>JACCDZ011479657.1_pt1 | contig 17036 bp, 8 predicted proteins | sample 7449551 | NCBI WGS metagenome assembly JACCDZ01 (sample SAMN15323452, study PRJNA562643) | freshwater metagenome | isolation source: river surface water | place: USA:Blue River Watershed | collected 2017-08-18 | reverse complement strand
ATTGCTTGGGGTGCATTTTGGGGATTATCGTTTTTACCTATTCTAGTTCAAACAAGTACTAGAAGTCCATTCTCAGTGAGTTATAGCGAAACTGTGCAATTAAGAGACTTTCATCGGATAGTTTTTACCTTTGGTTGGATTTGTTTAGGGGGGATTTTATTTCGAGCAAAGGATTTAAACCAAGCTTTAGAAATTATTTCCAAATTGGGCAATGTTCAATTATGGGGTTTACCTGAAGTTAGACCGTTGGAATTAATTGGACTGATTATGGTATTTATATTCATCGAATGGAAAGGACGGCATGGAAATTTTGGTATAGAGAATATTTTTAATTTATGGCCAAAATGGTTACGATGGACATTTTATTATATCGTGATTTTTTCCATTTTTTGGTGGGGTGGAAACTCGCAAGAATTTATCTATTTCCAGTTTTGAAGTACTCTATGAAAAGTTATTTTAAAAATAGTTTCTTGTTTGTTTTACCATTGATTCTCTTGGTTGTAGTTGGAGGATGGATAATTTTAAATCGCTTCGCGCATAAAATTGATCCCTACTATGTGAAATTGACAAGTATTCACCATGAAGGGCTCGTGGTAGGTACGAGTCGTGCAGCTCAAGCTATAGAGCCATCATTATTCGGAAATATGTATAATTTCGCCTTCACTCAATCTTTTTCTCCTTTTGATTCTTCTTATTTCGATCTAATAAAACGATTTCATCCAGTTGATTATTCAGTGAAGGATAAATTAGCATCCAATTCAAGTAGTAAACTCCATTTGATCTGTGTAGATCCATGGGCTCTTAGTTCTTTCCCGGGTGATCAGTTTGAATCAAGTAATTCTTCTTTTGTTGGTAAGGTTTCACCACCAATTTTCAAGAATATAGCATTTTCTTACTTATTGAAATTTAAACCGACTACTTGGAAAGATGTATATTCAAATTGCAGAAGTGCACATTATGTAAATGACGGTGGAAGGTTTGTGGTTGATATGGATTCTTTGGAAATGGATCAGCATTTTAAGCTCAATTTTAAGAATAAATTGATTTATAATAAAAAGAAAGAAGTGTATTTGTATGGAAGTATTTCATTTAAGAGATTGCACCATTTGAATCAAATCGTGAATTACCTTCAACGAGATGGTAAAGTTGTTTTGGTTCAACTTCCTGTGCACAAAGAATTGGCTAAATTGGAAGATAAATTCGCTCCTAATTTTGATGCATTGATCAATCAATTTGCTTCAAAAAATCAAGTGCAATTCATTAATTTGAGAACGTATCATGATTCAGTAAAATATACCGATGGGGGACATATTTGGAATGGCGATGCCCTTAAGGTATCTGGGTGGATTCGGAGTAAAATTAAACATACTGGAAATTAGAGATATCAAATTACAAATCCAGTAGGTGTCAATCCCGTTTGTTCATTCTAAGGAAATTAGGATTTTATCACTCGGTTTTTGGGAAACAGATGGTACTTTGAATTAAGGTAGATTGGTGGTCCCGACAGGAATCGAACCTGTATCTTGAGTTCCGGAGACTCACGTAGTATCCATTCTACTACGGGACCATTTGAGTTTTTTTAAAATGTTCGAATTGCAAATATACAGTCAAAATTGATGGTAACAGATTAAAGGCACTTGCATTTTAAGAACTATTGCTAAATTTGTATGAACTTTTATACTTGTACACTCTGATGTCCCCCGAAATAAAAAACTTGAAAAAACCTTTGAAGCATTTAGCCAAATGGGCGGTTGCATTGTTTAGTGTGGTTTATTTATCGCAGTGTCGGATTTACGTTGAAACTTTCGAGGATTCTGTAGGTGATAATTATTTTGCTGATTATCAAACCTCTAAGTTGGTTGATTTAGTCATGGACTATGCACGAGTACTTCATGGAATTGAAAACATTGACATGAAAGTTCCCATTGAATCTTTTGATACTAGTAATAATCAAAAATGGTTTTTAGTGCGTTTTGGAGATACTGCATATGAAAAATGTGCAGATGGAATTTACAGGAGAAACCCGATTGTTGTTAATTGGGAGGGTGATTTTTTTAAACAAGGAAATTCATTTAAAATTACTTTGGAACCAGCATACATGGGATATTATAAATTCACAGGTTTTATAGATGTAACATTTTGGGGAGTAAATGAATATGAACAATCTGAACATGAGATTAAATCTACGTTTGAGATAATTCAGGACAATCCAAGAGCTGATATTTACGACTGGACCAATGAATATGTTAGAACGCGTATAATCGGAGGAAATACCCCAAGAAGTAGCGATGATGTTTATTCTGTTTGGGGTACAACCTATGCACGTAATAGGAAGGGAAGATATTTTACATCGGTTATAAAAGATACCATTCACTTTAGTAATGCATGTGAATGGGGCATTTTAAATGGCCGAATCGATATTCAACCTATTGATGCCACTCAGCGAATATTTGTAAATTATGGTTCTTGGGATCAACTAGATTGCAGAAGGTATTATTCATTTACTCGAGGTAATCGAGATGTAACTATTACAAAAAACACCAAATAATTTTTTTTCATAACTTGCATAGGTTATGAAAAAAATAATTTTACCCACTATTGCTATTGGAATCTTGTTTTTCATGTGGCAATTTATTTCTCACGCTGCAGGTAATTTTCATAAAAATGCCCAGCAGTACACCAACAATCAAGGCGTTATTGCAGCGTCTCTGGATTCGCTAAAATTAGAAGAAGGTAGGTATTTGATTCAACAGCCGGATCCCTCAACTCCTATGGATCAAATGGAATCGGCTTGGAAGAAATTTGAAGGTCAACCTTGGTACTTCGTTACGGTTTATGCTCCGAGAAATCCTGATATGCTGCCTTACATGTTAAGAGGTTTGGGCGCAGATTTAGTCGCAGCATTTTTAATCGTAATGTTGTTTCAATGGATTGGTCCAATCGGTTTGCAGAAGTCGTTAGGAATTTCTGTGTTTATTGGATTGATAGGCTATATTTATCTGCCATACACCAATAATGTCTGGTATCCTGCCTACGATATGATTGCGACATTAATTGATTGCATCGTTCCCTTTGTGATTATTGGATTTTTAAATGCAAAATGGATGAATAAAATGAATTCCTAATAGAATTATATTTTATTCAATAACCCAATTATTTTTCAGGACTGGCTTTGGTTAAACCAATTGTTCTGAAATGCGAAGACCGTTATTCAGCGTACAAATGACCAGTCCAATCGGTCCATGCTAATTTGTCTTTGTATGGAACCAACCAATAATTATAAAATTCGTCGTCGATAATTTCTTCATAATCGGGACGTAGTTTTAATAACCCATTGCCGTCGATGACACCCCAGTGCTGTTCCTCATCGGCGGCTTTGTTTTTGGGGGTGAGCAGAACTTTCCAAAACTTCGAATAAATTGTAGCTTCAATGGTTTGATAATTCGGCTCAACCAAAATCCGACCATTGCTATTTGCTAAGCCCCAATTTCCTAAATTGTTTTTAATGAGTATGTTTTGAGGATTATCGAAACGAGTAAAATCAGTCCATCCTGTCTGCCAAACGGTATCGGATTTGTTTTTGAGCGAGTAGAATTTTAATTCCTTGTCTTGATTTATATTAAAACACACATTTTTTGAAAATGAATTGATTGTAGTTGCACTTTGTACCTCAGAGTAGGTGATTACTGGTCCAAAAACAATTGAATCGTTTAAGAGGGAAACACTACCATGTTGGTCAAAAAAAGATTTGGAAATTTTTCCTGTTTGTGGGTGAATCCAATGGTAACGAGTCAAGGTTGGTATCCGTTTTTTCAATTTTTCGTTTTTCGTGTTGTTGGGGGATGTTATTTCCACTAAAGCTAATTTGTTTCCTTTGTAGATGAATTTTCCTCCAGCATTGGCGGTTTTTTTCTGTAATGTAATTCGGTTGCTAACTTGTCCGTTGGCGTTTAATATATGATAGTTGATTTCTAGAGCTTTCTCATCCATATATAAAACAAAGTAATCCAATCCACCATTTTGCAATGCCATGATATGACTTGGTTTTGCGATTGTTGTGTTTAATACTTGAACGCCTAATTTTGGATGGGTTTTGATTATCTTCCAAGATTCTTCGGGTTGCCGCTTTTTGTTGAAGGTGGTTATTTTACCGTAAAATATATGATTTGAAAATCGGTCTTGTCTGATTTCGACAAAGGTATCGGTTAGAACAGTGCCGTTCCTGTTTATGAAATATGTTTGATTATCATTGGGTTGTACCCAGTAGATGTTATGCTGAACAATACCAATGTATTTAAAATTGGGAGTGAGATTTAAAGATTTTTTTCCTGCATAATTAACAACAGAATAAACTCCATTTTCATCTAATACGGGAATGAAATTAGAATCAATTTGAATTACCTGTACTGCATTTTCATTGAGTCGAATCATTCGGCGGTCTGCTTCAGGCTTAAGTAAGTTATGAATATCTGAGAAATTAAAGGCGGTGTTTAATTTGCCCGATTTGCTGAAAATTGCCCAATTTTGACCATTGTAAACAAATCCCAATCCTCGAAGTGTGTCGAAATGAATCTGTTGGAATTTTGGCGGTAGAATTTCTTTTCCTTCCGAATTTAAAATGCCCCAACGATCATTTTTATTAATGAAGGCATAATTTCTGTGAAATTGAATGATTTCTTCATAGGTATTGGGTGTCATCCGTGTTCCATCTTTTTCAATAAAGTGGAATTCCATGTTGAAGAAATTATCATTTTGACCAACTAGGGCGCAACCTGGTATTAGCGTTGAACCATTTGGGAGCCATTTTTTATAGTATGGTTGAGCAAAAGGATATGCGAAGTCGTACATGCTATCGATCCAAATCTCTGAAGATGCGGAATCCACAAAAAAGTACTTTGAAGGACCTGTTTCGGATGTCGATAAATAGGGTACAGGAATTACTTTCAAATACCGTAAAGCGTATTTTGCTTTTTCAAAATGTGGACCTTTAGGAAATGATTTTAGAAACTCACTGTAACTTTTTTCAGAATTGGTATTTTTGGCCTCTAAGAATGCCAAATTTTCCGCAAGTTTATAAGCGCTATCAGCAAATGGACTCGACGGATAGGTTCTTTGATAGGATAAATACTGATTTTTTTGGTTGATTTCTATAGCTTTATTGAATTCCCAATGATGTATTGTATCTAAAGCTTGTTTAGACCAAGTTTTTAACTCCTCTTCGAATGAAAATTCCACGTCATTGAATGGGTCTAAATTGTTGGGTTCAGATAGTAACTGAACGCAATAGTTGTATAATTTTAGAATATAATCGGATTGTGCTCCAGATTTATAAGCATAGTTAAATGCTTGTTTATAAATTGTTTTAATTCCCAAATTCATTTCCGCGATAAGAAATGAATCCAGTGATGGAAATCTTATTTTTAAGTTGGTTTGTGGAAATTGATGTTGGTTTTTATTGAGTTGAACTCGATTAGAATTAAGGTAGTTCAGTGCTAAAAGTTCCCTTTCTAAGTTTAGTGATGAGTTTGTTTTTAGAAATTCTGGATTTTGAGCAGGATTTAATAATGGAGTGAATTGAAAATTTGGATGTTTTTGAATTGCATTGAGTATCGTATCAACTGGCCAATTATTATATTTTATTAATCTCACAAATACCTGTAACTGCCCTAAATATAAGGTGCTGAATTGGCTAAGAGGAATTGGATATTTTTTGTTGAAATACTTGATTTGTTTATCTGGGTTCTTTGGGAAATTGAGTGAAATATTTTCCTTTAATATGCAAGCATTTAACAAATGATTCATCCCAACTGCATGGTTTGAAGGAGTACTTGTTCTGTTAAGGATTAAAAGAGCAGCATTTAAGTGAAAGTAAGGATTTAATTGGGATTCGGGATAAGTGGCTGATTTTTGATGAAGTTTTTCTGCTTCTGAATACTTACTTTTTTGGATAAGCAAAGAAACTTTAAGAACGGGGTCAGCCGCATTTAGGGTTAATGAATACCCTAGAAAAAAGGATAGTAATAGGGTGAGTTTTCGAATCACAATCACAAAGATAATACGAACAATCAACGAAAATTATTTAAAAAAAATTTGGAAGTAATTCAAAATTATTTATATTTTTGCAGAACTTATGAAGAAGAATGTTCTCTTTTTGCTTTCTTTTTGCTTGATATCTGTGGTGTTTTCACAAGCAGGATTTGACGACGACGTAGTCGATGTTCCAGTAGATGGTGGTATTTTTACGGTAGTTGGGAGTGCAATCGCCTACGGTATGTATAGAATGCGTTCAACCCAGAAAAAATAATACGTTAAAAATTATATCTTGAAAAGGGCTTCAACTGAAGCCCTTTTTTTTATAAATTGGATTTTAAAAACGTAATTTTGTACATTATATGCTCAGTCGTATTTAAATTGACAAATCACTAACTTATTTATACTTCACCTTATGCATCTTCCGTTTTCGAATCGAAAATCAACTAATCTCTCAGTTCATGTTAAAGTACTTTTGATGTTGTGCTGTTTTACTGATGACTCGTTGATGTCGCAAACTACCAGATATGTGGGTTCATATTCTGAATTTGTTACGGCAGTTTCAAACAGTTCGACAACTGTAACTGATATAATTGAAATCCAAAATGATATCGTGGTTTCTGGGTTTACGGCTTCAGCAGTAAATAATTACAGCGCAATTAATATTAGTAAGAGTATAACCATAAATGGTAATGGAAATACCATTACAGTACCTGTAACCGGTGTAACAGATGGGGGTAGAAATAATACCGGTTCCAATGGAACTTCAACGGCCTCTGCTTACCGACTGTTTTATATAACAGGTAGCAATAAAGTGATTACGATCAATAACCTGACCATTAAAGGCGGTAATATTGGAAGTTTAGGTTCTGGTGGAGCCATTTATAACGCGGCAGATAAGTTAATTCTCAATGGTGTAACAATTAGCAACAGCAGAAGTTCCGTTGGTTCTCGTAGTTTAGGTAGTGGTGGTGGTGGAATTAGCAACCAAAGCACGGGTAAAATGTATTTATATAATTGTATGATTACGCGAAACTCAGCTGGTTATGGTGGTGGTTTTCTAAATAACGGAGGTGTTATGTTCATTGAAAATACTACGATTACTGAGAATCGATCTGAATACGTATCTGGAGGCGGTGGAGGCTGTGAGAATAAAGGTAATGGGTATTTATACTTTAATAATTGTACATTTTCCAATAATAAAAGTACTGAATTGGGTGGTGGTATAAATAATTATCAATCTAATTTATATGTGGCGAACTCTACCTTTACTGGAAATGTAGCTTACGGAGATTATCCTGCAGGTGCGATTTCAAATAGAAGTACAGAGTATATTGTAAATTGCATTTTTGCATACAATTATTACAGGAGTAGTGGTACTACGAGTTCTCCAAATGCTTTTACACTAGATGATTTTGGCTATTCGTCGGGTTCTTCTGTAAATGCATATTACAATATTTATCATTCTTCGTTAAATAAATTTAATAACTCCACTTCCGTTGGGAATATCCAATATACTGGAAAGTCAGATGGTTCCGATAATACTATTTTTGCAGGTGGTATTTATACAAAAATTACCGATGGTGATGGAGTTGAAATTGGAAGTGGATTGGTTTTCCAACCATTACTAGTTTCAAATTCAAGTAATAAAACAGCAACCCTAAAGTTGGGTAGTTTTCCCAATAATACAAATAACAAGGGAGTGGTAACCGGTTATACCAACGGTAACGGAACACCCTCATTGGGTTATAAAAATCCATCTACAGGAAATTGGGTGAACTTATTAAGCACAAGCGCATCTAGTAATGTTGTTACTCTCGATCAATTAGGAACTACTCGCAGTACTACTGCGCCAACTCGAGGGTCCGTGGAGTTAGAAATTCAATCAGTCTACATGTTAAAAGCGCTTTCTTCGAATAACGGTTCAACCTCGGGTGCAAGTATTTATGGTGATGTTTATACGTCAGGTTCACAAGTTACTGTAACAGCTTCGGCAAACACAGGATATCAGTTTTCTTATTGGAAAGACGTAAATAATAATACCAATTTATCATCCTCTAATCCATATACGATTACGGTTAATAGTAACTTGACCATTCAACCCATTTTCGTAACATCTACAACCTATACTGTAACGTATTTGGGTAACAATAATACAGCCGGTAATCCACCATCTATACAATCATTTACTTCTGGAAATTCAGTTGTATTATCAGGTCCTGGAACATTGGAGCGTGATGAATACTATTTTGCAGGTTGGAATACACAACCTTCGGGTGGAGGTACTAACTATAATGCAGGTACTAATTACAATTCAACTTCAAATTTAACCTTGTATGCTAAGTGGGTTCCGTATGTAAAATACTACATAAAGTCGGGTTCAACATCAGCATTAACAAGTACATCTAATTGGACCGGTTACCCTGATGGTTCTGGTGGGAATCCTACTAATTTTGGTTCTGATAAAATTTTCATATTGGATAATACATCGGGTTCAAGTACTTTTAACTTAAATAGTAATTGGACTGTATTGGGTGCAATTCAAATACCACAAGGTAAAACACTTAATATTGCGAATAACGTTACATTAGAACTCTCTGGTGATATTCTGAATTCGGGAAATATTCTGGCCGCCGGTTTGAATTCACAAGTGATACTGAATGGTATTTACACGCAGAATTTTGGAGGAAATAACCAATTAGCTTTGTTAGAAGTTGACAATTCTGAAGGAGTCACTTTAACTGGTTCAACCAGTATTTCAAATGCATTAACACTAACATCTGGGACGCTAACTACAGGGGGTAATTTGACGTTTAAAAGCAGTTCTAGTTCAACAGGTGTGTTTAATGAACTACCTCAATCTGGGGCAAGTATAAGTGGTTTAGTTACAGTAGAACGATACATCCCTGCTAGAAGGGCATATCGCTTGATCACGTCATCAGTGAATTCTCAAAGATCCATTTTTACTGATTGGCAGGAATCTGGCGCTTCGATCTCGGGTTATGGTACTCACATTACAGGTACGCCCAGATCAGGGAATGGATTTGATTCGACATTGACCGGTAATCCGTCAATGTTTACCTACAATAACTCGACTCAGACCTGGTCTGCGGTAAATAATACTAATAATACATCGTTGTCGACAGGTACGCCTTACCGATTGATGGTAAGAGGGGATCGGACCATCAGTCTGGCTACCAATTCTCCTACACCAACGAATACCACATTAAGGGCAGTAGGCACGTTAACAACGGGTGCTGTAAGTGTAGCAAATTTAAATTCAACCGCTGATGGATATAGCTTAATAGGGAATCCTTACCAATCTTCAGTTAATATGCAAACCGTGTTGAGTAGTTCTACAAATCTAAATAAGTCCTTTTATTACATTTGGGATCCAACTATCTCAACTCGTGGTGGATACGTAACCGTGGATGTTGTAAATAGTACGGCAACTTCCAATTCGAATGCAACACGATTTGTTCAACCTGGACAGGCATTTTTTGTAAAAACCTCAAATTCTGGTTCTGCTTCCTTAAGTTTTACTGAATCCTCTAAAGGAATAGGTTTAACAGGGACATGGAGAGCTCAAGTGGCCATGTCAAGTCTTAAGTTGCAATTATGGCAGTCGGACTCTTTGAATTCGATGAGTGCAAAACCATTAGATGGATTGTTCATTCATTTTGATTCCACATACAAGAATGAATATGATGATAGAGATGCTCTCAAACCGAATAACTTGGATGAAAATTTTGCGATTCTATCTAATGGAAAACTATTAAGTGTAGAATCTAGAAAAATTCCTCAAGTTTGGGATTCAATTCATTTCAATTTTACTCAAATTCGTGATTCAAAATACACATTGAAATTTGAGTTTTCTGCTGATTTGGGTCGAGACGTTTTTATTTTTGACCGTTACTTAAATTTAGAACATCGAATAGATCCAGTAGGGGAGTCGGATTATTCATTTATTGTGAATTCTGATCCATTGAGTAAGATGGCAAATCGATTTGTATTGGTGTTTAAAGAGAATTCACAATCATCTGCTTTGCAGATTGTTTCAAAATCAGACATATATCTTTATCCAAACCCTAGTGATGGTAATGATTTGACAATTGAACTTCCAATTACTGATTTAAATTCAGTTGAAATAAGAATGTTTAATCCTGTTGGACAAGAAGTGATATCCAGGAGTATCCAACATCCCAAGAAGGAAATAAAATTGGAATTACCACCCAATATTTCCCAAGGAAATTACTTAATTGAAGTTTCATATCAGGGGAAGAAACAAATTATTAACTGGATTAAAAAATAATTAAATCGTGGTACTTGTAGAGTTTATATAAATACATTATTTCTAGAGTTAACTTATTGTATTACAGGAAATTTATAAATAAAAAAAGGGCTTCAACTGAAGCCCTTTTTTTATTGAATTCAGGTGAATTTAATACTGTGGGTGAACAGGAGCATTCTGTAGTATTTGCTCTATTGTGTGCATCACTTCATCAGTTAAGAGATGTAATATTTCTGGTGCTTTAAGATTTTCTATTAGTTGCTCTTCTTTCGATGCACCTAAGATTACAGTTGAAACATTTGGATTTTTTAAACACCAAGCAATACCTAAGTGCGGTAAACTTACTCCTAATTCTTGAGCAAATGCATGTAATTTTTGCACTTTAGCATGGTTTTCAGGCGTCAATAATCGTTCTGCTAGCCAATCTAGCTCATTGCGCTGTAATCGAGTGCTAGAGGCAGTATTATTTAGGTATTTACCTGTTAATAATCCCGATGCTAAAGGACTCCATATAGTAGTTCCCAAGCCAACGGTTTTATAAATTTGCTTGTATTCAACTTCTACTTTGTCGCGCACCAACATATTATATTGGGGTTGTTCAACCACAGGTCCAATTAAATTGAAACGCTGTGCCACCATATGGGTTTCCATAATTTCTTGAGCGCTCCATTCAGACGTCCCCCAATAAAGAATTTTTCCTTGCATTATCAACTGATGCATGGACCAAACGGTTTCTTCAATTGGAGTAGATTTATCGGGACGGTGACAAAAATACAAGTCTAAATAATCAACTTGTAAACGCTGAAGAGCTTGATTACAGGCTTCGATGATGTGTTTGCGATGTAGTCCTTTTTGTGTGGGATGAGTGGCTCCTGCACCAAAGAAAACTTTACTAGAAACGATGTAAGAATCGCGACTCCAAGATTTCTTTTTGAGAATATTCCCCATAACGATTTCAGATTGACCAGCGGCATATACTTCTGCATTGTCAAAGAAGTTGATACCTGCATCGTAGGCGATATCCATTAAGTTTTCGGAAATTTGATTTTGAATTTGATTCCCAAAAGTAATCCAAGATCCGAAAGATAATCTTGAAATGGGTAGTCCTGATTTGCCTAGGTTTACATATTCCATTAGACAAATTTAGTGAAAGAGGTTAATGGAATTAGATGATTATTCAAAAATCAGATAAAGTCCATAAAAAATAAGAGCAACGGCAATAGTTGGACAAACGTAAAGATTGATGTGGTAAATGGATTCGATGGGGTTGATGATGGAAAGAACACAGGAGATGAAACCAAGCAATGCACCTATGGCTAGGAATTTCAGTCCATTGCGTTGCCGGAGCTGGATTGCGGTTTTTGATGGGATTTCGGGTGAATTTTTTTCGATGGGATTCATAAGTTATTGGTTATAAGTTGTTGCGTAATTCTCGAAGATATGAAAAAGTGTTGTAACTTTGCAAATTGAAATTGTAGTTTTCAGGAAGAGGGGTTGATCGGAATAGACGGGATGAATGGAAGCGGTGTAAGCAGGTAGTGCGTTGTTGGTAGAGCACTTAAATCTGAACCTTCAAAACATAAGAGGCGAAAACAATTACGCCCTAGCTGCTTAATCCGAGCGATAAGCAATTGCTAGTTGTCCTGATTTTCTCTATCTGTGCCGAAAATCATCCAGGGCAATCGACCTGCACGGGTATTTACTAGGAGTTCCAGCGACCTGGTAGATTATAAGCTGGATGGGGGTGTAACTTGGCAAGAGCGGAGCCAATTGCACTCTGAAACCAATCCGACTCTAAACCTGTAGAAAGCGCCAGTTTTCGCGTCTCCGGACGGGGGTTCGATTCCCCCCAACTCCACCAAATTGACATAATTTATCAGTTGAAAATCTACGTTCAGGACATTATTTCCTTCGAGTAAATAATTTGAATTATCCATTTATTAGGCAGTAAAAATTGGCAATAGAAAGGAATTCAGTGGATTGAAATCCTATTCTTTTCGCTTTTTATCTACCATTAAGAAAAATTCAGCATGGGTTGCACTCAAAACTGAACCTTTAAATACGCTTGAATACCGTTAATTAGTGTGTATTGGCGACTGTCAGACGATTCCATGAACATGGATTCTAACTGTTTCTTTTCGGGTGAAGTATTTTCGAAAAAGTCAAAGTAATTTTCACTTTGTAATCCAAATTTTATCTTAGAGGTTACTGGCAAAGCCAAAATGAACCTCGCGTAATATGAATTGGATTTTATTTCTGGATTATTTTTAGATTTAATGACCGACAGAAAATTCCAATTAGCTTGGAAATACGAAGCAAAAAATCCTTTCTCAAATCCAAAACCGGGCGATACAATCCATTTTTCACTGAAATCTGTATTAACCATTCCTGTATTTCCAGAATTATCAAAAGATACAGTTTGTCGTGATATTTGATTTAATGATAAATGACCAGATATACCGGTTTTACTCTGAAGGTTATAAAGTCCTCCGAAAACACCTATCTTTTTCCAAAATACGTTGGTTTGATTCTTTTGGAAATTATTTAATACAGATTCTTGGTATTTGTCGTATTCGTAGTCAGAGTCATTTTTATATAACTCGCTAATTTTATCGCTTACAGAAGAGGGAGAAACATCGTTAAATATATAGTTCTTCATTTCGATGCTAGCACCATACGGAAAAATCTGATTCTGAGCACCGAGGTAAATGTCTTGTACAGATAACGCAGCATTTATGTGCAAATTCATCTGAGCTTGACGAAATGAAATTCGCGAATAGCCGGGATTTGGATAGTATAGTCCTGGAGTTTCAGTGGAACTGCCAAGATATGCACTGGTATTGCTGTTGATTAAATTTAAACCTACGGGTGTTGTTTCAAAAAATACACCGTAATTCAAGTATTTATATGGAATTTCCATTCTTGATATTATCTCACTTCCAAAAACCTTGCGTTTTTGAACAATGGTAACGGATTTATTTGACTTAGATATACCCGCCGAAGGAGAAGGTACATTTCCACCTGTCATTTGCGCAGTCGTTTTAGAAATTGCGGTAAAGCAAATTATACTGGCTAAAAAAGCAGTTTTTAATTTTTCGGGGGACAGAAATTCTATAATTCCCACATCGGGTATTGGGTTAAAACTAAATGTATTTTGCGAGGAGTTTGTGGATTGCATAACGATCAATTTTTAGTGGTGTTTAAATGGAACTAGACGGAATATCATTTAGTTATTCAAATGATTTATTTTTCCCGTAAAAACATGGTTGTTGGTTTGAACTTTGACTAAATACATTCCATCAGCACATTCAATTTGGATCGGTTGTCGAATGTCAAATTTATCTTTATAATACACTACCGCACCTTTCATGTCGGTAATTAAAATAGATGCAGATTGGCCTAAATTCGGCAATTCAATCCGGTAGGTCCCATTACCTGGATTGGGGTGAATATTCAATTCAGATTTTTGAATTTCTTGGATTCCTGAAACTGTAAAAGGCACGTAAACCGTTCCACAGAAGCTATTTCTGACTTTGCATTTGTTCATAATATCCAAGCAAACTAAATATGCACCTTCTTTTTTGTAAGTATGCTCTGGAGATTTTAAGATACTGACATTTCCATCCCCAAAAGTCCAAGAATAATACTCACCATGAACACTTTGTGGTGAAAAGACACAGGTAAACGGCTCAATTGGAGTGTAAAATATGGAAGGATTGATGTAGCTACCATCCTCAATGGTGATGGAATTTGAAATTTGACAGGCACCATCGTATGCTGTAACCGAATATACTCCTGGGTTACTTATGCTGGTGTAACGTGTATTGGAGCCGGTGTTCCAAGCGTAATTAGAAAATCCGGATGTAGCTTGTAAGTTGATAATATCGGTGGGTTTGCATAATGTTAATCCGTTATCAGACGTGATTTGAATACCGGGATGGTCAATTAGATTGATTGAATTTGTTGATTTACATCCAAATTGAGTGGTAGCAATTACGGAATACGTCCCAGAGGAGTAAACATAATCAACAGGTCCGTTTTGCCCAGTACTCCAGATGTAATTAAAGAATCCAGAAGTTGCTTCTAAGGATGTGCCATTTAAACAGGCATATGGACTAGAGGCAGTAATGGAAACAGTAGGTTGTGGACGAATGGTAATAAAACGGGATGTGGAATCGATACATATATTGCTACCTGAAGTTTTTAATTTAATAGTATAGCTTCCTTCTGCATTGTACTTTTTACTAGGTGATATTGTTGAGCCTGTGGTTCCATCCCCAAAGTCCCAAGAATAGTTTAAAGTACCGGTTCCCCCGTTGATAGTGCTCCCTGTTCCAGAGGGTTTAAAATCTTCATTTAAACAGAATGGTGAAGCTGGAAGTGTAATATTAGCAAAAGCTTTCGGACGAACAATTACTTTGGTTTGAGATTGTGAATAGGTACAGCCATTTCCAGCGGTAATGTCTAATTTAACGGTATAAGTACCAGCATCTGTGAAGGATTTATAAACAGGATTTAAATTGTATGAATTAGCCGTATTTCCGTCACCAAAAGCCCATTTATAGGTATTTGCTGTTGCCAAATTTATTACGCTGAATTGATGTGTGTAATGGTAGTTGTTAAACACTGGGGCTGTGCTTCTAATGGCGTAAACCTGAACATTAAAAGAACTACTTGCTTTGTAAAACATGGAAACAGTATCTGTGTTATATACCGTTCTAGAATTCCCTCCCACGGTAAGTGTAATTTGTGCCATTTTTTCACCAGTTGCAATCATTATGGGTACAGTTTCTCCAGTTTCTATTACATAACGGGTATCCATACCAGCATATGGAATAATAGCTTGAATTTGATTATTAGCAGTGGAGAAATTTTGTGGATTGTACATGGGATAATAAATATCTTCATCATAGATGCCCGCACCTTTAATACTTCCACTTGCATTATGGAAAATAAATGCTAATTTTTTCCCAAATTCACTGGAAGTAAAGGGCTCATTTTTACCATAAAATGATTTGATTGGAAGAGTTATTCTCCAGATTCCACCACCGAGAGAAGTCATTTTGTACTGTGATTCTCCTGTTGAGAGGTTTCCCCGTACATGTTTCCATTCTTCATCTGTTTGGCTATTGGATGTAATTAAGCCAGTGTAAATGTAAACTGAAGATGCATTTTTTAATTTTCCGTTACCCAAATTGGCGTTGTAAGTGATAGTAATGGTGTCATTTATATCGGGTAGTCCTGGGTATACAGATACTGGCGACATTTTTGTAAATCTATTTACTGTCGATGGAGTATTAAACATGGGGTTAAAACCGAAGTAATTATTCCCATAGCATTGAATGGAATCGAAGGTTCTTTGAATTTTTGGGGAAGTTCCATTGGTTACTACAATATCAATGGTATCACGAGTTTGGCAATATCCTCCTATGGTTGAAGTTAAAATATATTTGGTACTTGTATTGGGGTAAATAAGCGCTCTTCCGTATGAACTATAAGCGATATTCGAATTGGGAGTCCATGAATATTGAGGCACCGAGTTGGTTGGTGAGTTGTGTGCAATATCTACGGCGACAGAACTACCACACGATATATTCGCATTTTTCGGGATGTTTACATTGAAAACTTGTTGCGCTAAGGTATAAGATAAAGTGTCAAAACAATTTATTGTGGAATATCGTACAATCATATGATAAGTTCCTGCTTGGTTGACAGAAATTTGTTGGCCGCTTCCAAGATTGGCCCATGTAGCATTTCTCCAATTAAACGAATTAGCCGATTGAGTATAGTTAAATGTGAGTGTAGTTGGTTGTCCTGATTGACAAAAGAATCCATTTTGAGAAATGTAAGCAGAGGTATCAAGTATATATCTTTTTACAAAGAATGAATCGGTGAATTTACAACCTAAACTGGAGGTAGTGGTTACTTTATAATTGGCTTGATTATAAACGGTAATTGAAGACGTAGTAGCACCTGTATTCCATGTGTATGAACTACCTGTTTTAGTTGAAGTTAGAGTTTGGGAAACAAATGGGCAGGCGTTTATGTTGGTTCTGGTTATCATTTCTGCGCCATCTTGAAATTTAGCTATAAAGTTATCGACGTTGTTTAATGTGTTGCTACTGCTATATCCAAATGAAATTCCAGAAGCTGAAGCGGTATATCCTGAAACATAAACGGCACCAAAAGTATCCGTTGTAATTGAATTAGGTACATCGGTGCTGTTTCCACCATAATAGGTGGCCCATTGAAACGTACCTGTTGCGCTAAATTTAAATAAGCACAGTTCATCATTCGCAACTAAGTTGTTTTGGTGAGAACCTGAAGATCCGAAGCCGTTGTTTTGAGTTTTTAATGCAAGGAAAATACTATTGGATTTATCTGTTGTAATAGCGGTTCCTTGATCGTCTAGTGTAGATCCTACATACGTTGACCAATTTCGAGTACCAGAAGCTGACAGTTTTAAAACAAATGCTTCGTAATATCCCGATGAGCTTTTATTGGTTGTTTGATATGCCGAAGAAGTAGCTATATCAGTTGTTGAAGTTGTGTTTCCTGAAATAACCAGAGTTCCATTTGGAGAGCAGTGTATAGATTTTCCTTCGTCATATTGACTTCCCCCGAAAAAAGTACCCCAGGTGTAAGCCCCAGCAGCTGATAATCGCATTACAAAGCAATCTCCATTTCCTTTATTCGTAGTCTGATGTACGCCAGT
>JACCDZ010419356.1_pt1 | contig 17044 bp, 15 predicted proteins | sample 7449551 | NCBI WGS metagenome assembly JACCDZ01 (sample SAMN15323452, study PRJNA562643) | freshwater metagenome | isolation source: river surface water | place: USA:Blue River Watershed | collected 2017-08-18 | reverse complement strand
TACCGTAATCAGCTACGTCTTCATACATTTGGTAGTCTAATAATTCTACTTTGCTAAAACGGGTAAACGCTAAACCAGCATTGAACCATTTTTTATCATAATTAAGATTTAAACCAAATTTATTGGCCGGAGCCGAAGCTAATAAGAACTTTTTTTCTCTTTCTCCAAAGAAAATTTCTTTGTCTAAAGTTCCGTTTTTCACATCACCAATAGTCATGTGGTTGATGTTTCCAACTAAGGTAGCAGCAAAATTACTGTCTCCAAATTTCTTTTTCCAAGCTAATACTATATCTACACCAGCCGTTTTAGTATCAATTCCATTTACAAAAAATTGAGCCTCTTCAACGTTTGGATCAATTTCTGTAGCATCAAAATATCCTGTTAAAACGATACGGTCCTTTACATTGATAAAATACCCATCAACAGTTGCGGTGAATGCGCCAAAACTAGCAGTTACTCCTAAAGATCCGTTTACAGCCTTTTCTTCGTTTAATTTATTGATTCCAAAAGCTTGAGTAATTGGACTATTGTTTGGAGATAATAAAACTTCGGTTGATCCGCCTGAATTAAAGTTGGTAAAACGTAAGTTGTAATATACTTGAGCCAATGAAGGCGCTCTAAATCCTGTACTTAAAGATCCTCTAAAATTGATGTTGTCAGTCGCTTTCAAACGTGCTGCCAATTTACCGTTTAGTGTACTTCCAAAATCATTGTAGTTTTCGAAACGAACTGCAGTACTCACTAACAATTTATCAGTTACATCAAATTCGGCATCCGTATATAAAGATACGTTGTTGCGGCTTTTCTTTACTTCGTTTGCAGGGCTATATCCAGGGAAACCTTGTGAGCCACTTGGTCTTTTCAAGGTTGCTGAAGAATCAGGGTCTGTAGGGTCATAATCCGGATTAGGAACAGTTGCAACTATTTGTGTTGGATTTTTAACTACTTTTTTATCAATATCATATAAAGCATACGATCCTTCTTCTCCAGCAAAGATGCTAAATTGCTCTGTTCTGAATTCGGCTCCAAATGCTAAGTTCATTCCTTTTAATACCGAATCATAGTTTTTAGAAAAATCCAAGTTGGTAGTGTTTTGACTTAAGCTGTGACCACCTGCATCAAATTCTCTTGGAGAGGCCGCTAATAATGATGCATTAATAGTGTTTTTTATATTATAATGAAATAAATTTTTACCAAACGTATTACTTAAATCCATTTTCCATCCAGATTCATATTTTGTTCTAATACCAGCAGCAATTGAATTATCTACAATTTCTGAAGTTATTCGTGGGGTGTATCCGCCAGGATAAACTGATTCTACTACTTTAGCTCCGTCATTTCTTGTAAAGGCATAAGCATCCGTATCTCTGAAGGTTCTTCCTCCAAAAGCGTAAAATTCTGTTTTATCAGAAATTGGTAATACCAGATTTCCAAAAAGATTAAGTCCTTGAATAGCAGCTTCTCCAAAACCTTTTCTGAAATCAAAACCAGGACGTAAAGTTTTCTCTTTGTTTAAGTATTCTGCAGTAAAGTTGGCGATTCCACCTTTTTTACCCACAGCTACACCATAGTTAGCAGCAACCTTTATAGATTGTCCGTCAAAATTTCTTTTTTTACCTAGTGTATTTCCAAAACTATTTTCGTCTAAGAAATTATTTTTGATATTAGCAGTTCCTGGATCAAACTCTCCTTGAGCGTTTGTATTGTATGCTCCATAAGTTACAGCTCCTGTTACTTGGTTAATATTGTCATTCAAAACAATATTGATTACACCTGCAATAGCATCTGAACCATATTGCGCAGCCGCACCATCTCTTAAGATTTCTATTCTTTTGATTGCTGATGCTGGAATTGAGTTTAAATCAGTTCCTGTGTTTCCACGACCTTTTGTTCCAAATAGATTGATTAATGACGATTGATGTCTTCTTTTTCCATTAATCAAAACTAAAGTTTGATCTGGTCCCATTCCTCTTAAAGAAGCTGGATCTACGTGATCGGCCCCGTCAGAACCGGATTGTTTGTTGGCATTAAAAGATGGAGCAACGTATTGTAATAATTCGTTGATTTCTAATTTACCACTTTGAGTAGTCACGTCTTTTACGTTAATTACATCAATAGGTACAGCAGAATTAACTACTGTTCGTTTTGTATTTCTAGAACCTACAATTTGAACTTCTTTTAATTCTTGTGCTTCAGAAGTAGTTTTTTCTTGAGCAAAAAGACAAGTCAAATTCAATAACATTAAAAGTAAACTGTACTTTTTCATAAATAATTTGGTTTGGTTTTTATTTGGTTTAAATCGGGTGCAATGTACTAATTATTTAAGAATAGAGTAAGGTTCTTTGTATATTGATGCGAATTTTACAAAGAATGCAAGAATTCAACGTTTTTGTTTAACGAACCTTTTTTTAATTCTATATTTGCACACTTTATTAAAGGAATTGCAAATTTTTGTGGTTATATACCACTATTCGAAAATAAAATTATCATGAAAGCAGGAATTGTAGGATTACCTAATGTAGGGAAATCAACCTTATTTAATTGTTTGTCAAATGCCAAAGCGCAAAGTGCGAACTTTCCGTTTTGTACTATTGAACCTAATATTGGAGTGGTGAATGTACCCGATTCGAGAATGGCCAAGCTAGAAGAACTAGTAAAACCAGAGCGTGTGCAAATGGCAACTGTTGATATCGTGGATATTGCGGGATTGGTAAAAGGAGCAAGTAAGGGTGAAGGTTTAGGAAATCAGTTCTTAGGAAATATTAGAGAATGTAACGCGATTATTCACGTGTTGCGTTGTTTTGATAATGATAATATTGTTCACGTAGATGGAAATGTAAACCCAATTCGTGACAAAGAAACGATTGATATCGAGTTGCAGTTGAAAGATTTAGAAACGGTTGAAAAACGTTTGGAAAAAGTAAATCGTGCAGCTAAAACAGGTAATAAAGAAGCACAAGCAGAACAATCGTTGTTGAATAGAATTCGCGAAGCTTTATTACAAGCAAAATCAGCTAGAACAGTTTCGCCTGCCAATCAAGATGAAGAAGAATTAATGGAAAGTTTCCAATTAATCACCAATAAACCGGTTTTGTATGTGTGTAATGTGGATGAAAATTCAGCAGTAAATGGAAATAAATATGTAGATCAAGTTCGTGAATTAGTAAAAGACGAGGATGCTGAAGTAATTATTCTTTCGGTAGGTGCTGAGGCTGATATTAATGAATTAGAGAGCTACGAAGAGCGCCAAGTGTTTTTGGAAGATATGGGATTGACTGAGCCAGGTGCTTCTGTTTTGATTCGTGCAGCTTATAAATTATTGAAACAACAAACGTATTTTACTGCAGGAGTAAAAGAAGTTCGTGCTTGGACAATCAACATTGGAGCTACTGCGCCACAAGCAGCAGGAGTTATTCATACTGATTTTGAAAAAGGGTTCATTCGTGCAGAAGTAATTTCATATGAAGATTTTATTCATTACGGTTCGGAAGCTAAATGCAAAGAAGCGGGTAAATTCAAAGTAGAAGGGAAAGAATACGTTGTAAAAGACGGAGATGTAATGCACTTTAGATTTAACGTGTAGTCATTGCGAGGTACGAAGCAATCTAAAACCGCTAAAGTAATTTAGCGGTTTTTTTTATCTCCAATTCATAAATCGTACCTCGTAAATCGCACTTATTATTGTCAATATCATTCTTAATAACTTTGACATGGGGCTCTTTTACATTTTATCAAATTAGCTTACATTAGCACCAAATCGATACTTTTTAAAATGTCCGAACAAAATCAATACAACGAAGATAATATTCGTTCGCTCGACTGGAAAGAACATATCCGCATGCGTCCCGGAATGTACATTGGGAAACTGGGTGACGGTTCTTCGCCAGACGATGGTATTTATATCTTACTCAAGGAAGTGCTCGATAACTGTATCGATGAGTTTGTTATGGGTGCCGGAAAAACCATTGAGGTGACGATCAAAGACAAAATGGTTACCGTTCGCGATTACGGTCGTGGAATTCCATTGGGTAAAGTGGTAGATGTAGTTTCCAAAATGAACACAGGAGGTAAGTACGATTCCAAAGCCTTCAAAAAATCGGTAGGTTTAAATGGGGTAGGTACCAAAGCGGTGAATGCACTTTCGAATTACTTTCGTGTTGAATCGGTTCGTGACAGCCAACAAAAAGCAGCAGAATTCTCGGCAGGTAATTTGGTTTTAGAAGAAGAAGTTCAAGAATCAACCAAACGTAAAGGAACAAAAGTTGCTTTTATTGCGGATGAGCAAATTTTTAAAAACTATAAATACCGTAATGAGTATGTGGTAAAAATGTTGAAGAACTATTGTTACCTCAACACAGGATTGACCATATACTACAACGGCGAAAAATACTATTCGGATAATGGATTGAAAGATTTGTTGGAAGAAACCATCACCGAAGAAGATTCAGTATATCCAATTATTCATTTGATTGGCGAAGATATTGAAATTGCGTTAACGCACAGTAAATCGCAATATTCGGAAGAATACCACTCGTTTGTTAATGGGCAAAACACAACTCAAGGAGGAACGCATTTGAATGCCTTCAGAGAAGCAGTCGTGAAAACCATTCGTGATTATTACAACAAAGGTTTTGAGGCTTCAGATATCCGAAAATCAATTGTTTCGGCAGTTTCGATTAAAGTCGAAGAGCCTGTTTTTGAAAGTCAAACCAAAACCAAATTAGGTTCTACAGATATTGGTCCGAATGGGCCAACCGTACGAACTTTTGTTCACGATTTTATTACGACCAAATTAGACAACTTCTTGCATAAGAATCCAGAAGTTGCCGATTTGTTGTTGCGTAAGATTCTGCAAGCCGAAAGAGAGCGTAAAGAATTATCAGGTATTCGAAAATTAGCCAAAGACCGTGCTAAAAAATCGAGTTTACACAATAAAAAACTACGTGATTGTCGCGTGCATTTACCTGACATTAAAAACCCACGTTATTTAGAAAGTACCTTGTTTATTACTGAGGGAGATTCGGCTTCGGGTTCGATTACTAAATCGCGCGATGTGAATACGCAAGCGGTTTTCAGTTTGCGTGGTAAGCCATTGAATTCCTATGGAATGACCAAGAAAATAGTCTACGAAAACGAAGAATTTAATTTATTGCAAGCGGCTTTGGATATCGAAGAATCTATGGAAGATTTGCGTTACAATAATATTGTTATCGCAACCGATGCCGATGTCGATGGAATGCACATTCGTTTGTTGCTGATTACGTTTTTCTTACAATTTTTCCCAGAGTTAATCAAAGACGGCCATTTGTATATTTTGCAAACTCCGTTATTCCGTGTGCGAAACAAGAAAGAAACTATTTATTGTTACAGTGACGAAGAGCGTGTAAATGCCATAGAAAAATTAAAACCAAAACCAGAAATTACCCGATTCAAAGGATTAGGAGAAATTTCGCCTGACGAGTTCAAACACTTTATTGGTGCCGATATTCGTTTGGATCCAGTAATGCTCGATAAAGCGACTTCAATCGAAACGTTATTGGAGTTTTACATGGGTAAAAATACACCCGACCGTCAAACGTTCATCATCAATAATTTGAAGGTGGAATTAGATGTAGTTGAAAAAAATTAGTGTTCAGTGTTCAGCCTAAAGTGAGCAGTGATTATATAAAAAAAACATACTGAAAATAATTCAGCATAAATGAAAGACGAAGAAGAAGATAACATCATTCCAAACGAAGACGAAACAAACGATTCTTTGGATACAACGGCAAACGAAAACGAGGATGGTTTTGACGACATCGTTGCTTTTGGTGGGAATCATTTTTATGAAAATAATGAAAACCCCGAAGATACAATTACCAAAGTAACCGGAATGTACAAAGACTGGTTTTTGGACTATGCTTCGTATGTAATTCTGGAGCGTGCTGTACCGGCTATTGAAGATGGTTTTAAGCCAGTACAACGTCGTATTATGCACTCTATGAAAGAGTTGGATGATGGCCGTTACAATAAAGTAGCTAATATCGTAGGACACACTATGCAGTATCACCCACACGGAGATGCCAGTATTGGTGATGCTATGGTGCAAATTGGTCAGAAAGATTTGATTATCGATATGCAAGGAAACTGGGGTAATATTCTCACTGGAGATAGTGCTGCAGCCTCTCGTTATATCGAAGCCCGAATCAGTAAGTTAGGACACGATATTTTATATTCGCCAAAAATCACGCAATGGGGAATGTCTTATGATGGTCGTAGAGCTGAGCCTATCAATCTTCCTGTTAAATTTCCTTTATTGTTAGCACAGGGTGCTGAGGGAATTGCGGTGGGTCTTTCAACTAAAATTTTACCTCATAATTTTAATGAATTAATTGATTGTTCTATCAAAGTATTGAAGGGCAAATCATTTACCTTATATCCTGATTTTCCAACAGCAGGTATTGCTGATGTTTCTAATTATAATGATGGTTTGCGAGGCGGACGTGTTCGTGTTCGTGCCAAAATTGCACAATTGGATAAGCAAACCTTGGTGATTACTCAAATTCCGTTTTCAACTAATACTTCTACCTTGATTGATAGTATTTTGAAAGCGAATGAAAAAGGGAAAATCAAAATCAAGAAAATTGAAGACAACACAGCTGCTGAGGTAGAAATTTTGATTCACCTCCCGCCAGGCGTTTCGCCAGATAAAATGATAGATGCGTTATATGCATTTACCGCTTGCGAATCTTCAGTAGCTCCATTGGGTTGTGTTATTGAAGACAACAAGCCTTTGTTTATTGGTGTTTCTGAAATGTTGAAAATCTCTACACATCGCACGGTAGATTTGTTGAAACGAGAACTAGAAATTCAATTGGACGAATTAGAAAATAAATGGCATTTTTCTACTTTGGAAAAAATCTTCATACGCGAAGAAATGTATATTGATTTCAAATTGTATGGAGATAGAGAATCGTTATATAAATACATGTACGACCGATTTGAGCCTTTCAAAAAGTCATTTGTACGTGAAACCAACGATGATGATTTGCAAAAATTAACGCAAATTCCAATGATTCGTATTACGCGTTTTGACTCGGATAAAGCCGATGATGCTATTGCGAAGTTGGAAGCCGAAATGGAAGAAGTAAAACATCATTTGGATAACATCATTGATTTTACCATTGACTTTTTTCAAAAATTAAAAGACAAGTACGGTAAAGGACGTGAACGCCAAACTGAGTTGCGCAGTTTTGATACTATTGAAGCTACGAAAGTAGTATTGCGTAATACCAAATTGTATGTCAATAAAGAAGAAGGATTTTTAGGAACTGGACTTAAAAAAGATGAATATGTCGCTGATTGTTCGGACATTGATGATGTGATTGTTTTCCTTCGAGACGGAAAAATGATGATTACCAAAGTGGACGAAAAGAAATTCATTGGCAAAGATATTATTCATATAGCTGTGTTTGATAAAAACGACAAACGTACCATTTACAACATGATGTATCGCGATGGTAAAAACGGATCAACCTTTATTAAGCGTTTCAATGTTTCGGGAGTTACTCGTGATAAATTTTACGATTTAACTCAAGAAAAAGCAGGCTCAATGGTCTTGTATTTTTCTGCTAATCCTAATGGAGAAGCTGAAGTGGTAACTATTTTATTACGTCAGGTAGGTAGTGTTAAAAAGCTGAAATGGGATGTTGATTTTTCTGACATTGCCATTAAAGGTCGTGCTTCGAGAGGAAATACCGTTTCTAAATACCCAATCAAGAAAATCGAATTGAAAGAAAAAGGAATTTCTACTTTGCGTCCAAGAAAAGTTTGGTTTGATGATACGGTACAACGATTGAATGTAGATGGTCGTGGCGAATTATTGGGAGAATTCAAGCCGAATGATCGTTTGTTAATTATCAATCAAACAGGTAAGCTAAAAACGATCATACCGGAATTGACTACACATTTTGACGAAGACATGATAGTGTTAGAAAAATGGAATCCTAAGAAACCAATTTCTACCATTTATTATGATGGTGAAAAAGAACGTTATTTTGTGAAACGTTTCTTGGTAGAAAATGAGAATAAAGAAGAACTCTTTATTACTGAACACGAGAAATCACAATTAGAAATTGTTTCTACAGATTGGCGTCCAATGGCAGAAATTGTTTTCACTAAAGTAAAAGGTGTTCAAAAAGATAATCAAACGATTGACTTAGAGCAATTCATAGCGGTAAAAGGAATCAAAGCTATTGGAAATCAATTAACAGCCGATAAATTAAAACAAGTCAATTTATTAGAATCATTACCTTTTGAAGAACCAGAAGAAGAAGTGGAAGAAATAACATCTACTAATGAAGAAGGGGATTTGGAAGATATTCCAACAGATACTGATGATGACGGTCAAATTACCTTAAGTTTAGAATAAAAAAAAGCTCCTGAAAAGGAGCTTTTTTTATGTTTACAAAGAAATTATTTTTTCTTAATTTTCATATTAATCATCTCTACCACTAAAGAAAAAGTAATCGCAAAATACAAATAGCCTTTTGGAAGTGGTGTAACATGACTTCCAAAAATTAAGGCATTCGATAAATGGGCACTTTCAGTTAGTAACATCATTCCAATTAGTATTAAGAACGCTAAGCCTAAAATTTGAATTGATGGATGATTGTTTACAAAATTCCCAACAGGGACTGCAAATTGCATCATAATAAATACCGAAATAATTACGGCTGTAATCATTATATAGATGGCTCCTTCAACACCATTAGTCATTCCAACGGCTGTTAAGATACTATCAAAAGAGAAAACTAAATCAATCATAATGATTTGTAAAATCACATTTTGAAAGGATTTAGTAGCCGCCTCTTTCATTTCTTTTTCTTCATGTCCTTTTTCGTCAACTTTTTCACGGATTTCATTCGTGCTTTTGTAAATCAAAAATAAACCTCCTAAAAGTAAAATAATACTTTGGCCAGTAATTCCAGCAGAGAACCAACTTAAATCAATATGAAACCATGGTTCTTTCATTTGGATTAATAAATTGATACCAAATAAAAGCGCAATACGCATGAACATAGCTAAAAACATCCCAAGCTTGGTTGCTTTTTTGCGTTTTTCGGCAGGAAGTTTCCCGGTAGCGATAGAAATAAAAATAATATTATCTATTCCTAATACAATCTCTAAAAAAGTTAAGGTTAAAAGGGCTATCCAAGCATCTGGATTTAAAAATACTTCCATTTTATTGAGTTAAGGGTTGTGTTTATTTGGTGTTGATTTCTCCTATTTTAGTAACAGTTCCTCGCTGTTTTGTGTCCACACCAACCATTCCAAACTCAAAGGTATAGGAATTTTTTGAAGTGGTCAAAATCTTCATGCTAATCGTATTTTTTTCAGCATTGTTTTTAGGATGTTTTTTACGTAAAACGTATTCACATTCGCTAATCCATTTGATAATTGCGGTGTCTGTTTTGCCTTCAAAAGTTTCCACTTCAATACTGTCATTACGTTCAAAATAAGTTACTTTTTTAACACCGTCTATTTCGTGTTCAAATTTGAATTTTCCAGTTTTAAAATCTTTGCAATTGTGTTCGGTAGTGTAGCAAGAAGCTAATAATAGCAAACAAAGTAAAGCGATTGTATTTTTCATTTAATCTATTTTTATATCGTATTTATCCAAAAGTCCCACAACACCTTGAGCTGAAAATTTAGCTTTTTTCATAGGATTGTATTCAGGATCAATTTTGTAATTATAAGCAGTTCTAAAATCAGCGCCTGACAACTGACTATCATTAAAAATAGCATTATCAAGGTTGCAATTTTCAAAAACGGTATTATTTAATTGAGTTCCAATAAAAGTAGTTTCTTTCATAGAACAATTAATGAAATTCGTTTTCGGCATTTTTTTATTGGCAAACGATGCATAATCTAACACACAATCTTGAAAACTCACTTGGAATAAAAAATCGGTACACGCATTAAAATGAATGCCTAATAATTTACAATTTTTGAAATGAACGGTTTTTAAACTTGTACCAATAAAACTAACCATGGATAAATTGCAGTCAATGAATTCGCAATCCATAAAGGTATTGTTACTTAAATCAGAATTGGAGAAATCACAGTTTTTGAAAATGCAGTCTTCAAATTCACGATGATTGATTCTGCCATTGATAGCAACAACTTTTTCAAAGGTTTTCTGTACGTTAATCAGGTTTTCCATTAATCGTTGAATAAACTTTTCATAATTGTTTTTAATCCAAAAAATAAGCAATATACCCCAAAGACACAGAAGGCAATCCCAATAGCTAAAACAAAATAATGCCAATCATTTTTTTGATTCATAAATGCATTATGAATCACAGCAGGACCTATAAACAATAAAGGTAAAGCACCTGATAAATATTTTAAGGCTTTCGCCAAAAGCTCTTTGTTGGTTGCCATGAGTTTATTTTTTTTGTGAATTGTAAAAGTCAACTGCTTTTCTAACGCTACCCATCTTAATTAATAATTGACTTCCTTCTTCATACGAAACTGAAATTTCGCTCATGATCATTTTAATGCCACGATCGACTAATTTAGAATTACTCAATTGCATGTCTACCATTTTATTTCCTTTTACTTTCCCTAGCTGAATCATTGTTGCTGTAGAAATCATATTCAATACTAATTTCTGTGCGGTTCCAGCTTTCATGCGGGAACTTCCAGTAACAAATTCTGGTCCAACAATTACTTCGATAGGAAATTGCGCAGTTTGTGAAAGCGGACTTCCGGCATTACAAGAAATACTTCCAGTGATGATGTTATTTTTGTTGCACATTTCTAGACCACCAATGACATACGGAGTTGTTCCTGATGCGGCAATACCAACAACAACGTCGTTAGAATTGATTTTTTGTTCTTGTAAGTCAATCCAAGCTTGTGTAGCATTGTCTTCGGCATTTTCTACCGCACGACGGATAGCTTTGTCTCCACCAGCTATAATTCCATTAACTAAATCAAAAGGAACCCCAAAAGTTGGTGGACATTCGGAGGCATCAACAATTCCCAATCTACCTGAAGTTCCAGCTCCAATGTAAAACAATCGGCCTCCTAGTTTCATTTTAGCAACAATTTGGGTTACCAAAGCCTCAATAGAAGGCAATGCTTTGGCTACAGCCAATGGCACGGTTTGGTCTTCTTGATTGATGTTGAACAGCAATTCTTGTACAGACATTTTTTCTAAATGTTCGTATTTTGATGATTGTTCTGTAGTTTTAGTAAAAGTCATTTGTTTTATTTTTATGTGGGGCTATTTACTTTTAATTTATATAAAATACGCCATTGCAAATCCCAACACAATCATCGATATTTTAGCGATATTGAATTTGTGTCCTTCGCTACTTTCAAAAATGATTGTAGATGAAATATGAAATAATATTCCAATAACTACAGCAGTGATTTCGGTATAATAGACATTCAATAATGGTAAATAATCTGAAAGAATTGTCCCTAATGGCGTCATTATTGCAAAAGTCACCATAAACAGAAAAATAGCTTTTTTATCCAAATTAGCATTAATAAAAAAGGTAGTTAAAATAATAGCGATGGGTAAATGGTGAATTGCAATACCAATTGCTAAATCATGATTATGAGCAACTGGAAAACCTTCTGCCAAAGCGTGAATACAAAGGCTGATAAACAACAACCATGGAATATGGTTCATTTTATCGTGTCCATGAACATGTCCATGTTCAGCACCTTGAGAGAAATATTCTAAGATAATTTGGAACAAAATCCCTACCATAATAAATAATCCAATTCGATTATTATTACTTTCATAGATTTCCGGTAACAAATGGCTTACTGTTAGTGACAATAAAAATGAACCGCTGAACGCTAAAAGCAATTTGAGTTTCGATTTGTCTTTTGGTTGGAAAACCAAAGCAAAAACATAACCTATCAATACAGAAAGTAAGGGTAAAAGATAATTCATTATTTAAAAATCATGATTAATCGTTCGCTTTCAGTTTTATGAAATTTCTTCAATTTATAATCTCCAAAGATATCTAATAAATAGATACCTGCTTCTTCCATCATCGTTTGAAAATCTTGCAAAGTTAAGGCTTGTACTTTTTCAGTAAAATGAAAAGATTCGCCTTGATCTTCAAAGGTAATTTCTTTGTAAATATGCCCTTCTTTAACATAGCGTTTAATATGGAAATCAATACCTTCTACGGTTTTAGTTTCTTCAGGAACTAGATTAGCGATTACCTGATTTACATTCATAAAATCAATGACTGCAAATCCGTGTTCAGTTAAACTTTCTTTTATCGCAATTAAGGTTTTCAAGTTATCGTCATCATTTTCAAAATAACCAAAACTCGTAAACAAATTGAAAATAGCATCAAATTGATCCTCGAATTTTTCACGCATATCATGTACCTGAAAATGCAAACTGCTATTGCTATTTTTACTTGCTTCGGCAATGCTGTTTTCTGATAAATCAGCACCAATAACATCAAACCCCAATTGGTTTAAATAGATAGCATGACGTCCTTTTCCACAAGCTAAGTCCAATACTTTAGCTTTTTCTGGAAGATTAAGGTAGTGCGTCAAGTTATCCATGAAAATTTGCGCTTCACGGTAATTGCGTTCTTTATATAGAATATGGTAATACGGGGTATCAAACCAAGAAGCAAACCAGTTTTGTGTTGGCTTTTGACTATCTAAAACTGTTGGTATCAAATCTTCAGACATTTATTCTTTTTCAATTAAATCAAGTCCGCAAATTTAGTGTATTTTTGCACAAATAAACCCTATTATTTGAATTCAAAGTTCAATAAATAGGTTTTAGCCGCTGCTTTTTTTAAAATAAAACGAAAGTAGTTGAATTGAACAGAAAAAAATGGAAGATAATTTTAAAATGATTGCCAAAACCTTTTTTGGTTTTGAAGAAATATTAGCCAATGAATTAAAAGCATTAGGCGCGCAAGATGTAGAACAAGGAATTAGAATGGTCAGTTTTAAAGGAGACAAAGGTTTTATGTACAAAGCCAATTTGTCGTTGCGAACCGCTTTGAAAGTTTTAAAACCTATTTACAGTTTTAGAGCCAATAATGAAAATGCCTTGTACAAAGGAATTTCAGGAATCAACTGGTCTAAATATTTAAATGCCAATCAGACTTTTGTAATTGATGCGACGGTACATTCGGATCATTTTAACCATTCTGAATTTGTTTCTCAAAAATGTAAGGATGCGATTGTAGATCAATTCAGAGAAAGAACTGGACAACGTCCTAGCATTGACAAAGCTTTTCCTGATTTACGAATCAATATTCACATTGGCAAAGACCAAGTTTCAGTTGCTTTAGATACTTCTGGAAATTCGTTACACCAACGTGGTTATAGAACCGCTACCAATATTGCACCTATTAACGAAGTATTGGCAGCTGGAATTTTAATTCTTTCAGGTTGGGAAGGACAAAGCGATTTTCTTGATCCAATGTGTGGTTCAGGAACTTTTTTAGCAGAAGCCGCTATGATTGCGTGTAACATTCCAGCCAATATCAATCGTAAAGAATTTGCTTTCGAAAAATGGAACGATTGGGACAATGATTTATTTGACCAAATTGTGAATAGTTTAATGAAAAAAGTGAAAGAGTTTCATTATACCATAAAAGGATATGACAAGGCGCCAAGTGCGGTAAGCAAAGCCAAAGATAACATTCGAAATGCGAACTTAGAAGATTACATCAGCATTGCCGAAGACAACTTTTTTGATACTGAAAAGAACTCTCAAGGAAAATTACATATGGTTTTCAATCCGCCGTATGACGAACGATTGGATATTCATATGGAAGAGTTTTACAAGAATATTGGCGACACTTTGAAAAAGAGTTATCCAGGGACCAATGCTTGGTTTATTACAGCCAATTTGGAAGCTTTGAAGTTTGTAGGATTGAAACCTTCACGTAAAATTAAATTGTTCAATGCGAGTTTAGAAGCCCGATTAGTGAAATACGAAATGTATGAAGGCAGCAAAAGAACTAAATTTCAAGTAGCCGATAAAGATTAAAAAATACATAATATGACTAAATTACAATTAAGAGCTTTTTTATATCAGTTGGGTAGCTTTGCTATATTGTTTATCTCTTTTCGTTATTTGATTTTCAAATACACTAATTTGACAGGATTATTTATTCCATTTACAGCTTTTGTAGTAGGGACAATTCTTTCGCCAAAATTTCAATCCGTTAAGACGAAAGATGGTGAAAAACTATTTATGTCTTGGCTTTTTGTTAAAGGGATAAAGGAGTTGTAATCTTTGGCTTTCGCCAAAATTCAGCAATATTATTTAATATTTACTTTCTTTTTATACAACGGAATTAAATAACTAACACTGTAGTTAAAACCAATTCCGAAATTTCCATTATAGGTTCTATTGAATCCAGGAATGTATAGATTATCAAAATCGTCTGGTTTTTTATTGGTAACTAATGTTTTTAATTGAATACTAAATCCAACAAATACATTGTTAAACATTTTAGCCTTCATCCCGGTTACTACTTCAATCCAACTGGCACTTAAACCATTGAATTCTTGATTGGCAGGAATTGGAGCTAATTCTCCCCAATACGGATGTGCATTGTAGATTTTATAACTATTTAATTCTTGGCTAAAAGTACTAAACCCATAGCGCAGACCTACTGAAATAATATTCTCCATGTCTAGCCAATTTTCATACATATTATAATCAAATCCAACTTTCAAGTAAGATCCTTTACTATTGGAGGTTAATCGGTCATCTTCTGTGGTTTTATTTTCGTTTCCGAGTTCGGCAGCTAAATAATATTTTTTATTCCATCTAAAATCACCCGTTAGTTCAATTCCTTTGTAGTTTTTGTCATAAAAACCGCGAGTAAATTTAAATAAATCTACCCCTACGCGAAGTCCATATCGGTCTTTTTTTACTGGAATACTATCTTCAGATTTATCTAGGTTAATAGTCTCAATAGTTGGTTTATCAGTAGCTTTCTCTTGCGCTTGTGAAAAGGCGAACACCAACAAAAAGAAAAGACTAGAAAAATAGTTTAAGATGTGTTTCGTTTTCATTTTCTATGTTTGATTTTTCTACTGAAATGTATTGAATCCATTTGGATGTAGATGTAGGTAATGCAGAATGTACAATTGGATTGTTTGGTTTCAAGGTAAAAGTTGTTTTATAACCACAAGCCCTTGAAACAAATGAGTTTAAACGCGAATAATTGATTTGAATTTTATCCGTAAAAACTAAAGCGGGATTAGTGTTACCAGAATTAAAAATCAAATTATAAGTAGTTACATCTTGATCTACTTTCAACGGAATAGATATTGTACTTGCATTGGTTACATATTTTGAATCTCCAATAGCTGTTGTACTAAAAATAATTCCTTCGGTCATTCCTTCTCCAACCACTTTTAATTGCGATACATTCTTTACAACACTTGGATTATTGATGTCATAAAAAGTTAAAACCAATCGGGGAGTGGTAATTGTAGCAGCATCGCAAATGTCGTCTTTCTCACATCCTGAGAAAAACACCGACAGCAGTACAACTACAATAAGGATTCGTTTTTTCATTTGATTATCGTTTCTCCAAAAGTACAACATTTTCTACGTGATGCGTTTGCGGGAACATGTCCACAGGACGCACACGGGTTACTTTGTATTTTTCGTCCATTAATGCCAAGTCACGTGCTTGTGTAGCTGAGTTGCAACTAACATACACCACTTTTTGAGGTTCAATTTTAAGAATTTGCTCAATTACATCTTTGTGCATTCCATCTCTTGGTGGGTCGGTAATAATCACATCGGGTTTACCATGTTGAGCAATGAAACTTTCGTTAAAAACCACTTTCATGTCTCCCACGAAAAACTCACAATTGGTAATTTCGTTGCGTTTGGCATTGGCTTTAGCATCGCTAATCGCTTCAGGAACGCTTTCTACACCAATTACTTTTTTAGCGTTTTTAGATACAAATTGCGCAATAGTTCCGGTTCCGGTATACAAATCATATACAGTTTCATTACCTGTAAGTCCTGCAAAATCGCGTGTTATTTTGTATAATTCGTAGGCTTGATCGGAATTGGTTTGGTAAAAAGATTTGGCATTAATGCTAAATTTTAACCCTTCCATTTCTTCCAAAATGTAATCACGACCTTTATATAATTGGATATTGGTATCGTATAAAGTATCGTTTGCTTTATTGTTTACTACAAATTGAAGCGAAGTGATTTGAGGGAATTTTTCATAAATATGATCTAAAATTAATTCTCTGTTTGCTTTATCATCTTCAAAAAACTGAATTAAGACCATGATTTCACCAGTAGAAGCAGTACGCAACATTAATGTACGCAATAAGCCTTCGTGCGCTCTTGGGTTGAAGAAAGTCAATCCGTTTTCATTGGCAAAAGCCCTAATTTCATTACGAATTGCATTAGAAGGATCTTCTTGTAAATGACATTTGTTGATGTCTAAGATTTTGTCCCACATTTTTGGAATGTGAAATCCTAACGCATTTCGATTACCTAAATCTTCGGGACTTTCGATTTCTTTTTCGGTTAACCAACGGCTATTAGAGAATGAAAATTCCATTTTATTTCTGTAAAAGAATTGTTTCTCTGAACCTAAAATGGGTTCAAATTCTGGAAGTTCAATTTTTCCAATACGTTGCAAATGGTTTTTTACCTCATTTTGTTTGTAAAACAATTGTTGGCTGTAGTTCATATTTTGCCATTTACAACCGCCACAAACTCCAAAATGTTCGCAAATAGGTTCTATTCGATGTTCCGAAAGTTCGTGAAACTTTACAGCTTTTCCTTCGTAAAAAGCCTTGCGTTTCTTAAATGTTTGCACATCCACGACGTCTCCAGGAACTACATTAGGGATAAAAATTACTTTTCCGTCGGGCGCTTTTGCTACCGATACGCCTTTTGCACCAGCATCAAGGACTTTTATTTGATGAAAGACAACTTTGTCTGTATTTTTTCTTGCCATAGCGCAAAAATAAGTGTTTGAATGGTTTTATAAATTCAATTTGG
>JACCDZ010089527.1_pt1 | contig 17055 bp, 4 predicted proteins | sample 7449551 | NCBI WGS metagenome assembly JACCDZ01 (sample SAMN15323452, study PRJNA562643) | freshwater metagenome | isolation source: river surface water | place: USA:Blue River Watershed | collected 2017-08-18 | reverse complement strand
GCGTACTCTAGACTGCAAGTTGTTGTTGGACAAGTAATTCAAGGAACTATTGTTGCAAGATCAAGTGGTAACAATTCAACACAAAATAGAACTGGTAGTTTTGGTTCATCAAATGAAGCATCAACTGCTAGTGGAAACATAGAAATAATTAAAGGTGTGATCACTGCTGGTAATCTAAATACACTTCCAGCAGTAGTAAATCCTTCAATTTCCTTAGTTGAATCAACATTAATCACTGCATTTACCGCCATTAATAATAATAAGACAACTATTATATCTGGTGTTTCTGATTATATTATTTCAGCGTTCAGCGGATATTCATATGATCCACAACTATGTATTAGAGATGTTGAATATATCCTTGATGCTGTGTCGTTTGATACCTTATACGGCGGAAACACTGCAAGTATAGGAGCAGGTAGTGCATATTGGAATGGTGCAGTAACCTTAATTCAAGGTCAAGTAGATGTAACTATAATTGCTTTCAATCATTTGAAAGACGTAGTAAATCAAGTTCTACAAGCGCAAACTGTTGTAAAAACTTCTGGAAATACAGCAGATCAAAATACTAACTTGGCTTCTGGATCGGCTGCTTCTAGAACAACCGTTTCTAATTTGTTAACAGTTGTTAATACTATTGCAGAGTTTGGTGTTGGTTCTGCACCAACTTCTGTCTCACCATCATATACTAATGGTGCAAATTATACTACTGCTAACAACAGTAGAGTAGCAATATTAAACAATCTTAATACTATTAAGAACGGTGTTATTTCTTATTTGAATACCACGTACAGTAGTGGGTTTACCTATAATCAAGCCAAATGTCGAAGAGACGTAGGTTATATTATAGATGCAGTTGCATATGATTTAGAATATGGTGGCAACGTTAAAACTAGAATCGCAGTTGAAGCATATTATGATGGCAGTGCTAGTTCAGATGTAGTTTTAGAAACACAAAAATTACAAACTGTTTCTGCAATTAGACATGCTAAATCAATCGCCAAATTAATTGTATTAGAAAATCCTGTAACAAGACAATTAGGAAATCCTTTACTACAAAATACAAGTGGAACTGCTGGTGTAGCTGGTATTGATGACAACAGAATGGAAGTGTTGTTTGAAATAATTGCAGAAGTACTAGAAGATGGATTGACTGCCTTACCTGCTAGAGAACTAGGAATACCTAGAAGTTATCAAGATCCTGAGGGAGCATCATATGTTGCACAGAATATTGATAACGCTTTAATTTCTGAAACAGGTGCAGGAGTACGTATTGGTCAGTTGATGTCCCAAATAACTTCAATTATTTCTCTTGGAACTACTGGCACACATATAATACAAGAACCACAAATTAAAGACACGTTGCAATCATTACTATTCCCACCAACAGCAACTAGTCTACAGTATGGAGGAATAATAACTGGTCCTGGAATTCCAACTAAAGGTGTAAACGGTGTCACTGAAGATACTATTATTAGAACTGTTACACAAATATTTGATGAGTCACAGAATACGATTGGTTATAGAATAAAAATTAGTGCATTATTGACCGCAGGTATTCCTGCTGGAACTGCTATAACTGTTTCAGGTCCTGGTGCTAATTATCTATTTGATTTAAACACTGACTTAGATTCGAGACATCTTGCAGGTGATGTAATTGGTATTACAACCACATTCTCAACTGTACGTGCAACAGGACACGACTTCCTACAAGTTGGTGCTGGCGGTTATGACGATTCTAATTATCCTAATAACGTTTATGGTCCTCCAAATAATACACCAAGTTCAAGCGCAATCGTTCAAGAAATTGGCACAGGTCGTGTATTCCACGTATCTACAGACCAGGACGGTAACTTTAGAGTTGGTAGTTACTTCAACGTTAATCAAGGTGATGGTAGTGTTACTATTGCCGCTAAGATTGGTTTAAGTGCTGTTAGCTCATTAACATTCTTAACTGGTGAAACTGTACGTGCATTCTCTGGTGATCAGAAAATGGACGACAACAGCGATAACATCGTCCCAACACAGAAAGCCATTAAAACTTATATCAACAATATTATTGCTGGTAGATTCACTGTTGACAATACATTAACACCAAATAAAGGTTTAATGACCTTAGATGGTACTAGTGTAATGAAAGGAGACATGGATATTGGATTTAATAGCATAGAAAATGCTATTAATAGTACCAACCCTGATGGTAGTGGTTTAGTCAATAGAAAATATGTTGATAATGTATTTGCTGGTGGCACAATTGATTTTGATGGTAGTTATTCTATAACTACAACTGGTGTAAGAACTGGTGTTAGAGCTTTCACAATGATTGATGATAATACTGATGTTGGCGGAGTGTTGACCAACAGAGGTGGAATTGATCTAAATTCAAACAAAATTACCAATTTAAAAACACCAACATTATCATTGGATGCCGCTAATAAAGTATATGTAGATCAAGCTATATCAACTGGTGGTGTTCGAACAGGTTGGTCAGGATTTACATTAAATGATACTACAACCCGTTACAGTGTAAGCTCTGTAACCATAACTGCCAACGGTGCAAACTATACTGTTCCTCCTGCTGTAGTGTTTTACTCTACTAGTGGTACAGGTGCAACTGGCAGAGCAGTTTTAGAGGCTGGTACAAATCCAAGAGGTGTTGCTGCCGTTGTTGTAGATACTCCAGGATATGGTTATACTAGCTCGCCAACAGTGATAATTGGTGGCAGTGTAGCTAGTGTAAATCTATTATCTCAAGGAACTGGGTATTCATCTACTCCAACAATTACATTCAGTGTTCCTCAAATAGTTGGTGGCACTAGAGCAACTGGCTTTGCTGTAATGGAAGGATCTGGAAGTACACAAAAAATAAGTCAAATTGTTATCACTAATGCTGGTGTTGGATACACTGGTGCTCCTTCAATCACTGCAACAGGTGGAACTCCTGTAACTCCTGCTTCCTTTAGCGTACAGCTTCAAGGTGGCAGTGGTGCAACCGCAAGTGCTGTTATTGTTGCTATACAGAAGGACATTAATCTTAACGGAAATAGAGTTACTGGTAGTGCAGATCCAATTCAATCAACTGATTTAGTAACATTAAATTATTTTGATAGTAAAAACTTTATCAATAAGATATCTGACGTTACTATAACAGGTGTTCCAGGAAGTGGTGATTTACTAGTATTCACTGGTGATGTTCCTCTAGGATCTGGCGGTTCTATGGTAAATGCCAGCGTAAGCACTGCAAGTAATGTTACTATAACTAGAACTGGAAATTCAGTTACTATTGCACTTAAGACTGGAGCAGACGCCCCTGTAGGCAACGACAATGTTAAAGCAGGTGCTGGTATTCTACAGTCCAAATTATCATTAAATAGAGCCAACGTACAAACGTCTGCTTCTAACACCACTGCAAGCGATTATGGTGTTTCTGCTTTCCTAGTTGACGAGTTCAATACCAATAGCGGATTCATATCATTAAAGCAAGCCACAAATAAAGTTACTGGTGTTAGACTTGATAGATTACAACATATCAGTAACTTTAGAGTTTTAGGAAGATTCTTAGGAGTTGGTACAGAAAATGATACAAGTTCTGGAACTGTAACAGAACTTAGTGCTCAAAATTTAAAAGACATTGTTGGTTTATCAAAAGAATCTGTTGTGTCATTAATTAATGATGACACACTAGGAGGCTTATTACCTAATGGATCAGCTTCTGGTCTTGCCGCAAGACAGGATGGCAGCGTTTCTTATGGTGCGTTGTTAAAGAATGGTGGTACAATGAGAGGTAAAATAACTCTTACACCACAACTACTAACCAACGCTCAATATAGCATTATTGTTCCATCAGAAAATGACAGACTTGATATTGGAGAAAGTGCTAGTTTAAGGTTTAGAAGAGTTTGGGCAAACAGTTTCTATGGAGTCAACTTTGTTGGTGACGGAACATTTGGATCTGCTAGTGCCCCAACTACCATTAATACTGGTGCTGCCTTCAATGGTACTGCTACATTTGCTAAAACCAGTGGTCAATTACCTAATGGATTAACTGGAACAGGTATAGGTAGCGGAGACATTGCTATTAGAAATGGTGGTTCTGACATTACATTTACTGGTTCTGTAGCTGGAACTATTTCAGTGTTAGCGGATAGCACTACAACAAACAACACTATTGTTAGAAGAACAAGTAACGGAAGTATTAATGCTCAAACATTTACTGCTAGTATAGCTTCAACCAGTGTTGGATTTATTGGTATGGCCACTAGCGCACAAGGTCTTTATTTAAACGGAACAACATATACACCAACAGCTAGTTCAGCGCCAGGTGGAGTTGGCGGTTTGGCAATTATCAGTGGTAATGGTACAATTAATGCAACATTGTTTAATGGAACTGCTAATTTTGCAAACTATAAAGACTTAGCTGAAAATTATGTTGCAGATAAGCAATATGAACCTGGAACAGTTTTAGAATTTGGTGGTGAATTTGAAGTAACCTTAGCAGAAGATGAAACACGTAGAGTAGCTGGAGTAGTATCAACTGATCCTGCTTACTTGATGGGTAATGGACATCCTGGAGAGTTTGTTGTAGCAGTTGCTTTACAAGGTCGTGTGCCATGTAAAGTTCGCGGCAAGATTAGAAAAGGTGACATGATGGTTAGTGCGGGCGGGGGTTATGCTCGACCAACTAACGATCCTAAAATTGGTACAATTATTGGTAAAGCCTTAGAAAACTTTGACGGTGTCGAAGGCTTTATCGAAGTTGTCGTAGGAAGACTATAATGGCTAAAAAAACTATCAACATTGGAAGTAGTGCTAACGCTGGTAATGGAGATCCATTGCGTGTGGCATTTAACAAAATAAATGACAATTTTAACGAATTGTATACTTTAACAGGTGGTACTACAGGACAATTAACTGAAATAGCACAAGATTATGCTGCCGCAATGGTCACAAATGGTGATCACAGTGGAGTTTCAGTTAATTATGACGACGATAATAATAAACTGAATTTTACAGTAAATATAGATGGCGGGAACGCATCTACAAGTTTTTAAAAATAAGGAACAGCTGAAATGGCGACACAAATTAAATTACGCAGGGACACATATCAAAATTGGTATGACAATAATCCCATACTAGCTGAAGGTGAACCTGGCTATGATTTAACAAATAAAAAATTAAAAATAGGCGACGGTGTAACTCTTTGGAGAGCTTTGCCATATTTTGATGATCAACAGACTGATTTGTCGGCTTATGCTGGAAATATCGTTCCTGATTCTGATAATACAAGAAGTCTAGGCAGTCCTGACAAGCAATGGAAAGAGATCTTTGTTAGTACAGGGTCTTTGTACATTGGTAACGTTAAATTGTCAAATGATACAGGACAACTGTTAGTACAGCAGGTAACAGATCCTGGTTTAGTAACAGAACAACCAGTACTAGATGCCCCAGGAGCAATAGCTCTTGATAGTTTGTTTCTCGGTGGTGTAGAATTAAAAGCGTCATCAGATGGAAAAGTAGTCATTCCAGGTATTACTCGTGCTAGTGGGTATAAAGTTAGCGAGGTTTATCAAACTGGAATAATGGTTGGCATTTATGAATTAGATCAGGATATTTTCATTGCAGATAATTATTCATTTTTAGATATTACTGATAATGGAAATATTGACAACCTTCTTGGATCACTTGGTCCTTTGACATGGACTATTAACGGCGCTGGGAACTTGCAAATATCTGTTAATCAGCAGTCTGATTACATTTATAATGAACAACAAATGACATCAGCAATGAGTACTTCTTTATGGGTAACAGAAGTGGGTACAGCTGGACCTAATGGCACTTGGGTTCCATCATCTGATGCCGCTGATTGGTATCAAATTCCTGTAAGTTTGACTTTTAGAGCTGTTAGTATTGAAAACGATCTTGGCGGTGGTGGCGGCTCTATATCAGTTGGCAACGGTGTTGGACCTAGCGTTGAAAATGTCACAGAGATTTTAATCAACGGTACAGTTACAGAAATTGAACCTGGATTGGTTGGTCTTAGTGTTACTCCATCAATACCTTCTACCAAGAAAGGTTGGATCAACTTAGTAGGCGATAAGCCCAACAATAACGACGATGCTTGGTTTGAAAGTGTTGTAGTACAGGGCAATTATGCTTATGTTGTTGGCGGCGACTATTATGTTGATAATAGCGAAGACCTAACTAAGATCTATAAGTTCGATCTCGCCACAGGTGATCAAGTGTGGGTCAAAGAAATCGTAGCAGGTCGTGGTGCCCAGTTTACTTTCGATATCGCCTCAGAAGTGATTACTATAACCAGTATTGCTAATGGCGGCACAGGATACATCGAAGGTGAAGAACTACATTTCCCGGGTAATTACTGGGCGGCAGGAAACACATCCGTCAATCGTGTCACAGTGGTAGTTGACACAGTTGATGAAGAAGGCTTCATACTCACAGCCAGCATCAAACCTGGGTACGACCTTGCGGGTATCCTAAATCAATCTATTGGTAATGTCCAAGCAGAAAATGACAATGCCAAGGGTTTCCCTGCCAGCATAGCCTATGACACCAATCTTGATAAACTTGTCATAGTTTCTATGTACAGATCCGGTCTAGGCGATCGTGATTTTGACAACTATTACACATGGGCCAATGTCTTTGTGGTAGATCCAGTGACAGGTGTTATCAATCAAACCTTAACACTGAGTACCGAAGGCGATATCTATCCTAACTCACTCAAAGTAAAAAATAGTCCTGGTGGAGTTGTTGTATCGGGTGAGAAGTACGGCGAGTTTAGACAGTTTGGAACATTGACTATTGCTCAAGGGTACAATGGATACTTTGACATACTAAAATCGGATCTAGACCCAGAACACTATCCAGGCGGTCCCTATGATTGGTATGGAGATTTCTGGGTGTCAGGAACTGGCATCTCCACAATAGAAAATGTTGACTCAGTGAACACTTACCCTAATCTGCCAACAACAGTAAGAGTAGGTAGTGGTGCGGTGTTTGAAATTTCTGATTTAGGTGACGGTAACTACTATACCACTGGCACCTTGAATCCTGGTATTAACTATCGTGGGGGACATAAGATCAAGGTGTTAGGCACTAATTTAGGTGGTGCGACGCCGGCCAATGACTGTATCATAACCGTGGACTCTGTGGGACCAAGTGGCGATGTATTTGGATGGAGTGTGTCTGGCACGGCAGCAGGCAGTACTTTTACAACATATTCGGGTGTATCAGGCACAGCATATCAGTCTGGTAGTGGTGCCACAGTCAGTGCCTCTGTTAACGCACAGACAGGTGTTGTATCAATCAACAACTTTGACAATGCTGGTAGTGGTTATGTCAACGGCGATGTCCTTACTATCGCAGGTACAGCGTTTCTCGATGGCACAAGTCCTGCCAACGATGTTACATTCGCACTTACCAGCGTGGGCGGTGGCGGAGCAGCCAACAGTTGGAACACTGAAACAGTCACAGGATCTGCTCCTACCAATAAATTGAGAATCTATGTCAACGGTGTAGACTTCAGCGGTGTAGGCACTTGGTCAATGAAACAGAACTTAGGCGGTGAAGCCTTCCTATGGACACCAAATTGGTCAAATGCCATTGGCGGACCCAGTGGTGATAGATTCTACGATGTCTGCTACAGCCAAGACGGCAACTCAATCTTCGCAGTGGGCAGAGGTAGATACGAAACAGCCTATGATCAAGCATTGGTAGTCAAGTTCAATGCTAGTACAGGTGCTGTCATATGGGGCAAGGACATCAAGTTCTCACAAGCCGCAACCAACGGTCGTGAAGCACGAAGTGTATGTCTAGTGCCAGGCAATTCAGCAGGCAGTTCAGATCTGATCGTAGCGGGTGCTTGGTACAACGGCGATCCCGTTTATGCGACTGAGCTCATCCTTACAAGGATCACAGAAGCAGGTACAGCCGTATGGCAAAAATCTTATCGGTTCAACTACGATGGAAATAACATAGACATTGACTACGAAATGAAAGTTGAAGCTTATGGTAACAATGTTTTAGTCAGTCTAGAAACTTCTACTCCGATACACAGTCGAGCATTGGGTTACCTAATCGTTAATCCCGCAAACGGTGTTGTTGTCGATAGTAGAGTGCTAAGTTCCGACGGCAACGGAAACCGTAATTTCTACGAAGTTCCAACACCTAACTTCTCAGACATCTACACTGACGGAAACGGTGATAGTTATGCCGTTATGGTAGGAAAGACCTATGTTCCCACAGACAACTATTACAATGGTCTATTATTAAAACTACCTCTAGATGGTTATACTAATCTATCAGAAGGTGAATTTGTCAGCATAGGCGAACATATCCTAGGCAAATACAACTGGAATGTTACATCCCTAACTTCAGCATTTGACAGTTTCACTGCCACAGAGCATATTGATACCATTGAGGAGTCTGTTAACCTACGTAGTTATCGAACAAGGACTCCTGGAGGTTTCCTAAAAGTATTCCGTACCGATATCATCAAAGACAGTGATGGTTATCTAGAATTTGGAGATGGAAGCAAACAGAGTTTTGCCACAGACAAGATTCCACAGATTCCTGCGGCCAACGACTACTATCTAACAGAACAGGATTCAGGCAAGCACATATTCTTTGAAAACGAAAACGGGTATGTTTATATTCCACATCGTACTGTAAAAGATCTGCCAGTGGGATTTACATTCACTGTGGTCAACACCACTGGCAGCGACTGCTGGGTAACCACTCAGAATGAAGCAGACGGCAGCGGCTATCGTGCTAGATTGAAACTGGCAGGTCGTAACATAGACACCTACACCATAGGCATTCCAGATAGTGGTTCAGGATCTATGGTAACATTCCTAAAGATCAAGAGTGGCTATTCAATGCTGAACACAGACTACGACGATGAATATCCAGATGTATGGATAGTCAGCGGACCTGGCGACATCTACAACAACGACTAAGGAGTCACTGTGAGTATCATACAAACCATCATAGGCACTAACCTTACTATCAGTGGAGGGGCTCCTCCTCCACCACCTCCACCTTTGGTACAGGGAACATATACATTTAATGGTACTTCTACACCATATTATGCTTATGGTGGGACCAGTACTCCTACATATGAAACTAACGTGAACTTTGCCTCAACGAACAGCACAGGTAATTATCATGGGTTTTTAGGTGACAGTTACCTGCTGACTCCGGCAATGAATGGATTTACCACTCAGTTCTATGCCAACATATGGTTTTATCCTACAGGCGGCAATCAGATCGTGGCCACTTTACAGGGCACACAGTTTGAAAATACCGCTTACCATCATACTTTCTTAGAGATCAACATCAGTGGTCAACCAGTGGTGGGATTCTATCCTCAACATCCTAACGGTGGGGGTGGTGGCGGATTAGTTTTAACTGACACAGTGAATCTCAACACTTGGAATCATATCTTTCTGTTTAACAACGGTACTATTACATCTGCTTGCCTAAACGGTGGTAGCACTTACACTACTCCGGCTGCTTGGCTTTCAAATAGTCCTGGCAGTCACTATGTGGGTTTTGGTACGACCAGTGTGACTGCCTTTGTTGCTTCATCGAGATTCACAGGCAGGATTGGTGCTTTTGAATGTAGCGTCTCTCCAATCTCATCTAACTATGTGAGTACTCGAGCCGGATATCAACCAGAAATCCGTCTTGCTATTGACGCTGCCAATAATCCTGCCTATACCGCAGGTGATTATGTATTGGCAGACGCACAGGCTTACCTTGGCTATGGTGCCAACGGACTGGCCATATTTGACCAAGCACAAGACATCACACAGGGATCTCTGTCCAATGTTGCTGTAGGTTGGACAGTGGAAAACAACGATCTAACATTATCTGCTACTGTAGTCAGTAGGGGCGATTTTGGATATCCGGGTGCTATGAGAATAGAACCAACATCTTGGCAACCAGGTCCTTACACATTCAAACCCCCAGCGGATGTTTGGCGTTCGAACAACGAAACTTACAGATATGTTACTCTGTTCAATTCGCCCACATTCACGGCAGGATCGCCTCCTTACTATTCGTTTGACGCTGCCAGTTTAGAATATGGTTCAGCACAGAACCTAGGCGTTCTTGCCCGCTGGACTGTGGAAGTATGGTTTAGAGTAACTAGCAGTCTCACTGGTCAGACTATGATGATCGTGGGCAATGCCTTTAACGGATCAAATCTTAACTTCAGCATAGGTACGAATAGTAGTCCTGCCAACTACGCCATCAACACGGGATTCTTTAATGGTGCTTGGCGTACAGCAGGCAGTCTAACGCCTACACTGAACACATGGTATCATGTCATAGGCACCTATGATGGAAACTATGTCACACAGTATGTGAATGGTGTACAGGATGGACAAACAGCCTATGTTGGATTACCACAGAGCGGCGGTGAAGTTTACATAGCCAAACGTTGGGATAATGGTCTACCCAGTGATCACTTCCCCGGAGATATCGGAGCCGCTACAATCTACGCAGGTGCTATGACTGCTAGTGAAGTAGCCAAACGTTGGGAAGCTACTAGATCCACATACGGATTATAAAAATCACAGGAAGTTATAGATGTGTTTAATGTTACTAGAAATAGGTATAGAATCTAACTTTGTAAAAACGGTAAATATTAGAAACAGGAACAAAAAATGAGCATTCAGTACGTAAATATTGGCACCAACCCTAATGACGGAACAGGCGACGACCTAAGATCAGCCTTTTTAAAAGTTAATGATAATTTCCAACTATTGGCAACAATAGGTGGAGAAACTAATTACGGAGCTAATTTAGGTGGTGGTACTGGTGAAGTATATGCTGGAAAAGTTAATGAAGTTTTAAATTTTAGGACCATTGCAGGAGGTCCAGGTATTGCACTGACTGTTGAAGGGAATGTTCTAAGAATAACAAATACATTCACTTCTCCATCAGCTTTTACTAAAATTTACGGCGATGACCCAAACACTTATTTTGAAGCTCAAACACCTAGTTCAAGTTTTAGAATCATAGGTGATGGACTTATATCCACGCAAATTGTAAGTAATGAATTAACCATTTCTGGTGATTTTAATTTAATCAATGATCAACTACCAAAATTAGGTGCTGATTTAGATTTAAACAGTAATGATATTACGGGAACTGGTAATATTTCACATATTGGTTCTATTCTAACAGATAATTTAACTGTAGGTAGAAGTTCTGGGCCTGGAAATTATCCCAGTGCAACACTGTTAAATGGAACATTAACTGTACGTGCCAACTCAATTTTAGCTTCAGTTTCCGCAACTACCGTCAATGCATCAACATCAGTAACTGCACCAATCTTTAATGCTACAGGAAACGGATTTATAGGCGCACTGGCTGGCAACACTACTGGTATACACTACGGCAATGTTAATATTAGAGGATTAGGTGTACCAGATACTGTAGTCGTTAATACTGCTACCAGCCCTGCTACTATTACTGGATCACATGTTGGAACGTTCAGTGGTCCTTTAACAGGCACACTGAGTACAGGTGGATTAGATTTAAACGGTAACAATATTTCTGGTACTGGTACCATCTCAGTTACTGCTCCAGACAGTATTTCAAAATTTCCATTAATTGCGAATGCGTTTTATCATCCAGGAGCAATAAGCGGTTTTGTTACACCTAGTATTAGTGATTTAGGCAATTCTACAATATTGTCTATGGAACAACAAACTTTTGGTATGTCAGAATCTTTAAGATTAAGAGCTACCAGTATTAATTCCAGTCAGTCTTATCCATTGGGCACTAGCATTGCATTTGAATCAGTTAATACTGTTGACGAGGATCTTCCAAATTATGATCCTCTTAATTTGCCTACTCAACCAGAATATCAACTACAAGGTTATTTAGGAATCTTAAATTATAAACCTTACGAACAATTTTCTGATCCTGCATTTACACTACCTAATGAAACAGAATTTAGTACATTTGTTGCTAGAGTTAGAAAAAGAAGTTTTTCAGTAAATGATCCTTATCTATTAGATGTAATAATTGCCAGAGGTGATGGAAGAGTTACTTTGGGCGAAGGTATTGATATTTTGGACTCTACCATTAGGCCTTACAGAGTTTTAAACGGTACTGGAACTGGAGAACAACCATCCATAAACGATTTAATTATATATACGGAACGAACTGATACTTATATTAACTTTTACGGGGCTTATGCACAGCCGGCTGGTAAAGGTCCTGCTCTTGGTGGATATAGTTTTCCAAAAACCATAGGCACCCCAGGTCAAGTTTTAGCAGTTAGAACTCCTGATGGTATTAATCCAAATAATTTACTTGAATGGACTACACCAAGTGGTGGGGGTGGTGGAGGTGGTGGCGCCACAACTTTCTTAAATTTAACTGATACTCCTATTAGTTATGCAGTTGGTGATGCAGGAAAAATAGTTGTTGTTAAGAGTAACTTGTCTGGATTAGAATTTACTAATACCATCACAGCAACCTTAAACGGAAATGTTACTGGTAATGTAACTGGCAACGCTAGTACTGCCACTGCGTTACAAACAACAAGATCAATCAACGGTAAAAACTTTAACGGAACACAAAACGTAACACTGACCACTGCTGACATTAGTGAAGTTAATAATTTATATTATACTGATGACAGAGCAAGAGGTGCAATCTCAGTAACACCTGGAACTTCTTTAAGTTATACCGCTGGAGTTTTAAACATTAATGAATCAACAACCAGCACTGTTGACTCATTGGTTAAAAGAACTTCTACAGGTGGCATTGAAGTAACATCTTTAAAAGTGACCACTATAGAAAAGAATACCGCTGACACTGCTATTACTATCAGTAATAGATTAGAAACAGCAAGTGTTATTTCTTCAACCAACGATATAACCACTACTGGAATTGTTTCGGCTGGATTTATTAATTTAACAGGAACTGGTGATCAAACCATTGCTTCTTCAACAAAAATTATTCTAAGTCCTGCGTCAACAATTGATGTTAGTGGTAAGAGGATTACTAATTTGCCATTGTCTGTGCCACTTGATAATAGCGATGCTACATCTAAGAAATATGTTGATGATCAAACGAGTTCAGTTTATACAGCAAGTTTACAGAGTTTTCCAATTGCAGGCGACTCCGGTGGTAGTTTAACCGTTGTTAAAGGATCAACTGTAACCATTTCTGGAAGTACAAACATTAACACATCTACAACAGTAAATGGTGTACAGATTAGTCTAAAAACAACAATATCTGGTGTTTCTGTTAGTGGTAATTTACCCGTTTCTGGAACATTAACTGCCAACGTTGCCAAAGCTGGTAATATCAATATTACAAATAATGAGATACAACAAACTGTAACTGGTAACAATATCAACCTTGTGCCTGGAAGTAGTGGCGGTTCCATAGTAATTACTGGTGGAGATTTTAAATTAACTACTAATAGTAGATTATTTGTCACTGGATCAAATATTGTAGAAATTGCCGCAAATTCGTTAGAGGTTGAAATTCCAGTAACAACGCCTGTAACATTTGTTAGAACACTAAATTGGGTAGATGATAATGCTGCCTTAGCCTATGGTTTTATGAACGACGGAACTCAGGGACAGTATAAGACAATTATAATGCTTGATAGGGGCAATTATGGAAATGCGTTAGATACAAGACCTAGACATCTTGTGTTAAGAGGTAAAATAAACGGCGCATCTAGAACAGTGAATATTGCGGCTTCTGATCCCAACGGTTCAAGTACATTTATTTTCTTGGACGGATTTTGGTGGAGAACCGCTAACGTGGCGTAATATATGTTAAGACCAAATTGGAATACTCAATCAGGATTAATTTCATCCTTAAACGCAGGTGCATCAATAGAATTGTCTCTAAGTGTAGACAACGCTGTTTCAGTTGAATTAATTTCTAAGTCTTTGCCACCTGGTTTAAAATTGACTAATCGAACAGTTAATGACGAGCTAACTTGGTTTATTTCTGGTATTCCTTTAGATTTAGGTATAGATAAAGAATATGATTTTGTTCTAAGAGCCTCTAATTTTACTGGCCCAAATAACTCAAAACTAATTCAAGACAGGACTTTTAAATTAATAATTGTAAGTTCTACTGCGCCTGTTCTATTAGATCCAGAAGGAACTTTAAATTTAGTAAATGCTAACGAAAATTATATATTAAACAAAAGTACTATAAGTTACCAGTTTAATGCAACTTCACCATCAATTCCTCAAGGACAAAGTTTAAAATTTTATATTGAGGAAGGATCAGGTCAACTACCACCAGGATTAAAATTAAGTAAAACTGGTTTGCTTTATGGAACAATTGACGATGATTTAAATTTAGATTCCAATATTGTTCAAGGAACATATGATAGAGATTACTATGATATGAATCCTTACGATTATTCATCTACCATTGAACCAGCATTAGCTTCTGTTACTGTTAGTCAAGGAAAAATTAATAACACTTTACTAACCTATGGTGGTAATGGATATATTTTAGATCCTGAAGTTATTATTGGCGGGTCAATTAATCAAATCACTATCGTAAACAAAGGAACTGGATATACCACTGCACCTGAAGTTTTGTTTAGTCTAAGTCCAGTTCCTGGTGGAGTCACTGCCACAGGTTACGCTGTAATGGAAGACGACATAGCTCCAGTTCCATTGTTCAATTCTATTATTGATGGGGGTCAAAGTACTTCACCAACAACGTCAATTTTAGATGGTGGAGATTCTTTTGAAGAAGTTCCAACATCAGTAATAAATGGAGGAGTTGCAAATCCAATAGTATATCAAACATTAGGAAAACGTGTAGCAGGAATTGTTATCACCAATCCTGGAACTGGATATACCAGTGCTCCAACCATAACTTTTAGGAATCAAAACACTGGTAATGGTGCTGAAGCAACTTGTAACTTACGAAGTGGATCTGGTGCTCAATTAGCCGCAAGAGTTAGTAATGGTTCTGTTGCAACGTTGGAAATTATTAATACAGGTAGTGGTTACTCTTCCCCACCTCTAATAAGTTTTGGTCTGCCTACAGCAGGCGCAAAAATTATTTCTAGAGTTTATAAATTTGCTGTTACTGTAAGCAACGGTGAAGAAACTGATACCAAAAATTATACCATATTAGTCAAGAGTGAAGATTCTCTACGTGTTGACACTACATTTATTAGTTCTGATACTGAAGATTTTGACACTAGTAAAACGTATGTACAATCCCCAATTTGGATAAGTCCAAATGTTCTTCCTACTATAAAGGGTGACAATAATTTTATATACGATTTAGAAGTATTTGATCCAACCCCAAGTGTTGGAAAAATATATTTTAGTTTAATGGATGTAAACTTTGATGGAACAGAATCTCAGCTTGGACCAGCTGACGAAATAAAAAATGCAGTTGAGTATCAAATAGTGTCTATTGATTTAACTAGACCTGCATCAATAACACTCACACAATCTAGAGTTTTTAATAATGGTGATAGAATTAAGTTGTCTGGTATTTCTGGAACTACTCAGTTAAACAACGGAATTTTTTATGTCAAAGTAGTTGATCCTTTCAAATATCAATTATTTTCTGATAGACTTTTAATAAATCCAATAGATGCGTTACTGTATACACCATTTACTGGCACAGGTTTTGCACGTTTCCAATCAAATTATCTAAATTTAGATTTTGATGGTGGAGAAATAAGTGGATTCATTCCTTATCAACCTAGTATTACAAGGACATATAATTTCACAGTCAAAGCTGTTCGAGTGATAGACGATGTTGAAGTTGCTAGTGTTTTTAAACAGTTTGAATTAACTGTTAAAGGAAATATTGAAGGCGAAATAACATTTTCCAGTCCTTCATTATTGGGAAGTATTAGTCCAAACGAACAATCATTATTTGAAGTTGAAGCAACTTCAACTATTCCTTCCAGCTCTATACTTTATTCTTTAGTTCCTGGTTATGGGAAAACTAGCAAAACAAATTATATAGAACTTGATTTTAGTGAACAAAATGGAAAAATTTATGTAGAAGGATATGGATTAAATCCATTTCTAACTCTTGAAAAGGGACAAACTTATAAAATAAATGTTTCCATTAGTAACTTTACAATAAGTTTTAGAAATAGTGACAACACCTATTATAATTTTGGTTTAAGGCACAGTACTGGCGCTGTTGAAGTTGCGGCTCAAGAAAAATCTTCAGGGTATTATATCTTTACTCCACCATATAGTGATGTTGCGTCAATTAGAATTGTTTATACAAATGTTAAAAAGAATGGCTTGATAGTTGCAGTGAAAAGATTTAATAGTACCAGTTTAACTTGGGAAAGACAATATCTTCCAACAGTATATGATGATTATCAAGCAAGTTCTTATTATGAAAAAGAACTGTTTAATAAAGTTGAAAGATCTCCTAATTCTGGTGTATATAATTTAGTTCCTAATGGTTCGTCCGCTCTTGCAGTTTTTATTAAATGGACCAAAGTAGAAGTAGAGATTAAAAGATACAATCCTAATACCTTTCAATGGGAATTACAAAATTATCCAACAGTCAAACCTTCAACACCAAACAATGGTGATTACTGGGTAGATCTTAGCGAAACAAATTTTGGTTTATTAGATTTTAGATATGTAGGGTTAGCTGGTATATGGACACCGGTAGTGGTAAATGTAGTGAATAGTGTTCCATTAAATTCATTTGGTTCAAATTATAATTTAATTGTTGTTAAATCAAACGGAACCTTTAAGGTAATGAGGAAGAGTAATGGAATTTGGAAATACTTAGAAAGATTACCTAACGGAGTAAAGACTGCATTTGATCCAAACATATTTTATACAAAATATGATGCAGAAACACCAGTTACTAATCTTCAATACGACATATGGTTCAAATACACTTCAATCTTTGACGGCAATAATTCAGAGATATCATGTACATTAAAGAGTTTGGATAGTTTGCCAACAGAACTTACTGTTGGTCTCAATGGTGACATTATTGGAAAAATAAGTCCAAATACTGGATCAGTTT
>JACCDZ010205854.1_pt1 | contig 17059 bp, 13 predicted proteins | sample 7449551 | NCBI WGS metagenome assembly JACCDZ01 (sample SAMN15323452, study PRJNA562643) | freshwater metagenome | isolation source: river surface water | place: USA:Blue River Watershed | collected 2017-08-18 | reverse complement strand
TTCACGAAAAAAAAACGTTGGTCAATTAACAGCTTTCTGCTAGGCTGGTTCGAACAGTCTCTTCTATTCTAATAACTAAAGTGCATAACTATGAGCCTGATTATTTTCGCAATACCACTCTTTTTCGCGCTGATTTTGCTCGAGCTATGGCTTGATTGGCGTAAGAAAACCAACACTTATCAATTCAATGACGCCGTTAATTCGCTGAACTTGGGCATGATGAGCCAAGTCACAGGCGTGGCCTATAAAACGCTGCAATTCAGCGTCTACGTGCTGGTGTATCAATACCTAGCGCCGGTGCAGTTAACAGCTGAAACTAGCTGGGGTGTGTGGTTGCTGGGCGCCTTTGCCTTTGTCGCGTACGACTTTTGTTATTATTGGTTTCATCGCATGAGCCATGAAATCAACGTGTTATGGGCCGGTCACGTGGTGCATCACTCCAGCGAGGAGTACAACTTGACCACGGCGCTGCGCCAATCTAGCGGCGGCTTTTTAGGCTTTGTGTTCTACCTACCGCTGGCGCTGATCGGCATCGACCCGCTGCTGCTGGTCACCGTCGGTTCACTGAACCTGATTTATCAATTCTGGGTGCACACGCGGCATATTGGCCGGATGTGGGGTTGGTACGAGGCGATTTTCGTCACGCCAAGCCATCACCGCGTGCATCATGCGCAAAACCCGATGTACATGAACAAAAACCACGGCGGCGTGTTTATCCTGTGGGACAAATGGTTTGGCACCTTTCAAGCCGAACTGGACGACGAACCGGTGATTTTTGGTGTAACCAAACCGCTGTTGAGCTGGAACCCTGTCTGGGCGAACCTCGATGTGTATTGGGCGCTGTGCAAAGACAGCTGGCGCACCGCCGCATGGGGCGACAAGTTTAAAGTCTGGGTGGCGCGCACCGGTTGGCGTCCGGCCGATGTGCGTAAACAATTCCCCAATAAAGTCTACAACCCGTACCAGCAAGTAAAGTTCGACACGCCACTGACAGCTGCCCAGCAGTGGTACGCGTTTTTCCAACATCTAACGCTGATTGCCGTGGTGCTGTATTACCTATTAAACGCCGGCCAGATGAGCACGCCGCAGATCCTCGCCGGCTGCGCCTGGTTGGTATTTCAATTGTTTTGCTTGGGTTACTACCAGCAACAGCGGCCCGGCTTTCAATGGCTGGAACTGATTAAAAACCTGGCGCTGGCGTCGGTCAGCTTCAGCGTCTTCAGCGCATCGGCTTTGTTTGCCGATAGTACGATGATTTCGGCGTGGGTGATCCCCGCCGCTTGGTGGCTTTTCGCCACTGTGTTACAGGGGTACAGCCGCACACAGATGCCGGCGTCAACAGCAATAAATTCTAATTAAAACAATACACTACTTAAAAAAGACAGGGGAGACTATGCGTCCATACGCTCAAAAACGGCTCAGTCACGCGTGCGTGGCGGTGAGCTTAGCATTAGCAAGCCACACGCTGCTGGCTCAAGACACCACCAAGGCCAATGACAAAAAAGACACCGGCCTTGAGACCATTCAAGTGACGGCACAAAAACGTAGCGAAAACATGCAGCAAGTGCCTATCGCGCTGACGGCATTTAGCGCCGACATGGTGGAGAAAATGGGCTTGGTCAATGTCAATGACTTAGGCCGCATCACCCCAGGCTTAGAAACCAACAATGCCACCGCGACTCAGACTATTTTTAACATCCGTGGTATTTCTACCAACGACTTCGGCATCGGTTTAGATGCCGCCGTTGCGGTGTATGTCGATGGCGTGTACGTCGGTCGTCGTGGTACATCCAATATGAACTTCAACGATGTCGAACGCGTCGAAGTGTTAAAAGGCCCGCAAGGCACCTTGTTTGGCCGTAACTCAGCAGCCGGCGCAATTCATATCATCACCAAACGCGCCAGCAGTAACACCGAAGGTCAATTCAAAGGCACCTTCGGCGCTTATGGCAAAAATAAAATGGAGCTAAGCGCCACCACTGCGATTAACGATCATTTGAATGCGCGGTTAAGCATGGACAGAAACCGTCGCGACGGTTATTTGGACGTGAAAAACAGCACCAAACGTTATGGCAATCAGAATGATTGGTCGATGCGCGGTAGCCTCGAATGGGCGTTAAACGACGGCGCGGAATTTATTCTGCGGGCCGATCTGTCTAAAATCGATCAACAAGCCCGCCCTGCTGTCACCTTAAACACCGCCTTTGGTAGCGGCGACCCATTTGGCCCGATTGAATATGACTTCGAAGGCCATGAGTCACGCAATGTCGCTGGTTTAAGTGGCGAATACACGCGTGATATTCACGGCATGAAATTCACCTCCATCACCGCCTATCGCCAATTTGACCGTGGCAACGCGATGGAAGACGACGGCTCAGCATTCGCCCAAGCCTACTTCATGTCCAATTTGATTGAAGATCAATCGCAGCTCAGCCAAGAATTCCGCTTGAGCAAAACCACCGACAACTTGAAGTGGACGCTTGGCGCCAACTGGTACCGTGAAGATATCGAGCAAATCACCCAAGCCACCTTTAACACTGTCACTTTCGACTCGCTCGCCGTGGTGCAAATGGGCTTAGATCCACGGTTAGTGCCAACACTGCCGAAATACACAGGCGTTGCTGGGGCCTACATGACCATGGGCACCCCTGCGGCCAAACAAGCGGTTGCTGCAGAGATCATGCGGTTGATGGGGCTTGGCCTTAGCATGGCGCAAGCCCAAAGTGCCGTCGGTAACGCGCTGGTCGGGGCGAATTTGGCCAAAGTTCTGGGCCAGCATATGGAACAGTTTGACAACAACGGTCAAACCGAAAGTACCGCGCTGTATTTTGATGCCACCTACGCCATCACTGAGCAGCTCGATTTAACCTTGGGCGGTCGCTACACCTACGACCAAAAAGATTTCTACTTGCACAGCGCGCCACAAAACTTCTACACCATGCCGTTTGGCAATGTCGGCCAAGTGCCATTGGCGGTGGCCTTTATGCCGCAAACGGCTGACCAAAACGCCAACTGGTCGAAGTTTACCCCACGTGCGGTGTTGGATTTCCAATGGACCGACAACGTGATGACCTACGCGTCTTACTCCGAAGGCTTTAAAGCCGGCGGCTTTAACACGCTCGGTGCATCGGCGCCGGTCAAAGAAGAAACGGTGAAAAACAAAGAAATCGGCGTTAAATCAACCTTCTTTGATAACCGTTTGCGTATTAACCTCGCTGGTTACCGCTATGACTACACCAACTTACAACAGCTGGAGTTAGTTGGCGCCCCTGGCACAGTGCCGACCTACAACCTGCGTAACGTCGATGCGCAAGGCAAAGGTTTTGAAGCCGAAGTGCAATGGGCAGTGACACCAGATCTGCGCCTTGGCGCGAATTTGGGCCGCTTAAACACCGAGTACACCAACTGGCAATATTTTGCGTGGGAAAACTCCGGCAGCAAAGTCGGCGAGCCAATCTCTGGCATGCCAGAAACGCAATCCGCCTTCACCTTGGATTATTTCTTTGACGGCTTCAGTGGCCAATTTAACTGGAACCTGACCTACAGCTACACCGGCGATCGTACCCAAGGCGTCGACGGCCCGAAACTGGCAGTACTGCCATTTGCCCAAGGCTCGGTGGAAGGCTTAAACAACGATGCGCTGAACTCTATCTCAGCCTTTAGCTTAGTCAACACCAAGATCAGCTGGCAAAGCAGCAACCATCCGCTGACGGTCGGTTTGTACGTCAATAACCTGCTGAATGAACGCTACATCATCCAAACCGGTGGCCAAGCGATGGCGGTAGGCTCGCCCATTGCCACACCAGGCTTGCCACGGATGTGGGGTTTAGAGGTCGGTTGGAGCTTCTAACTTAATTGGATGCTCGGCAATGCCAGTCTTTCAAGACTGGCATTTTTATTGGTTGATGCCGTTTTACCGATGTCGAGGAACCCTATGCTGCTAGCAAGTGTTGGTGAATTACTGTTAATCAGCGCGCTGCTGTGGACTGTCAGTCGATTATTACCCTATTGGCGAGCTGCTGCGGTCAACGCCAGCTCAGCACAGGGCTGGCCTGTGCCCGAGCCTTCGCAGCGCGGCTATGTGATGCTGCTGTGCGCAGCGTTGTTGATGGTGGCGATCACCGCAAGTGTTGGCGCCATTCGATTTGCACTGAGTGACACCTCAGGCAGCATCGATGTGATCTGGCAGCCACTGGTTGAACTGCATGACCGTCTGTCGTGGCTATCGCGCCAACTGGCGATGCCGCTGTATGTGCTGTGCGCGTTGTGGTTATGGGGACGCGTCGGCGCCAAGGTGTTGCTGCTTCTGGCTGTGGTCAGTCAGCTACCGCTGTTAGGCGCTCCAGCGTTACTGACCGATGCCGTGTTGCTGCTAGCGCTGCTGCGCTTAGCACAGTCGGCACAGCCACGGTGGGTATTTATTGGCGCTATTGTCAGCCTGTTGCTGGTGCCGTTGTGTGGCGTACTCATCGCGGATAAAGACATAGCGATGGGGGTATTTCACCTGTGCCTCGCCTTGCATTTTGTTGGCTTTAGCTGCGCGCTGCCGCGGCCGCTACAGCAGCAGCCGTCGTAGCTCAGTTGCTCAGTTACTTAGTTACTTAGTTACTCAGTTACTCAGTTACTCAGTTACTCAGTTACTTAGTTGCGTGATGATGAGCGCCTAGCGGCGCTCAGTACCAGCCTTTAACTGCGGCTGTCGCCGTTCCCATTGTTTCACCAGCATAACCAAACCGCTAAAACAAATCGCCGCAAACCAACCAACATGACCCAGCACAAACCCGCCTTTAAACAACGCATTAAACGCGACGATTTGAAAACACAGATGAAAACAGGCGCAGACCATAATCGACTGTGTCGAGCGCATCACTTGGCCAATGCCCCAACTGCCACCAATCATCGCGCCCCAAAACAACAAATTGGCCTGCCAACTGGCATCGGTTAAAAAGCTTAAATGCCACAGGTACCAAGCGGTCCCTATCAAGGCATATTTTGATCCATTGGCCAAAGCAGAAAGCTCGGTTTGCAGATAACCGCGCCAACCGAGTTCTTCCATCAAGCAATACAGCAAGGTCGTGCCGGCGGCGAGCGCGCCATACAGTCGTGGTTCAACGCTATAGGGGTTGGCCACCCCAAAGCCCACAATGAGCCCGAGCGTCAGAGCAACCATGGAAAGCGCCAGGACTGGCTCCGCACCGAGCAACGAATATGGCAATTGCTGCTGTTTTGCCAGCATGCGGCTGCCCCACCACGCGGCCAGCGCTATGCCGACCCCTTCCAACAACGCCATCAACAGCACAGGGGCCAGTTGAGTGCCGAATGTGGGTAACTGGCTACTTAGACTTGCGATATCAAAGCGGGCGACGCTGGACAGCGCCGTCGCTAGCAGCATAAACACCGCCACTCGGCGCCAATCGGGTTTGGACACGGACATCAAGAACCTTCCTTGTTGCAGATGATGGGCTGACATGTTGTGAGCCAATGCACACAACTCCAAACATCAGCATGCATAGGCCAGCGGACATTTTTCAAGCAAAGCTCTGTAAGCAAGTATTGCATGCCCCACAGCCCCATAAGGCCTATCGGTGCCCTCGGCCGACGGACTGCCGGAGCCAACGCTGATATTTGCCAAACAACCTTGACTTAATGTTAAGTATACATAACATTAAGTCATCTATACCAGACAAGGATTAGCATCATGACCCCATTTCAGGAGTTAAGCTGGCGCGAAAAAACCACAGCACTGTACTTAGCCAGTCAAGTGGTGTGTTTTGGCCCCTATTTTGTGTACCTCGCCCTGCTTCAAGGCCAACGCCTGCCAGTGCTTGAGCAGCTGCTGGGCTATGGCATCACCACCCTAAGCCAGTTGACCCTGCTGGGGTTAGGCCATTGGTGGTTACGCCGTCGTTTTGCGCTGGAAGCCTGTCAGACGGCCGATGAGCGCGACCTTGTGATCGATCAACAGGCCACTCGGCGTGCCTACGGCATCTTAATGACCGGCATGATCATCACCGGCTGCGTCATGCCATTTTCCGATCCGCCACAAGCAATTTTCCAAGCGGCAGTGTTCTTCTTGGTGCTCAGCGAAGCCAGCCGTAACATCATGGTGCTGTGGGCCTATCATCGGGAGCGTTGCTAATGGAGGGCACCTTAACCAATCAAATTCGGCTGCTTCGATTTATGCACGGGGAAATGACCCAAGCCGAATTGGGCGCTAAAGTCGGACTCACTCGGCAAACCATCGCCGCCATTGAAGCTGGCAAATACGCGCCGACCTTGACCGCGGCCTTTCAGATTGCCGCCGTGTTTCAAGTGCCGCTGGACCAGGTGTTTCAATGGCAAGCACCACCTAGATAAGCGCTTGCTAATCTCTGCGCTGTTCCTGTTTTGCTGATTGTGTTTTGCGCTCGATGTTTTTACATTTATGTAAACCATCGAGAAATAAAATGCTAAATTTTTTCCTAATATTTGGATTGTGCTGGTTGGTCAGCCTTCGCACCAACTTAAACGGTGTGTTACAGCGCTGCGCGCTGATCCACGCTATCCATACCGTGGCGCTGGGCTTATGGCAAACCAGTCAATTTAATCTCGGCATGTCCGCCACCGAGGCCGACTGGTTGACGATCGCCGCGTTCAACTTATGCAGTTGCGCCGCCAGTATTTGTTTATTGATTGTGCTGCGTTGGTTTCGGTCGTTTCGTATTTCATTGCATGATGTGCGTTAATCAACATCATGTATCGCCCCGACCTGCTAACCTGGTCATCAAATCCGTCAATCCCGCCATTGCATTCTGCGCATCTTGGCAGCTCCACAGAACTTTGAAATACTGAGTCTCTTTGATTGCCCCGATGGGCGCACTCGCCCGGAGGGTGTATGCACGACCTAACTCAAGGTTCGATTTACCGCCATTTAATTCAGATGTCGGTGCCGATGATGATCGGCATGTTTGTGCAAGGCTTGTACTTGTTTGTCGATCTGTACTTTATTGCAGGCTTAGGCGCTGCCACAGTGGCCGCGGTCAGTGCGGCATCGACCTTGATGTTTGTCAGTTTGGCACTGTCTCAGATGCTCAATATCGGTACTGTCAGTTTAATTGCCAGAGCCACCGGCGCGGGTGACCACCTGCAGGCCAATATCCTGTTTCGCCAATGTATGTTGATTTCTATCACCTTAACGGTGGCGACCTTGGGCCTTGGTTATGTGGGCATCGACCATTATATGCAGTTGGTCAGTCAAGACCCAGCTGTGATCCAAGCAGGTCGCGAATTCTTGCAGTGGTATTTACCAGGGTTGGCATTGACCTATGTCTCCACGGCCATCGGCGCCGCGCTGCGCGCCGTTGGTGTGGTGAAGCCCACCATGCTGGTGCAACTGGGGACCGTGCTCATCAATATTCTCTTAGCGCCCGTGCTAATTGCCGGCTGGGGTACAGGCATTGCCATGGGCGCCGCAGGCGCCGGCTTAGCCAGCACCTTGGCCATTGCCATCGGCGTTGCCATGTTATGGCTGTACTTTCGAAAATCAGATCATCAAGTGCTCGATACCAGCGCAGGGTGGCGCATCGATCTGTCGGTGTGGCGACGCATCATCGGTATTGGTTTTCCGGCCGGGGCAGAATACGGCTTGATGTTTATTTTTTCGTCCTTGGTGTATGTGCTGATTAAAGATTTAGGCACTGATGTTCAGGCCGCTTTTGGCATCGGCATGCGCATTATGCAAGCCATCAGTTTGCCGGCCATCGCCTTGTCAGCGGCGATCCCAGCCATCGCTGGGCAAAACCTTGGGGCAAAACACTACGACCGCGTACGGCTGACCTTTGTGGCCGCTTTGCAAATGACGGTGGTGTTGATGGCCGTCAGCATGCTAGCGAACCAGCTCGCCGCTGAACCCTTGATGGCACTGTTTAGCCACAACAGCGCCGTGATCGCCGCAGGTGTCTTATTTATTCACATTATTTCGTGGAACTATCTCACCAGTTCGATCGTCTTTTGTTGCTCGGGGATGTTTCAAGCCTTGGGCAATACCTGGCCGTCGCTGATTAGCTCGGCCAGCCGTTTGCTGTTGTTCAGCGCGGCAGCGGTGTGGTTTAGCCATCAACCGGGTTTTCGGGCAGAACATGTGTGGGTATGTTCAGCACTAAGCGTGTTGGTGCAAGCCTGCATCAGTGCTTGGTTTTTACGCCGAGAATATTGTTTGAGATTACCGGCGTAGCGACTTATGGCGACACTGTATTTATCGCAGTGTCGCCGTACATCGAGTACGCCAGAACCCATCGCGCCTAAAACACTACTCGTACCCTGTCCAATGGAGTGATCGAAAATCAATCAGCACCGTAACATACACATACGAAACGGGTGCTCAAAATTTACCCTTTCCCCCTATTCTAAAACATCGTCAAAGAGCGCTCAGCACTGTTAACGGCTCTTTTGAGCCTCATCGCGTCATGTTTAACAATTTGACTAGTTAGTTGCACTTTTACATCCCGCCACTAAGCTTGGTTGTATCGAAAAAGGGAATAACAAAAATGGACAATTTTTTAAAAGCGCGCGCCTTTGACCAACTGCAACAACACCTATCGGCAGGCTTTGCGATCTTAAACAGCGACCTACGCTACGTCATGATCAATGACACCTTGGCACAATTTAACGGTAAAACGGTAGCTGACCACATCGGCCGTACCGTGGCTGACATTTTGCCAGACTTATATCCGGTGATTGGGCCTATGCTGAAATCCGTGCTTGAAACCGGTCAATCGCTGTTGGATTTTAAGATTGTCGATGACGCAACAGCTACCAATGAAGGTCACGATTGGCTGGGCTCTTACATTGCCTTAAAAAACGAGCAAGGTGTGACGCAAGGCATCTTAGTGTTAGCTGTCAATCATACGGTAGCACAACGCCTTGAACGCGAACGCCAACGCGATTTATATCGGATGCGGCAGGTACTGAACCATATGTTTGCCTTTGCCGGTGTGCTAGACCCAGCCGGCATTTTATTAGACGCCAACAATCCGCCGCTGCAACAAGCCGGATTGACGTTAGCCGAAGTACAAAACAAAGCATTTTGGTTATGCCCATGGTGGTCACACGACAGCGCTGTGGCACAACGCATCCAGCAAGCGGTGCAGGATGCGCGAGCAGGGATCATTAGCCGTTTTGACACCACCGCGTTTATGGGTAACCGCGTCATCGACCTCGATTTTATGATAGCGCCAATGATCGCCGACGGTCAGCTGCAGTATTTAATTCCATCCGCCATCGAAATTACCGATCGTAAACAAATGGAGCTGCATTTAACCGAAAGTGAAAGCCGCTTTAAACAGGTCTTTGATTGTGCCGGTGATGGCTTAATCGCGGTGAATAAACAAGGAGTCATTCGACTGGTCAATGCTCGCGCAGTGGAAATGTTTGGCTATAGCCAAGAGGAATTGCTAGGTCAAAAGGTGGAGCTGTTAGTGCCTGATGCCGCCAAAGCGCAGCATCATCAAGTCCGAAGTGAGTATTTGCATGACCCAACCAGTCGCGGTATGGCGCTGCGCCAAGAGCTCAATGCGCGGCGCAAAGATGGCAGTTTATTCCCCGTAGAAATTGGTTTGACCTATTTGCAAGGCGACCCGCTTGTTGCCGTGCTGGCAACGGTGACCGACGTGACCAAAGCCAAACAAATCCAGCGTAATTTACAAGAATCTCTCAGTGAAAAATCAAGCTTACTGGCAGAGAGAACCACGCTGTTAAATGAGGTGCACCACCGTGTAAAAAACAATCTGCAAATCATTTCTAGTCTGCTGAATTTGCAAGCTCGTGCGGCATCTCCTGAACTGCAAAACTCGCTGACAGAAAGCCAGTTACGAGTGCGAGCCATGGCGTTAACGCATCAGATGTTGTATGAAAATAAATCCTTTAACGGCGTGTCGTTAGGTCAGTACCTCAAACAACTGGGTCACTTACTTTCAAGTAGTTTGTTCGCTACTCCCCACATCAAGTTTGTCTACCAAGCGCTGGACGAAAGCATCGAAGTCGACATCGACAAAACCATTATCTGTGGCTTATTGGTCAATGAAATCATCACCAACAGCCTCAAACACGCCTTCCCGAACCAACGTCATGGAGCCATTTATCTGACGCTGCAACGCGCAGATGCACAACACTGCCTGCTGGTGATTGCTGATGACGGTATTGGTATGCAACAGCCGCCTAATTTTGGCAAAGACAGAAGTATGGGGACTCAGTTAATACCTGCGTTTATTGCCCAGCTCAATGCGAAATTCGATCTGCAGCATCAGCAAGGCACACGATACGAGTTCCTAATTCCACTGCAGCAAGGGGGTTAACATGCTCAATCGTATTATGATTGTGGAAGACGAGTTTGTTGTCTCACTCGATTTAAAAAATATGCTGGAGGATTTAGGCCATCACGTGGTGGCAACCGTGGCTCGCGGCGAAGATGTGGTATCCACAGCTACCAGTACACAACCCGACATGGTGCTGATGGATATTAGGTTGGCTGGGATCATGACGGGTACTGAAGCCGCACAGCAGCTAAAAGCAGTGATGGACGTCCCTGTGGTGTTTTTGTCGGCCTATAGTGACGATTCGGTACTAGCCGAAGCAGAAAAGTCCTTTCCACATGGCTACTTAGTAAAACCCTTTGAACGTCGAGAACTCGCCGCCACCATTCGTATGGCGTCGGTCAAACATCGTTCGGAAATGAATTGTCGAGTATCAGAGCGCCGCTTGCGAATGGCGTTCGAAGCGGCACAACTCAGTTATTTCGAACTCAACTGTGAAAGCGACCAACTGCAGTTCCTCGGTCACCATCACGACTGGGTTGAGGAGAATTTGCTGGATGGAACCACATCATTGTTGTCGATCGTCTCGCCGTCGCATCGCAGCCAACTGCAAACCCAGTTAGAACGCCATAATGCGATCAATGCGGTTTACGAAGCTGGACCCCAGCTCTCTGGCGGTTTTATCGAAATTCACGCCGAAAAGTTATTACTTGGTTTACATCAATCGTGGATTGGCGTGGTGGCAGATGTTTCCGAACGGCATCAGAATGAAATCCAGCTCCGCCAAGCCAAAGCCGTGTTTGATACCACCAATGAAGCGATTTTGATTTTGGATGTGCATGGTGAAGTGATCGCGGCCAATCCGGCCTTTAGCCGAGTGACAGGCTACAGTCTGCAACAAATTTGCAAGCAACTCCCTGAAGACTTCCTCTATGACAATTCCGCCACGCTGGTGCCACCACGTCTACACGAGTTATCCGCCAACCATTGGAGCGGCGAAGTCTGTTGTGTCAAGCAGGATGGCTTGTCATTTCCTGCTTGGTTACACATCTGCAAGGTAAGAGCACCACTGCCGAAAAAACCGATTGACCACTATGTATTGATGTTCTCCGACATCAGTGCCTTACGCCGAGCCGAGGAGCACTTGATCTCGTTAGTTCATCATGACCACCTGACAGGACTTGGCAATCGGCGCAAATTAGAAAAAGTGCTGCATACCGAGATCATGCGCGCCAAACGGCATCAAACATCATTCGGTGTATTGTACCTGGACCTCGATGGTTTCAAGTTAGTCAATGACACCTTAGGGCACCATATCGGCGACCGCTTGCTGCAGCAAATAGCGCAGCGCATTAGTAAACATATTCGTTTAGGTGATACGCCGGTGCGAGTCGGCGGGGATGAATTTGTAGTGGTGGTGCCCGATGTACAATCACCAAGTGATTGTTTTGTCATCGCTGAAAAGCTGCTGGGTATCATCAGCACTGACATCGATCTTGATGATAACCAAGTCAGCATTTCGGCAAGTATCGGCATTGCCATGTACCCCAACGATGCAGAAACTGCCGAGGAACTACTCAAATGCGCCGACCTCGCTATGTTTAACGCCAAAGATGAAGGGCGCAATCGTTACGCGTTCTTCAACCAATTGTTGGCGGAAAAAGCCCACATGCGTGTGCGGCTAGAACGCGATTTACGCACGGCTTTGCAGCAAGACTCCGAACGTATCCAGCTCTATTATCAGCCAATTTACGATGCACGTTTGAACCATGTATGCGGTGTTGAAGCCTTATTACGCTGGAATCACCCCGAACTTGGTTTTGTCTCACCTGATCGATTTATTAAAGTGGCTGAACAATCCAATTTAATCTGTGATTTGGGCGAGTTAGTATTTAAGCGCCTCATCGATGATTTACCGCGATTGTTTCAAAGCTTGCCAGATACTGCCTACATCGCCGTCAATCTATCGGTGAAACAGTTTGACGATCTGAGCTTATTAGAGCGACTTCATCATTATTTTACCCCAACGAATCTGTGGCCGAACTTACAGTTCGAAGTCACCGAAACTGCTTTTTTGCAATCCCATAAACTTGAACCCACGCTAGAGGAGATCCAACTTTCTGGAGCTACCGTTGCATTGGATGATTTTGGTACTGGCTATAGTTCACTGAGCCGATTAAAGGATTTGCCACTGAACTGCTTGAAAATCGACCGTTCTTTTATTGTCTCAATGACTGACAACAGCAAAAGCTTAGAGATAGTTCGCGCAGTCTGTACGTTAGGTAAAGCACTGGATTTGGTTTTAGTCGCCGAAGGCGTTGAAACCCAAGAGCAATTTGATATGCTCCTGAGCATGGGCTGCGATCGGATCCAAGGGTATTTGTTAGCTAAACCAATGCCTGTCGATCAACTTATGCAACATCTTAATTCAGCAAAATGCCTGAATTAATTTAAGACCACCTAGCACCAATCCTTAGCGCTAGGTGGTTATCTTACATGGATGAAACCATCTTTCAGCACCCTGAAATTCCACAATGATTCATGCAAGGAGGTTTGATGAAGTTTCGTGTTCGTTCTTTGCTACAAGCCTTGTCGCTGACTGCCTTAGCTGTCGTGACGCCGGTTTCCGCCGTTGACCCCAGCAGAGCCGCGCTGCAGGAAATTCATCAGTTACTGGATGTGCTCGGCAACTCGAATTGCCAGTTTAACCGCAACGGCGAGTGGTACACCCCAGCCGAAGCCGTCAAGCACCTGAATAACAAATTTGAAGTGTTAGTCGGCAAGGGCAAAATTGGCACTACCGAAGATTTTATCCGCATCGCCGCGAGCGAAAGCAGCGTCAGTGGCGAGCCCTACCAAGTGCAATGCGGCAACGACGCCGCTGTGAATTCCGGCCCTTGGCTGACCCAAGCCTTGACGAAGCTGCGGTTGGAGAATAAACCGCAGTAGACTTGTGGTTTCGCACGCTGGTTTGGCTGTTTTATAAAACTTATTTCGCCTTGGCGGCGAGCGGGGATGCCTGCGGCGCAGGCGCCGGTTCGCACGCTGGTTTTGAATTGTGTATTTAATTAGTTTTCGCCTTGGCGGCGCGCCGTTTTAAAAGCTTTCGGCGTTGCCGAGGTACTTTCTTTGCTGGCAAAGAAAGTACCCAAAGAAACCAGCCCCGGGATCGCTCGACAGCGCTTGCGCTGAACAGCTTTAGCTGGCCCGAAGGGTGCGTGCGCAGCGCGCATAAAGCCCGCTAAAAAATTCGCTCGCCAAGGCGCCGACATAACTCGCACCGCGCTACCGTCGCGGTGCTCAAACATATGCCGTCTAAAAACCTTGGCAAACGATTTTTTAACGGCTCGCTTTACGGGGCGGCAAGAGCAACCACGAAGAGCAAAAGCAAGAACAACGGGCTGGTATTGGAGTAGGTCAGCGCAGACATGCGGTCTGGTGGCCACACCATTAAAACCTTGGCAAACGATTTTTTAACGGCTCACTTTACGGGGCGGCAACAGCAACCACGAAGAGCTAAGAGCTAAGAGCTAAGAGCTAAAACACCTATTTGAACCGTAAGCTTCAGATCGCTCAAACATACGGTCTGATCCTCACACGATTAAAACCTTGGCAGGCGCTTTTCGCTTTTCACCCCCGTAAAGCGAGCCTGTCGAAAACGAGTGGCCAAGGTTTTAAAACGGCGTATGTCTGAGCGTGCCGACGCTAGCGGCACGCGAGTTACGCCGTTGCCTTGGCCGCTTGAATTTCGGCAGGGCTTTCGAGCGATCCCGGGGTCGCCTTTTCTTTGGTGACTTTCTTTTGGCGAAGCACAAACGCTTAAGCGTTTGAACGGCGAAGCCGGCCCTTTAGGGTCAAAGCCGAAGGCTTTGATAAAAGAAAGACACGCCTGCGGCAGGCAAACGCGCTCGCCGCGAAGGCGAAAAACGATTTAGAAAAAAACAAAACCAGCGTGCGCCCCCAAAAAACACCTCACCACCCCGCCAGCACCAACTTGCCAATCACTTGGCCGCTTTCCAGCAAGGCATGAGCCTGGCGCAGGTTGGTGGCGTTGATCTTGCCCAAATGCTGGCCCACGGTTGTTTGCAGCTGACCGGCATCGACCAGTTCTGCGACGCGGTTCAGCAAGTGATGCTGTGCCAGCAGATCTGGGGTGTTAAACATCGAGCGGGTGAACATCAGTTCCCAATGCAAACTTAAGCTTTTGAGTTTCAGCGGGCGAATATCTAGCGGCTCTTTCGGGTCGTCAATCAGCGCCAGTTTGCCTTGGGGCGCCAGCGCGTCGATAAACTGTTGATAATACGCCGCCGTGTCGGCAAGGCTTACCACATGCGTCACTTGCGCGACGCCAATACGCGCCAGTTCTTGCGCCAGCGGCAAACGATGGTTAATCACCTCGTGCGCGCCCATTTTTCTCACCCACGCCGCACTTTCTGGCCGTGAGGCGGTGGCGATGATCCGCGCCTTGGTCAGCTGCTTGGCCAGCTGAATTAAAATCGAACCGACACCACCGGCAGCGCCACTGACCAGCAGCACAGGCTCTGGCAGCGCGGCGCTTGGCGCATCCAACTGCAAGCGGTCAAACAACAATTCCCACGCTGTGATAGCCGTTAGCGGCAAGGCAGCCGCAGCGGCAAAATCTAAACGTTGCGGTTTGCGACCGACAATTCGAGCGTCGACCAGCTGATACTGGCTGTTGGCGCCTGGGCGGGTGATATCGCCGGCGTAAAACACCGCATCCCCAACCTGAAACTGGCTGACGTTGCGGCCAACGGCCACCACCACACCGGCCGCATCCCAGCCAATCACCGCCGCGCTTCCCGGTGCAGGCGCCCGGTTTTGCCGAATTTTGTAGTCGACCGGATTCACCGCAATGGCTTTGACTTCCACCAGCAAATCAAAATCGCCAGGGGTTGGTAGCGGCAGCTGCACGTCTTGCAACGCGTCTGGGTGAGCAATGGGCAGTGATTGGTAATAGCCCACCGCCGGCATTTGTGTTGGTAATGTGGGTTCGGTCGAAGTTGCGGTCAACGTTGGTGTAGTCATGGTCTAGCTCCTAATCATTAAAAACAAAGCGGTACACCGCAGGCTCGCCTGTTGCGCTTGTGCAACAGCTGCATCAGGCCTGCCGTGAATTAAGTTGCGCTAGTGTGCCAGCGCTGCCATGCTAGAAAAACCGCCTAATTTGACATTCTTTTTCAAATGGTTTTTGAAAATGCTGCAACTACAAGACTTACAGCTGTTTGTGCAAATCGCTCGGTTGGGCTCGATTAGCGCCGCGGCTCGGCAATTTGATTTCACCCCGGCCGCCGCCTCTGCCGCGGTTAAACGGCTGGAACAGCACCTGGGCTGCCCGCTATTTATTCGCTCTACCCGCAGCTTAAAACTGACCACCCAAGGCGAGCTGTATTTGCAGCATTGCCACAATGCGCTGAGCTCTTTAGCGCAGGCCGAACATGAACTGGCGCACCAAGACACCCAGCGCAGCAGTTGGTTGCGCTTGGCTGCGCCCAGTGACTTAGGCCGCAATTGGCTGCCACCGATTCTGGACCAGTTGCAACAGCAATTTCCGCAACTGAAAGTGCGGCTGGAACTGGGCGATCGGGTGGCTGGTTTGCAGCGCGAAGCGGTTGATGTAGCGCTGCGCTACGGCAGCGAGCACGACCCGTCCCATGTGGTGCTACCCATCGCCCAAGTGCCACGGCTGATTTGCGCCGCGCCCAGCTATCTGGCCCGCGCCGGCACGCCCACATCGCCACTGGAGCTGCCAAGCCACAACGCGCTGCTGTATCAAATCGATGAACGCACTTACGACCGCTGGAAATTTCAAACCGCTGATGGCTTGTTGGCGGTCAATGTCAGTGGCAATCGCATCAGCAACGACGCCGATTTAGTGCGCCGCTGGTGCGTCGCCGGCCACGGCATCGCCTTAAAATCGTCACTGGACATGGCCAGCGACCTGCGCGCCCAGCGCGTGCAAGCCATCTTGCGCGACACGCCTTGTCCAGATCTGCAGTTATCGCTAGTCTGCGCCAGCCGGCATCAGATCACCCCCGCCGTGAAAGCCCTGCGGGAGTTGTTGGTGCGGGAGGTTGCAGGGGGGATGGGGTAGATGGTTCGCCGGCTGGTTTTGTGATTTTTGCTAAATCGTTTTTCGCCTTGGCAGCGAGCGGGTTTGTTTCTGCTCGCACGCTGGTTTTGCTTTTTCTAAATCGTTTTTCGCCTGCGCGGCGGGCTTTTTTTTAAACCTATTTCGCCTTCGTGGCGCGCTTTTTAAAAGCTTTCGGCGTTGCCGAGGTACTTTCTTTGCTGGCAAAGAAAGTACCCAAAGAAACCAGCCCCGGGATCGCTCGAAATCCCGCTAAAAAATTCGCTCGCCAAGGCGCCGTCATAACTCGGCTCGCGCTACCGTCGCGAGCCTCGGACATATGCCGTCTTAAAACCTTGGCAAACGATTTTTTAACGGCTCGCTTTACGGGGCGGGTAAGAGCAAAAGCCAAGAGCAAAACAGTTCATTTGTTCTGACGACCACTGCTATTCGCTTTTATCCTTTGCGAACCTGTGAAAAACGTTTTTAACGAACACCCACAGAGACCAACCATGTGAAGTATTCAAAAATTCAGCATTTCCAACTCTTGCCGCTGCTTGTCGCTGTTGGGGTCCCCGTAAAGCGAGCCTGTCGAAAACGAGTGGCCAAGGTTTTAAAACGGCGTATGTCTGAGCGGGCCGACGCTAGCGGCACGCGAGTTACGCCGTTGCCTTGGCCGCTT
>JACCDZ010634560.1_pt1 | contig 17060 bp, 31 predicted proteins | sample 7449551 | NCBI WGS metagenome assembly JACCDZ01 (sample SAMN15323452, study PRJNA562643) | freshwater metagenome | isolation source: river surface water | place: USA:Blue River Watershed | collected 2017-08-18 | reverse complement strand
GCGCTAATTGCTTCAGTGAAGAGCTGCGGAGACTCTGCGAAGCCTCGCAGGATTGCTGCGCCTTCCTCTGGAGCCATGCCAAGAATCTGGTTGAGTAGCGGTTGCGCTGCTCTGCCACCGATAGCCTGCAACTTGGCGAGGTTGGTCTGGAAGTCGGCTAGTGCTGTTTGCATGCGCTTGAGTTCTCGCACGTAACGATCAGCACGGAAGACCTTAGACGCTCCACGCTGGACGATACCGAACGCTAAGTCCACAGCATTGAAGAACCTGGTTGCCATTTCGGCGACTGCTCGGCGCACCTCGTTGAGTTTCGCCTGCACCGTGTTGACTGCAGCCTGCAGGTTCTCGGTCGCTGCTTTGACTTGAGCAGTCATTTTCTTGGAGCCAGAAACTCCACCGGCAATACCTTGGTTCTTGTAAACCGTGGTAATGCCCTTTTCAATCTTGGTCTGTTCTGGTGCAGTAATGTCCGGGGTTTCGGCAAAAGGCTCGATTAGTTTATCTACACCAAGGAAGAAGGCTCCAGCGACACCGGCGGCCGAAATAGCCGAGACAATGGAAACCCAACTTTTACCAGCCTTGAGGCTGTTGGCTACGAAGTCGGCAATGGCTGCTGCCTTGGTCGCCGTGTAAACGGCCTTTACTGCCGTGTAAACGGTTTTCCAAGTTTTCACAAGAACCACCAGTGACGAGACCGTGAGGATAATCCAACGGTTGTCGCTTAGGAATCCAACGAGGTTTCCAATGTTGGTAAAGATCTGCCCGAAACCGTTCGCCAATGTTTGAAGTTTCGCCTGGCCTTCGTCGGTTGCTAACCACTCGCTCAAGCGAGACAGGTATGGCAGTAAATAAACTCCGATAGATTCCTGAAGGTTTCCGAAGATAACCTCGAGCCTCTTCCAGGGGTTTGAGTTCGCAGCTGCTTCGGCGGAACCAGCCGTGAGTTTTTGCAACTCGGCCATAGGGTCATTGACGCCCTTTAGTGCCGGCATGAGTTTGTAGAGCGCCGTCATGTTGCCGTTGACTGCCTTGGATAGCACGTTAGAGGCTGTGGTTAGGTCAACGTTGGCTGAGGCTGCTAGATCAGCGGCTAAAGGCAGTAGCGCCTGAGCCTTGGAGAGGTCACCAGTTGCTAAGACGAGTTTCTGCAGTGCCGGTCTGAGCTCGTCGTCGGTGATCCCGAGTTGGTTGCTGATTGCCTGGACGTATTTATCCGAGGCGGCTATCTGGTCGTCGGTGGCGTCGGTAGCGTTACGAATCGCAACCTCGAGCTTTTTGAAACTCTCCTGGTCTTCGGCTGCAGCCTTCGCCATGCTAGTGAGGCCTGCAATACCAAACCCGACTCCAATGGCTCCCATAGCCCGGCTAATGCCTACAGCGGTCTTCTTTACGGAACGCTCTAACTGGTCTATGTCTCGCATAGCCTTGCGCATAGCCGTGTTGAGTGGCTTTGAATCACCTAGAACGGTGACTTTTAGGAACGAAGAGAGTCCGGCCATTAGAAGAGCTCCTGCATTTGGTCTCCGCCCTTGCTACGTGCAAAGGCTTCGATTAGTTCCTGGTATTCCAGGAGTGTTAGTCGTTTGTATTGGTCAGGAGTCATTTTCAACGCTACGCAGAAGTCGGCCATGCGCCGAGCCTGCTCTCTCCTAACTTCTACGCTTTTTTTGAGTCGTCGCCGCCAAAAATAGCGGTTACGTCTGCAACTGTGAACTTGCCGGCGTCTTCGATTTTGAAGTCAGGGTTTTCTCTGCGCTTCAGCACGAACATGATTGCCTTGAGGTTTTTACCCTTCGGCACACCGTCGCCCACGATTTTGTCGATAGCGACGCCTGCAATGTTCTCGATAGTTTCAACTTCGTCTAGCGTCAACTGGTCGAAGTCAATTTGGTTTTGGTTCTCGCTCATTAGGTTCCTTATCTTGGTCTTGGCGGTTTGTATTCTGCCAAGAGCTTGTCCACCTGCTCTTTGTATGTGCGCAGGATCTCTTCTCGATTGTAACCCAATGCTTTAGACAAGAACGGATTTGGTTCAATGTTTTTATAGATGAAATAGTTTCGGTCGTAATACCAGCCCCAATGGATTGCTCCAGCGTAGGGAACTGATTTATTGCCGGCACGAACTATTGCTCTATTGACTGTTGAGGCCGTTCTAATGCTGCGGAGTAACCTGCCTGTGCCTGGCTTAGAGTATTTGAAGTTTGCCGTAGCCTTTGCGGACTGTGAGACGATTCTCGCAGCTTCATTGTTAGCGGCCTTCAAAGCCTTATCAGGTGCACCGGCTAAGCCAAGCCACTCCATGGTGTCCGCCGAGCCCTTAAGAATAATGCTCCTCTGCTCCTTTGTTAGGTTTGCAGAAGGCCTCTTAGGGACTCGACGGCCAGCCATTAGTTGTTAGGCGGTTGCGTCAATGGTCACGCCGTAGTAAAGACCAGAGGCTACGTCGAGCCCGGTGTTCTTTACTCGTAGCGAAACCTCGAACGAAGCGTCCTCACCAGCAGTTAGCGATAGCGGTGGCAACTCGTTGAAGACGACAGTGCCGGTGTAGTGCGGCTGGTCGGCTCCTGGAGTGGTGTTGCCGTTAGGTGCGCAGGTGAAGGCGACCTCGGTTCCGAAGTTCTCCCAGAGTAGGCGGTAGAGGCTGTCTGCGTCGCCGGATACGATTCCGTTGAGCTTTAGAGTCCACTCGCCGTTAGGACGAACCTCGGTCATGGTGCGCTGTCCACCAGGAGCATCACCAAGGGTTAGCTCGAAGGTGGTGGTGTCTGGAGCGTAGGAAGTCGTTCCAATTTTGAAGACAATGTTCTGTCCGACAATACGGGTCGAAGCTGCCATTAGATGATCTCCTTAGATCGTTATTCGCAGATCTACTCGCACGGTGGCGGTTAGGTATTCTGCGTTATTGGTTTGGAGTGTGAAGGGTTGAGAAACGTCCACAAGACCTACCCAGTTAGGCAATGCCCGGAGTGTGTCCTGAATCAGTTCGTCGAGTTGCTCGGTCGCTTTGACGTTAGTTGCAGTCTGCGCCACCAACATGAGGTCTAGGTTCATGTTGTATTCGGCTGAAACGCTAGCCTTTGTGAGGTAGGTTCCTGACGCTGCGATTATGACGATTGGTGGCACGAAACGCTCAGGAATAAATTCCTTGACGGTCAGGCCTGCGTCGGTCAGTGCAGTCGCAAACTGAGCCTTAGCGGTTGTTAGTTCGTTGGTCATACAGCGAAGCCCACGTAACGCTCTAGGAGACGTCGAGCATGGTTTGAGGGATCTAGTGCCACTCTCACCGGTGCTCCGTCCATAGCTGCGAATTGTGCCACGCCGTTAGGCGCACTGCGACGGTGGAACTCCTCAGAGGCAATGTTGAGCACGGAGAGGTCAATTACCGACTGAGGCACAGTCTTTGTGCCTATGTAGGAATCTACCCACTCAATAGCCATGTTCAAGCAGTCCTCTACGAACTGCGAGTCCTCGGCCGTGCCGACATACTCTCTAAGTTGCTCCACCGTCACAGTCATGGCGAACCTACTAAGCCGTTACGTCCAGCTTGACGATTGCACCCTCACGAGGAGTTGCAACAGCCATGTAGCCATATACCGACACGGAATCTGTGAGATTCGTGATGTCTGAATCGCTCAAACGAGCAGGCTGTCCAGCCGACTCCATGACGATTACAGCCTGGCTGTTGGCCAGGTAAGCGATACCAGTGCCCAGTGCAGGGTCAACGATAATCGGAAGACCGAAGACCGAGCCCGATAGACCAGGAACGTTAGCCGAACCAATGGTGTTCGAGCCGTCGCCGTTGGTGGACAGGATTGGACGAGCGTCTCCGCCGGCAACCTTGACGATCTTCACGTAGGCGTCAACCGAAGCCAAGATGAACTCTGGACGTAGGCCAGTGTTCTCGAAGATGTAGGCTGCACCGTTGGCGATACCCTCGGCTAGCGACGAAGCAGTGCCGCCGTCAGCGTCGAATACCTTCCCGGTGAAGTCGAGTGCACCAAGGGTTGCAACAACCTTAGCGTTGGTTGCCGAGGCGTAAGCAAGGCTTAGACCCTGGAATACCTGGTCAAGGGTGTTTACCTGGCTGCGCTCAATGTATTGCTTGGTGAACGAGCTGTAACCACCGTAGGTCTTGACTGGAACCGAAACGGTTTCAAAGGTCAAGTTACCAAAGGCGAGTGCTTCGCCTTCTGGATCCTGAACGTCAACCGAGAGGGTGTTCGAGTCAATCTTGGCGTATTCGACGGTTAGACCGGTTGCAGGAAGTGCTGCACGGCTGAATGCCGAAAGGGTTGGACGGTTGTTTGCAATGAGGCCGTTGATGTAGCCGAACCATGGAGCAACGATTGCGGCGTCTGCCGAAGTCGAAGCGGTGCGGAACAACTCAACTGCGTCGCTGTCGCCAGCAACTAGACCCTTAGCGTATTCGCCCTGAGTGCGGAACTTCATAAACGAAGGCGCAGCAGGAGCAGAGGTTGCAACGTTTGCCTCAACAGTGCGACGTAGCTCGGCTACCTCGTCCTGAATTGAGCGAACGTCGAGTTCAATGTTTTCAGACACTGAGTTCTCGCTTTCTTGGATAGGGGATTCGTCGAGGACTTCGGCTTCGTTAGCCTGGTCTTCTCGAACTTGAGTGATAGTGGCCGAAGAAAAGGCCGGCCAGACAACTGCCGAAACTTCCTTGAGAGCCACTTTGGTGCGAGTAATCACGTTGCCGTCTCGCTTTTCTTCGACAGGTATGAAACCCACCGAAAACTTATCTACCGAACCAGAGCGGATAAGCTCTAGCACGTCGTTGCCGAGGCTGGTCGGAGCAATCTTCCCCACGATCTCGAAACCTGCCTCAGTGTCTCGGCCTTCAATAACGTGGCCGATAATCGAGTCGTGATTCCAGAACAGTTTCACGCCCTCAACCGATTCAATCGCTCCAGGTGCGAAGCGTTCAATGTATTTACCGCCAATGTCTGCGCCTTCGCCGTAGGGAACGGCTAGACCGGTAACGGTGCGCTCTTCAGCGTCCTCGAGTCTCAGCTCGAAGTCTCTAGTTTCTAGTTTCAAAGGTTTTCTCTTTCTCTAACCTCGTCCACAGTCATGAACGGTTCACCGGCGAGCGCAGTGCTCCACATTTGGAACCTGCTCTCCATGTCTGCAGCGAAGAGGCTCTGGTAGTCAAACTTGACTCGGGTTCCTCGTGGCAAACAGTTGCTAATAGCGTCAGCGATAACGTCGGTGTAAGCCATGAGGGTGTGACGGTAGAACACCTGGTTCTCGTCCTGAAGGTTCGTGTAAGTGTCGCTCGAGCCGTCCACACCAGTGAGGAGTAGTCTTGCCGGGATTCCGAACATGCGAGCAATTTGCTGGACGCTCTGAGAAGCAACCTCGGTCATGAGTGCGTCTCGAGGACTCAACTGGACGTGCTGGAAGTCGAAGCCGTTACCTAGAACAGCAATCTGGCGGTTAGCCTGCTTCGTGTGCCAGGCTGCAGTCATAGCCTCGGCGTCGGCGGCTGTTAGATCACGTGAAGACTTGATTACACCAGTTGGAACACCTGAAGCACTGAACCAGTTCGCCTGGTAGTCACGTAGGTCTAGTGCGCCCTTGACGTCCGGGGAACAGGTCTCAAGAATTGAAGTTCCCTTCGGGTAGCCCGAGCGTGGCATCCGGCGCAGGTGCTCAATCTGGTCTGCGCTGTAAGTCTTGTTTGAGTAGTCGTAAAGTTTCTCTGTGCCGGCGTCGTTGTAACGAACACCAACAGCGAAGGCAGGCAACTGGAACACCTGAACGATACGGCCAGCGGAGTCGAACTGCTTCAACAGGTAGGCGTTGCCATAAAGTGCCAGGTCAACGACGAGCTGATAAAGCAACTCTCTGCGAGTATCCATGATTGACGGACGGTTCACGAAGATAGGGTTTTCTATCTTCTGCTCAATGCCACCGGCGAAGCGGTAGGTTTCGAGCTCCATTTTCGAGACTGGTGTGGCCAAGATCTGCACGGCACGAGCTACGGCGGTTAGGGTAAGTGCGGTCTCGGGATTCGCCTGCGTTGTTGAACGAGGCGGTATGACTGGCGGAGTAGTGCGTGTTTCACGCTGTCCGAGTATGCGCTGGAAGATGTTGGCCACCTACTTAGTAAACCCTACCTTGACTAAATGCGCAAACTAGAACACGCCGATAACGGACTCTTCTCGACTCGTAGCGCAATAGACGGCGAACAGGGTTGCCAGTAGTGCGTCAATTTCTCCGTAACTGTTGACTCGGGACAGATACCAGGACTCACCGACGTATTTAGCCACCGCCCTGGTTGACTGTGCGATAAGTATGGACTCGTTATTGTGCTTCAGTTTGCCGGTGCTAAAGAGTGCGTATCCCTGCGAACATGCTGCAGCGACTTCTTTTGCATACAGTTGCCAAACAACGAAGCCGTTGCGCTTCAGGCGTTGCGTGAGGTTCGGAGCCACTCGAGCGTCAATGGCTATCGCCCTAATCTTGTGGTCTCGATACAGTTTCACCAGGTGATTGTAGAGCTGCTGTTCTGACGGTGCGTTGAAACAGGCGACTAACTCGGTTTCGATTAGGTCGCCGTTTTTGTTTGCCGCTGCAATAGACGCAAACTCCCACTTGGCTGTTACGTCAACGGCGAGGACTGAGCCTTCAAGAGTTGTGATTCCCTGCCCGGCTGCGTCGTGGAACAGGTTCATAGGGAGCCAAGTCTGTGTCGCTCCTGCAATGAACTGGTTGAGTCGGTAGCGTCTGGCTTCGTGTTCGGGGATTGTGGCGAGGTCGCTCATTACTCGGTCGAGAGGGATTCGTCCACACTCTACGGCCGGGTTAGAGGCGAGGATACTTGCCGGGTCTTTGACGTCTGCGCCTTCTGGAGCCTGCCAACAGAAGAAACCGAACCGCTCAAGCTCAGGGTCGCCGTTGGCGGCTCTCTCGCCCTGTTTGTAGAGATCTATGAGTGTTTCGCTGGACTCGTCGCCTGCCGTGGTAATTCCAATTACTATTCCGTCGTCGGAGAGTGACGAAGTGCCCAATACTGCAGCCGACCACATGCCTCGCTTTGCTAGGTGGAGTTCGTCGAATAGACAAAGCGAAATAGGGATACCTTGAAGCGCAGCCTCTTTTGCAGCCTTGACGTCATAACGGCCTTTACCGTCAGCGGTCACAATGCCTCGGCGTTCAGTCGCTTTACGGAACCGTTTACGCAGCGCAGGGTTCTCCTGGATCACGTAGAGGACACGTGAATAGATAATCATTGCCTGTTCCGTGCTCGAGGCGAGGCTGAGCACCTGAGCGCCACCGTTAGGCATGTGCATAAGTAAGCCGTAAGCGCCCAAAATGGCGGCTACGAACGACTTGCCGGACTGCCTCGGGACGGAGACTACCAATTGCCTATAGCGAAGCCTTCCTGCGAGAGTCGGGTGGTCTGCCGGGTAACGCTCGAGCATGGAGCGCAGCAACCACTCCTGCCACTCGTCCAGTTTGATACCGTCAGGGTTTTCAGGCGACCGCCACGCAATGCGAACCAACTCTATGAGCTTGTCGCCGTCGGTGGCGAAGTCCTCACTGAGCGGCTTTGTGTAGATCGCTGGATAGAGCATTAGTGCTTCAGAAGATTCTCGAGAGGGTCAAACTCTGGCTCAGCGTTCAAAGACGCCCGGAGTTCGTTCATAGTCTTGCGCAGTTCACCAGCCGTTGACGTCTCGCCCTTCTCGTCATACCTGGCAGCCAACATGAGAGCCAAGTTAGCCAAAACCCGAGTCTCGACATTGAGCGACAGAGTATCTACCCAAGCCTTCACTACTTCATGCATTTCTAGTTCTCCTTTGTTTTTGTTTTCAAACTTTTTACCCATTATGTAACAGAGCGAGTTTTCGGGGGGGTGAAAAGCCGACTCTCAGAAAAAACTGAGAGCCGTTTAGTGTGCTGTTATGAGTGCCAGCGAGGGTTCAGCTGCGTCACTCGAGTAATTACTTTGTCTTGTTTGCGTCCGTTGCATGATCTGCAAAGTGCCTGCAGATTCTCGAGGCTGTTGTTTGGTATTCCACCGGTGCGACTTGGTGGCACTATGTGGTCTATGGTGAAGTCTTCGCCTGCTAGTTCTTTGTGGCAGTTGGTGCACACTGGCTCTAGGACTTTACGTGCTCGAGCTCTGGCCTCACGCCATGCTGCTGAGTTGTGCCACTCACTCATGGATTCTCCTGACGTTGCGTTGGTCGGTTGGTATTTCTAAGAACTGTTCGCTGGTTGTGTAGATCGTGTCCTTAGTGACTATGGTTGCCTGGCTTAGTTGTTGGTAACTGAGTGCTAGGCAGTGTGTGCGCTCGTGGTTGAGCATGACTAGGAACGCTCCTGGCTTTATGAACTTGCGTTTACGTGCGCTTATGTGGACTGTGTCGAAGGGGAACTCTTCGCCGTGCCAGTGGTGCTTCACTTCTACTTCGACTTCTGCAGCTCTATTGAGTCCGTCTGTGCCTACTAGGTCTATGCCGTAAATGTCTTGGTTTTGTTTGAGTGTCCAGCCGTATCGGTTGAGCCACTTGATCACTTGGTGGATTGCGTTGTCGTCGGCGTCGTAGAGTGCCTGGTCAAATGGTTTCATTAGTCGAGCCAGACTTTGTAAGCTGCAGTTACTCGGCCTTTGTCCGGGTCAATGAAGTGCAGGCGCTGTGACGGTGTTGCACTCGAGGCCAACATGACGCCTGCGTATCGGTTCTCTGATTCTGTGCTGCCTGTTTGATAGACGGAGCCGAGGCCGTTAGGTAGTGCGAACTCTGCGTGTGTATGGTAGTGCCCGATATAGGCGTCACGGAACTGCCAAGGGTATGAGCCTGACTGCCATTTGGCGACGTGTGTGACGAGTGCGCCGGGTGAGGCGAATCCGTTGCGCCCGACTTCGTCTCCGTGTAGCACGAGAGCCCTGTAGTTGCCAATCTGGAGCCTTTGGACGTCTTCGGGACATTCTTGCCAGGTGAGACGTTTTTCGCCCTGTAGGAGTTGTCTGGCGAGTTCGTAGCACATGCGGTCAATGTTGTCGTTGCGCACTACGTTGTCTCGTTTTGAGCCGATTCGTCCGTGGTTTCCCCACTCGGGAACGACTGTGACGTGTTCGTAATTCGCTAGAGCTACTCTGACGACGTCGACGAGGAGCCGGCTGACGTTTACGTATTGCTCGAAGAGTGTGGAGTCCACTTCCCAGGATTGTGTGCTGTAGTTCCAGAGGCCTTCGACCATGTCGCCTGTGAAGGCGATTGTGGCCTGGCGCACCGGGTGATGAGATCTCTGAATCTCGGTAATGGTTACGGCCTTCTCAGCGAACTGCATGACTCGGCGTTGCATTACCTCGGTATCGTAGGACGGCGTTACCTTGGAGCCTTGCCAGTCGCCCATAACCCAGAGCGCAACTTCTTCGGAGCCTTTGCGTCGGTCTCGAGCTGGTGCTGTGACGTTTTTGACGCCACCGAGTGCCAGCATTGCGTCGTAGGCTGCCTGTTGTGTGACTTCGACGAGTTGCCTGGTTCTGTCTTTGGCTTCCATGGCTTGGCGTTGTGCCCGGCGTAGTGCTGAGCGTAACGCTTTGACTTCTTCTGTGTCCTCGACTGGTGGCTCGAGGTCGTCTAGCAGGCTCATTTTTTTAGGTCTTTGATAATGGCGATGAACTCTTGGCAGGTGCACAGGCTCGGGTGGTATTCGTCAGGTGAAGTGCATTTGCATTGATCTTGTATCAGTTTGATAATGCGCTCACGCTCACTCATTGCTCCAATGTCGATTCCCTCAGAGCGGCCTGAGTAGTAACTGCTTAGCATGATTTGAGAGATTTGCGACTCTAGAGCCTTTTTTGCTTCTATGTTTGGTTCATTTTGGCTCATGCGAGGCTCCTGTAGCAGCGGCAGGCTTTGCGCCTGTGCGTGGCTAGTGTCTCCCGAGTTATGTTGATTCCTCGAGCGTTTAGTGCTGCAGCTAGTGAGTGACTGCTCCACTTCTCCAGGTCGTCCAGCGCCTCGGTCATGATTTTGGCGTCATGGTCGTCCAGGCTGTTCACGATCACTGTGACTTTGCATACTGCGACGAGGTGTGCCGGCTGTAGGCCGTCTAGTAGTCCCATTAGGTTAGATCCTTTAGCTTCTCGAGTAGGTTGGTTAGTGCTCTGACTTCGTAAACAGACTTTGACTTTTCGGCCTGCGCTTCGATTAGTGCCTGGACTTCGATAAGTGTTTCCAAGCGGCCAATCTTCTTATTGACTTTAGCAATTTCGTCTGCGAACTCTTTGAGGTCGTCGTGGACTTTAGTTTTCAAGGTGTGCTCCTGATTCGATTAGGCGGTATAGGTCGAGCAGTTCGTAACAAGCTGCATGGTCACAGGTTTTCTTCTCCAACTGGTCGAAGCAGATTCTGTTTTGAATCAGTTTCAGAACTCTCTCCTTGAGTCCGGCTGTTGCTGGTGGTTTCATTTGGTTCCTCGTTTTCTTTGTAGTGTTCGGGTGAGTAAACGCAGTGATCATTGCCGAGGCAGTATTCGTGATCACAGTCTGGTTTATCTTCTGGCCATGTTTCGCCAAAGATGATCATGGCGGTTTCTGTGAATAGGCGGCCGACTTCGAGATCGTCGAAGCCTTGGCGTCGCAGCTCTTGGATAAAGTGCACCATTGGTTTGACGTCGGCTCTGATTGCCTTGGTGATTACTATGGCGCACATTTCTCGGGTGCTGAATTCGTAGGTCATTGACGGCTCGCTGCGTAGCCTGCCCAGATGATCACGGTTAGGACTGTGATTCCGCCGGCTAGTCCTGTGTTGGTTTGTGCCAGGGTGTTGATGAACGTGCAGAATAGTCCGAATCCCCAGAGGCTGAACAGTAACGACCAGAGTGTGCGCATTAGGCGACCGCCTTTGTGTAAAGAGCCTTGAGTTCTTCGTAGGTTTTCTCGTCAGCAAACATTTCCCAGTATTCGCCGGCACGGTCTGCAATGTCGTCGAAGATGTCGACTATCCAACCAGTGATTTCTTCACCGTATTTTGCGATTGAACGCTCTTCAAACTCGTTCCACTTCTTCAGAGCTGCAGGCCTGTTTGGTTGGTCAAGTTCGACCATGAACGCTAGTTCTGCTGCTTCAAAGATGAAGTTTTTTACTGCTGCCATTTTTGTTTCTCCTCGTTTTGGTGACCGGTGTTGGTCACAAATAAGACATTACAGGTTTAGCGTTGCGTTTTGCAACTCTTTTTGCGCTGTGTCTTGGTGCGTTATGTTTTTGTTATAAACGCTCACCTGGACTCTTGGCTGGCCATAATGCTTTGACGCCAGGACATAGACGACCTGTGAATCGTCTGGCCATGCCTTTGCGTCGGTCATACCGTCGAGCACGGCTCTTATGAGCTTGTCCAGGTCTGGCTTCGTTGTCGGAAACAGTCGCCTGACGGTCTTTGGTCGCTCCAGGTAGAACGACAAAGAAACCACTAAGGGATCTCCAGCCTCAAAACCTATGAACCTGCGCTGAATCATTTCTGCCCTGGTTGCAGCTGTGACGGTGGCTCGCCATTGTTTGAGTTTTTTGTTTGAGTCAAACATGACTGCCCGGCCGTTGATGACTGTGGCGGTCTTGGAGCCTTGAGGCACTGGTTGCCCGGCGATTTCGAAGTGGAGAGCCATTAGTCTCTGTCTCTCCACTCCTCAATCAGTTCCGCTACCCTGTCAACGAACCAGAGCATTGTTAGCCCGATAATCACGCACACTCCGAGAGTGGCCACGAGTAGGACTAGGTCAGACATTAGAACGGCAGTCCGTATTTCGCCTGGTCGTCAACGTCCACCGGCTTATCCTGTGGAACTGGTTTGTGCTGCAGAATCCGAGGGTCGTTGATTACGTGATCAACAACGTTCTTTGTCTCGCCGTCTTTCACCCAGGAGCCAATCTTGCTCGAGAACTGTCCTTCGAGCTCTACCCAGTCGCCGGAGCGCAGAGGAGACTCAAACTCAAACCAAATAACCCACTTGCGTCGAGCTTCTTTTGTGACGAATCCGTGCTCACCCTTGAACGTGTAGTCATACACTTCCCAGAGGGTAACTTGCTTGCCTGACTCGCTTACTTTGACGTCGCCTGAAACAATAACTTTTGCCATGATTTCGCTTTCTTAACTGATAATGATTGTTCTTAACTGTTCTTAACTGTTAACACGCCAACGTTGTCGTGTAGGTCTGCCCAATTTGGCGTGTTAGTTCGTCGCAGTTGTCGTGTAACTTCGTCAAAAGTGTCGTGTAAGTCCTTGTGATTTAGAGACGAATCACAGGTGTCTGGACACTGCAAAATGATGAAGTAACGGTTAGTTTGGCGGTCAAAAGTTTTCCCTCGTCCACCGTGAGTCACCAGGTCGATTTCACCTAGATCTACGAGCTCTTTGAGTGCTCGTTGAACGGAACGCACAGAACAGCCTGAACGCTCCGCTAACACTTCCTGAGACGGCCAGGCTCCATTGTCGCCCTGGTCGTCGTGATAAAACGCAATAGCCGTTAGAACTGCCCTCGTCGTGCCGGTTGACTTCGAGTGGTGCAGCACGGCTGCAATAGCCCGGTAGCCCATTACTTCGCCTCAGCGACTGGCTTTGCTATCTTCTGGATCTCGTCGAGCACGTCGGCAGGTTGGTTGTCTGCCATGGCTTCGCCGTAAATAGCCCTGAGAGCCTCTAGGTCGCCTTCTGACGCCTTTTCAATGGCTCGGACTATAAGTGCCTGTCCGTCAAGTGTTGGCGTCTTAGGCTCAACTACAGCCTTGCGCATCTCTTCTCGACTAGGACGCTTGCCCTTGGTCTTTACGAAGTTTAGATCAGCGAGTGCCCTACCGATTGCCGAAGTGGCGCATACCTCGAGCCAGGAGTTTTGAGTCAGCTTAGAGCCGCCAATGTATTCCTGAGCGAAGTCCACAGTTGCAGGCCGAGGGTCTTCCCGGTCGGTAAACACTTCGGCCTTCATGACGATTTGCTTCTCGTCAACGGCGACAATGCTGGTAATGATTCGACCGTTAGGGAACTTCTCCCAAAAGTTTGTGATTCGGTTCTCGACTGGTTCGTAGTCGTCAAGGTTAAATGCCATGGTTCCTCAGTTCTTTCTCGTAATTTGTAGCGGCGTCCTGCATTTCAAGCTGCAAAAACAGGTTCGCCTTTATGTGGTGCTCAAGTAGTTTATTGCCTGAACACTGGACAATGGTAGCACTCCCGAGACCGAGAATTGCCATATACCACTGCACTTGATAAACCCAAGACTCGGGGACTTCTCGAGCTTGAGAGAACTTGATCTCGAGAATAGACAGGTCGCCTTCTCGGTTGCGCACGATACCGTCAGGGTTAGCCTTCCAAAAGGGATTCGCTACACTCTGCCAGGTTCCAGTTTCGAAGATTTGTAATTCTGGATTCTGCTCAGCCCAGAGTTGACGGATACCCGGCTCGAACATGGTTCCCATGCGCATAGCCAGATTAGGCTGCATAGGTTCGGCGTTGGTGAGTCGCTCCTGGATAAGGTCGTCTCGTGTTTTGAAGCGGTTCACTCCGCAGATAGTTCCAATGTCTGAGCCACCGATACCGGCTCGAGCTGCATGCCACTCAGGTGAACCTGACTCGAAGTGGCCGAGAAGGATTGCACGGCCAGTCTGTTCAATTCTGTTCTCAACCTCGTTCATAATCACAGGATAAACGAAACCGCCGACACTAGGGGGATTAGTGCCGACGGTCTCGGAGCCGGAACGAGGAGAACGGCTCTTCTAATACCTTATCAGTCTTTTGTCTGCTCTTCTACCGAGTCGGCTGCCTTCTTGAAGGCTCGCTGCAGATCCTCAAGCACAATGCGCATTTTGCCAATCATGGTCTTACCGATTTCGGAGAACACTAGGAGCATGGCTCCGAAGAACATGGTGGCGATACCAATGAACGCACTAGAGCCTGGCACGAGCGCACCAGCACCTAGACCAGCCGCTGCGACGATAAAAAACAGACCAATGGCGAACCAGATGAACCAGCCAATGAGCTTTAGGACGATAATGAGTTTCTGCTTCACTTGGTCACCTTCTTCTTAGGTGCAGGTTTCGGCACTGGCTTGTCCCAGTCAGGACGACCGACGCCCATAATTACGGAGAAGTTGCGCCACTGCTCTTTGACTACTCCACCATTGGAGTGCGACTTGTCGCTGGTGTTGCCTTCGATAACCTTTACCATTTTGCCGGCTAGGTCAACCTTGGAGATAATTCCGACGTGATCCTGCTCGCCGTCCTTGTCCCAGTCAAAGAACGCTAAGTCTCCAGGCTTTGCCTGCGCAACTGGATACCATGCCTTCAACTTCTTGAAGTGTGCGATACCTTTGCCGCAGCTGTTGAAACCCTTAGCGGTTTGAGCCCCGGCGATTAGGTGTCCATGCCCGGCTTTGTTTAGCACGTAGGAGACGAACGCAGCGCACCAGGGTGACTTGTTTGCTCCATACCAGGCGCCGAAAATGTTGTCTTTGCCTTCACCTTCGACGTAGCCGACGTGTGAACGTGCTTCAGCGATTGCGTCCCAGTGCGTCATTTTTGCTCCTCTGCAGGCTGTTCTAGGTGGCAGTCGTTGCAACCAAGAGCACAGCACTCTTCAATGCTCTCAACCATTTCTTTGAGTGTTGGAATTGGCTCAGCCTTTTTTGACTTCTTAGCCTTCTTCTCTGGCTTGCCAGGTGCAGGGAATCCTGCTGCATTTACTAAACCCATTTCAAGCTCCTAACGCTTTGTTAACTAGGGTGATGATTAGACCGGTAAGAACTGCCGACAGGATTGACGCCGACCAGACAAACTTTTCAAGTGTTCTAATTCTCGTTTCGTGGTCTGCGATTCTGTGAGTCTCTGCCTTGATTACAGCCAAGTCCTGCAGGATCTGCACGAGCATGGCCGACTGAGTGCTAGGTTTCTGCTGGTCACTCATGGACGGTTCCCTGCAGCTTGACTCCGCAACCGCCGCACTCGGCAACGGTGTCCTTGGTGTCCATAGGGTAAACCACGCCCTCGTTAGCGCAGCCTTCAGCGTTACAAACAAACTCAACCATTAGCTAATCTCCGTGATCACTTCGAGTTCTAGGGTGTTACCGGCTGCCCAGGTGAACGGCACGGTGGACGAGATAGCGGCAAGAGTCAGGTAGGTTCCTGCCACGTTCATGGCTCGAGCGTAGAACTGTGTTCCAGAGTATGCCTGGCACTGTCCCTTGAACGCTGCAGAGGCGGACTGTTGTGCGTCAACATAACCGGTCAACCAGCCTGTGGTCTTTGCCATGGTGAGGCCTGAAGGGATTGTGAACGAGGGGTTAGTCGGCATGGTGAACAGCGAAGAGCCCAGAGTTACCTTGATACGAACGAAAAGGTGTTTGCCGATTACTGAGTAACGAGCTGCAATGGTTCCGCCAGTGCCCAGAGTAATGTTGTGCGTTGTCGTGTAGGTCGTCCAAGGTGTGTAATTTGGGGACTGTTGCCACGCTGAGCCGTCGTAATAGTAAACGAGGTTCGTATCGTCGAGGTAAGAGACCATACCTTCAGCGAGGACGCCGCTCAATGCTGTGGTTCTTGCCGAGGCGTTAGCGAAGCGCATAACGCTCTGCTGCATTAGGTAGGTGTCCACTTCCGTAGCGGTTGCTATATCGCCAGCAACGAAGTCCTTGAAGCCTGCTCCAGCCATGTTAGTTTCTCCATAATTCGAGGTCGGTCACCCAGGTGTCTGGTGTGATACTGTGCGTTATTTTGCTTATTAGATAATTCTGGTTCACGTTGGTCGCTCCGGCCTGCACATTTACCAAGACACAGGTTGCCGGACTCATTTCGTAAACCTTGTGCAGCTGCATGTTCCTGTGGTCGTAGGCGTCAACTGAGAGTGCTTTTATTGCGTCCTGATCAGTGAGGCTCAAAGCGTAGTTAGCCCAGTTAGTTAGTTCCGTTTCGTCTGCCAGGTTCAGCTCGACTTCTAGGGTGCTGTTGCCGTATAGGTCGGCATTGTCTTGGTTTGTGACTGTTACCTCGGTGAGCGTGTCCCAAGACAGGCGAGCGATAACTGTGGAGATAACTCCGTCGGTGTTTGACGACTGGTTGATATAGGTCGGCGGTATGTGGTGGTCAGTGACGTCCTGGTGAATTTCATACTGAGCCGTCTGGCCGAGTAGGTGCTGGAGATAACCGTGGTTCATAGGCCAAATTTCGCCTAAACGGTTGACGACTAACCAACCGATTTCGCCGGCCATGGTTTCGTTGATTGTGTCCTGCAACTGTGTATCTACAATGTCTATCCCCGGGAACGTGAACTCGTCGTAAATTGGTGCTGCACCGGTAAGAACTAGACCACTGCCAGGGTAAACGTTGTAAATGGATTGCCAACGGTCAGAGAATTTCTGGTCTGTTGCTGAGTAGATTGTGGCAACTGTGGAGCCTAGCTGCTCAATTTTGTCGCCTGCGCTGATCACAACACGGTTTAGACCTTCAGCGTCGGTGTCTCGCTGGATTGACTTTACAAAGCCCTTCCAGAACGGCCAGGACGAAACACTCGGGACATAATTCTCAAGGGTTATGTTTACCTCATTGCCGACTTTGATAATGAGACCGTCTAGAGGGTCGGCGTCGTCGGCCATAAGCACAATGGTCGCCTGTGAACCGTCAGCTTGAACGTCGGAGCCCTGAACGGTCAAACCCATGCTGATTTGGATCTCAGTGCATACCGAGTTGAAGTCCACAAAAGGAAACGATTCTGCCGAGTCTGGAGCCCAAGTGTCTGTGCCGTTCCAGCTGCTAAAGTTCCAACGGAAGTAACCAGCACCACCGGCCTGAATCTTGACGCCCAGGTGGTCTTTAGTGTCGAAACTCACCTCAGCACCTTCTTCTTGGACTTCTTCTCCCAGGCACGAATCGAGGCAAGAATCTGCTCTGCGCTCATCTCAGACTTAATGTTGTAAGTGTTCTTACCCGAGGCAAGTTCTTTACGAAGCAGGCGAATCTCAGCCAACATCTGCACCTCGGTCTGGTTGCCGTTCATTAGGTTTTGTGCACGGCCAACAGCCGCTCCCTGACGTGCCAGACCAG
>JACCDZ010096202.1_pt1 | contig 17065 bp, 18 predicted proteins | sample 7449551 | NCBI WGS metagenome assembly JACCDZ01 (sample SAMN15323452, study PRJNA562643) | freshwater metagenome | isolation source: river surface water | place: USA:Blue River Watershed | collected 2017-08-18 | reverse complement strand
TAGGACCTGAACCTAGTGCGTCTACCAATTCCGCCATCTGGGCTAACGAGCCGCGTACTTTAGCTGGAATCGAATAATTGTCAAAACGAACCGCCGCCTCCCCCCAACCGACCAGCTTCTCCGGACGGCTGATCGGCCATCGGGATGGCTTTGGATTTATCCGGCCCGACACGGGCGGTGATGACGTCTTTGTCTCTCCCAAGGAGATGCTCAAGGCGATGCACGGTGATCGGGTCAGTGCCCGAATCGTTGGCACGGATCGTCGCGGTCGGCCCGAAGCAGTCATTCTTGAGGTGCTCGAGCACGCCAACCGCAATCTCGTGGGCCGCTTAGTCAATGAACGGGGCATCTTGCTGGTGGTGCCTGAAGACCAGCGGATCAAACACGATGTGATTGTCTCGCCCGCCGACACCATGGGGGCAGACCCGGGGCAGGTGGTATCGATTGAGATTGTTGACCCGCCAACGCGGTACACGCCACCCGTCGGCCGTGTCGTCGAGGTTCTGGGCGGTGTGGATGACCCGGGAATGGAAGTCGAGATTGCCGTCCGTAAATTTGATGTGCCGCATACGTTTTCTGACGAGGCCGAGCGGCTTGCCAAAAAGCTTCCGGATGCCGTTCGGCCCAAAGATCTGAAAGATCGTATCGATCTTCGTGATGTGCCTTTCATGACGATCGATGGTGAAGACGCCCGGGATTTTGATGATGCCGTCTACGCCGAGCCGATGCCGAATTCGGGCTGGCGACTCTTGGTGGCGATTGCGGATGTCAGTCACTATGTAGAAAGTGGTGACGCGCTTGACCGCGACGCCTTTTCACGCAGCACGTCAGTCTATTTCCCGCGTCGCGTGCTGCCCATGCTGCCGGAGAAGCTCTCTAACGGCCTGTGTTCGCTTAACCCGAATGTCGATCGCCTAGCGCTGGTCTGCGATATGGTGATTACGTCCGCAGGCGAGGTGAAAGCCTATCAGTTCTACGACGGTGTTATCTGCTCTGCTGAACGACTCACCTATACGCGGGCCTGGGCGGCGATGTGTGACCCCTTATCAGAAGATGCCCGTAAGCTTGGCCCGCTTGCCCAGACGCTGGGGCATCTGGAAGAGGTTTTTAGAAGTCTATTGGCCGCGCGTGAAGCCCGCGGGGCGATTGATTTTGATTCGGTTGAGACCTACATGCAGTTTGATACCCAGGGTCGGATTGAAAAGATTCTGCCGCGTGTGCGTAACGACGCTCATCGATTAATTGAAGAATGTATGTTGGCGGCCAATACCTGTGCGGCCGATATCATTAAGCGCGCCAAGCGTCATGGACTCTATCGGGTTCACGAGGGGCCAACGCCCGAGCGGCTGCGTACTCTTCGCGAGTTTTTAAAGATCCAAGGCCTGCGGCTCGATGGCGGTGATGAGCCATCGCCCGGGGACTATGCGCGGCTTGCGAAAGAGATTCGTGCGCGACCTGATTCCCGGCTGATTCAGTCGCTGCTGCTGCGAAGCATGCAGCAGGCGATCTACACGCCGGATAACTCCGGGCACTTCGGGCTGTCGTATGACGCCTACGCCCACTTCACCTCACCGATTCGGCGTTACCCGGATCTGTTGGTGCATCGGGTGATCAAGTCGATTATTCATAAGCATGGTCATTACCTGCCGCCTTATGGCGATATGGGGAGTGATGAGCCAATCGTGCGCTGGCGCAATATCGGCGATCACTGCTCGGCCGCTGAGCGTCGTGCGGATGAGGCCTCACGGGATGTCGAGGCTTGGTTGAAATGTCAGTACATGAAGTCTCGTGTTGGCGAGCAGTTACGAGGTACCGTCACTGGAGTGGCGCCGTTTGGACTCTTTATTACCTTGGACGCCCTCTATGTCGAAGGCATGATCCACGTCTCTGAGCTCGGTGCGGAATACTTCCAGCACAACGAGGTGCTGCATGAGCTTCGCGGTGAGCGCACCGGGCGCCGTTTTCGGTTGTATGACAGTCTGGTGGTGCAAGTCGCTCGCGTGGATCTGGATGCGCGACGTATCGAGTTTCAGCTGGTGCCGAGTATGGTGCGCACAACAAAGGCGCAGCGAGAATTGGATCGTGATGACACTGACTGGAATGACGACTCAGATCAGGAGACCGCAGCGCTCGATATGCCCAAGTGGCTTGCCGAAGCACTGGCCGAACAGGGAAAGACGGGGCGTGCCAAGAAATCGGGCAAGTCCAAATCAGGCAAGGCCGCAAAAGCAGTTACCCAAGGCGCTACACGATCATCAAAGACGGATAAGTCTTCTAAATCTGCAAAGTCAGGGAAGTCCGCCAAGCTCAGTCAGGCCCAGGCGTTAAAAAAAGCAGCAAGCCCGCGGCCATCGACTGCGCGATCCGGTGGTCCTCGTAAATCAAAGAGCTCTCATAGAAGAAAATAAATGGCCCAGGACCCGAAAGAGATCTGCCTTCTTGGATTCCATGCGGTTCGCGCACGAGTCCGTGCGGCCCCCGAGACGATTACCCGCATTGTTTTCGATGGCCAGCGAAAAGACGCGCGACTATCGAGCCTTCTAAAGGCGGCCGAGGCGGCCTCTATTCGTGTGGTGTCGGAATCGTCGCTGCAGATGGATCGCCTGGCAAAGGGTCAGCGTCATCAAGGGGTGTTAGCGATTGCGACACGCCGTCCGCAGCCGGACAGCCTTTCCGATCTGATCGACCAGATGGAGACGTTAAAGCCAGTGGACCAGTGGCTTGTGGTCTTAGACGGCGTGACGGATCCCCATAATCTGGGCGCAATTCTGCGAAGCTGTGATGCTGCTGGTGCGGCTGCAGTGATTGCTCCGAAGGATAAATCAGCACCGCTAAATGATGTCGCCGCCCGTGTCTCTGCGGGGGCATCCGATCACCTGACGTATCTGCAGGTCACGAATCTGGCCCGCGCGATTGAAGAACTTCAGCAGGCGGATTACATGGTGATTGGTCTTGCGGGCGAGGCGAGTAAATCGATTTATGAAACGGATCTCAAGGGCAAGATCGCACTGGTCCTGGGTGCAGAAGGCGAAGGCATGCGGCGACTCACTCGCGAGCGCTGTGATCTCTTGGTTCGTCTTCCGATGAAGGGTTCCGTTGAGAGTCTGAACGTTTCGGTGGCCTGTGGCGTCTGCTGCTACGAGGCCTTGCGTCAGCGCGGTTAAATCAGCTTGCCTGGCGTGCACGGGGCTGCTGTGCGGACCCACTAAAGTGCGCTCCCAAACAACGCGCTTATTGACGCTCTTTGCGGGTTCGCTCGCGATACTTCCAGGGTGGTTCGGGCTCAAGCGCTCGGTTCGCAGAACCGAGTCCCGACCAGAGTCCAATCCGTTGACGCTTCGCCTCTTGTTCAGCATCGGCGTAGCGTTTTTGCATCGACTCAGAAAGATCTGACTGATAGCGTCGAAAGAACCAGGCGTAGCCGCGTTGAACCTGAGTCATTCCAACATCTTCGTTCGCGACCGAGACATTTGCGACCCAGCGATCGAAGCGATCTTTCTTCACCGGCATGAGCTGGATCTCACCGGACTTCAAAAGCGTCTCGAGTGATTCGCGGGCTTTGGTGGAGTAAGGCTGCCCTTTTTCCGGGGCATCAATCCCTGCAATGCGAACGCGGACCACGGTGTTCTTGGCGCTATTGAGATTGAATGAGTCACCGTCAAAGACTTCGGCAACGGTGTAGGGCCCCGCAGGGGGTTTGTTCGGGTCTTGTCGATCGCAGCCTGCGATCAATAAGAGGGCGGCGCATCCAAGCGCTGCGACGATGCGCATGATCGCGTCACTCATTCGCGCAGCCAACACGCCTGACGTCGGCATCATGGATTAGCCCATCGGGTCTGCGAAAGACTCCGCAAGGGTCAGTACTGCTGCGGCATACATAAAGCTTCGGTTGTACTGGGTCACCACAAAGAAGTTATGGGCGGCCATCCAGTACTGGACAGTGTCATCTTCTTCCGGCAGATCAATCAGGCTTGCTCGCGTGCTGGCGTGAAGCCGGTTCGTTCGCTGGCGAATGCCAGCGGCCTCGAGTTCAGAAACGGTATGAATTGGCTCAAGCTTTGGCGCGACAAATGGCTTTGCGTCGACCCCTCGAGGCACCTCTGCGGCAATGTGGGTCGGCGTATTGGCACGCCAGCCATGGCGCTTTAAAAAGTTTCCAATGGAGGCGATGGCATCGTGAGGGCTATTGAGCAGGTCTGCCTGTCGTGGGTGCTGATAGCCGATGGCAAAGTTCTGCCAGCTCGACGGCATGAACTGTGGATATCCCAGCGCTCCTGCAAATGAGCCCTTGGCCTCGCGTAGATTGATCACGCCGTCATAGCCCATCAGCAACAGCATCTCGAGTTCCCGCTTAAAAAAATCTGCTCGACGCGGTGACTCAAATGCGAGTGTGGTCAGCGTCTCAAGCGTTGGGTAGCGTCCCGTGATCTTTCCGTATTTGGTCTCAACGCCAAGAATGGCGGTAATGACTGCTGCGGGCACGCCGGACTGTCGCGAAACGTCCTCCAGCACCGCCCGGTGGGTGTCCATGAAGGCTCGGCCTTCCTGGATACGACTTGTATCTGCGTGCTGGGACAAGTAACGGGCCCAGGAGCGCTTACGAACGGGTTCGTTTGGCTTCGGGGGTGGCGGGTTCATCAGTGCGAGCGCCCTTGGCTGAACTCCCAATCCCTTGAACTGAAGTTCAACCCAGTTACGCGGGATGTCATTTCGGGACGCGACATCGGAGATGAACTCCTGCACATCGCTGCGGCCAAGCCATCCAAACCGAAGGCGATCCTTGAGGGCCTCTGCCGCGGAATCGCCACCGGATTCGGTCGCCGAGGTTTTCGCTAGGTTTTTAACTGCGGGCTTGGACGTCTGTTTGGCTGTGGATTTGGCCTTGCGCTCGGCAAACGCCTGCCGGGAAAGCAGCAGTTCGCTTGTCATCGCAAGCGAGGTGCAGGCAAGCAGCAGGTGACGGCGACGGTTCATCATGGGCGTACAGGCTGTCGGCGATTGTCGCATTAGAATGGTAATAAATTGTGACGAGTAAGGGAGCGCAAACCATGAAGATACTGGTGCCCGTCAAACGGGTGGTGGACTACAACGTCAAGGTTCGGGTGAAGTCGGACGGATCGGATGTGGATATTGCCAACGTCAAGATGTCGATGAATCCCTTTGATGAGATTGCAATCGAAGAGGCCACGCGTCTGAAAGAGGCCGGTGTCGCAACGGAGATCGTTGCTGTCAGCTGCGGGGTGGCCCAGTGTCAGGACGTCATTCGTACCGCAATGGCGATCGGCGCAGATCGTGGTCTGCATGTGCTCTGCGATCAGCCGCTTGAGCCATTAGCGGTTGCCAAGCTTTTAAAGGCGATTGCTGAAAAAGAGGGTGCCCAGCTCGTGATCATGGGCAAGCAGGCCATTGACGATGATGCCAATCAGACGGGCCAGATGCTGGCGGCGCTGATGAATGTCCCGCAGGCGACTTTTGCATCAAAGGTGACCGTTGCTGGGGATCGTGTCAGCGTCACCCGCGAGGTCGACGGTGGCCTTGAGACGCTGTCGATGGCGATGCCAGCGGTCATCACCGTGGACCTTCGCTTAAATGAGCCACGCTACGTCACGCTGCCTAACATCATGAAGGCCAAGAAAAAGCCGATTGAGCAGTCCACGCCTGCAGACTGGGGTGTGGATGTGGCGAGCCGCTTAAAGCTTCTTAAGGCGGAGGATCCGCCCGTGCGTAAAGCCGGTATTAAGGTGCCTGATGTCGCCACGCTGGTGGATAAGCTTCGTTCAGAAGCCAAAGTGATCTAAGGAGCGAATGACATGAAAATTCTTGTGATTGCAGAACACGGAAACGATAGTCTTCGTCCAGTGACCGCAAATACCGTTGCCGCGGCAACGGCACTGGGCCAGAAGGCCGGTGGCGCGGAGATCCATGTGCTTGTGGCGGGCAGTCAGGCCAAGCCTGCGGCGGATGCCGCGGCACAGATTGCAGGAGTCACGAAGGTGCTGCATGCAGATGCGCCGCATCTTGTCGATCATCTCGCTGAGCCAATGGCCGAGCAGACACTGGCACTAGCTGCGGGCTTTGATGCGGTGATGTTTCCAGCGACCGCTTTCGGAAAGAACATCTCCCCGCGCGTGGCCGCACGACTCGACGTGGCACAGATCTCCGAGATCATCGATGTGATCAGTGCGGATACCTTTAAGCGACCCATCTATGCTGGAAACGTGATTGCTACGGTGCAGTCTGCGGACTCGGTCAAGGTCATTACGGTTCGCGGTACTGCTTTTGAAGCGGCAGGCGCCCAGGCGGCTGCTCCGGTTGAGTCGGTCGCCGCGGCAGCAGCACCCTCTGCGAGTGCCGCGTTTGTTTCTCGTGAGATTGCGGTTTTGGAGCGCCCTGAGCTGACTGCGGCCAAGGTTGTCGTCTCCGGCGGGCGCGCCCTTGGCTCTAAAGAAAACTTCGCCATGCTGGAAAAACTGGCCGATAAGCTTGGCGCCGCAATGGGCGCAAGCCGGGCTGCGGTGGATGCTGGCTATGCGCCCAATGACTGGCAGGTGGGTCAGACCGGTAAGGTGGTCGCCCCCCAGCTGTATATCGCCGTGGGGATTTCTGGGGCGATTCAGCACCTGGCAGGGATGAAGGACTCCAAGGTCATCGTGGCCATTAACCAAGACCCCGAAGCCCCTATTTTCCAGGTGGCGGACTATGGTCTGGTCGGCGATCTGTTCCAGGTCGTCCCCGAATTGACCGCCGCATTGGGGTAGAAAAACAGGCTTTCGGTGCTAGAATCTCGGGTTCCCTTGGGGTGTAAACCCTCAAGGACGTCCCCGAATTCAAAGGATTTCTGAAATGGTCATTATTCGTTTAGCCCGTGGTGGCGCCCATAAGCGTCCCTACTTTCATATGGTGGCAACCGATTCGCGCAGCCGTCGCGATGGTAAGTTCATCGAGCGCGTTGGTTTTTTTAACCCCGTTGCTGCACCGAGCGAGCCCAAGCTGCGCATTTCGATGGATCGTATCGACTACTGGCGTAGCCACGGCGCGCAGGTGAGCCCCCGCGTCGAGCGTCTGATCAAAGAATTTGCTAGCCAAAAAGCCGCTTAATTCCGCGCGGCTTCCTTTTACGCAAGACCCAGCGCCGAGTGACTGGGTCGCACTGGCAGAAGCCGGTGCTCCAATTGGTCTTAAAGGTGCAGTTCGACTTCACACGCTGAAGTCAGTGACCGGCCTTCCCATCGATGACTCGCTGTTAATGGATTCTGACGCCTGCTGGCTAAAGCTTCCAGCAGGACAGTGGATCCATTCTCAGATTCTTGAGTGCTCTGTTCAGACACGTGGGTTAAAGCTTCAGCTTGCGGATATTCATGACCGCAACCAGGCGGAGCTGCTGCGTGGTGCGCTGATTGGGCTCTCTCGCGCAAGCTTTCCCGAGCCAGACGACGACGAGGCCTACTGGGCTGATCTCATCGGCTGCACGATCGTTAACCGTCAGGGTGCTCTCATCGGCCAGGTGGAATCCATGCAGACCAATGGAGAGCACGACTGGCTTGTGACCCAAAGCGGCATGATTCCCTTTGTAAACCAGTTTGTGGATGACGTCGATCTCGCGGTGCGACGCATCACTGTGGACTGGCAGCCAGAGTGGTTTGAATAAGCGCGGCTCGAACAATCCCGCGGCATCGCCACCACACGCCACCACACCGATACGATTCACCTCTATGTCACCGCTTCGATTTGATCTGATCACCATCTTCCCCGAGATGTTCGAGGCGATCAGCCGCTATGGCATCACTGCCCGTGCCATTGAACGCAATCTGGCGCAGGTGCAGCCTTGCTATCTGCGGGACTTCGCCACCGATGCTTACAAAACCATTGATGACCGTCCCTATGGGGGTGGGCCTGGGATGGTGATGATGCCGGGGCCACTGACTGATGCAGTCACCTCCGTTAAAGCATCCCAAAAGGAAGCAGGCTTTGCCCCGGGTCCTGTGGTTTTGTTAAGCCCATCGGGAACGCCGATCAATCAGCAGCTCGTTGATCGGGTCGCTGAGGGGGGTGCTTGGACTCTGGTCTGTGGTCGATATGAAGGGGTGGATCAGCGGTTTATCGATCAGCAGGTCGATGAGCTATGGAGTCTTGGGGATTTTGTGCTCTCCGGCGGGGAAATTGCCGCCATGGCGGTCATGGATGCCGCGATCCGCAAGCGGCCTGGGGCTCTTGGGGACGCCCAGTCCGCCATCGAGGAATCCTTTACGGACCCGGGGCTTTTGGACTGGCCCCATTACACCCGGCCCGAGGTCTTCGGCGGGCAGGCGGTGCCTGACGTGCTTTTATCCGGCCATCATGAGAGAATCGCGGATTGGCGCAGGAAGGCCGCCCTTGAGGCGACCCAGCGGCTTCGGCCCGATCTCCTGAAAAAGCCAAAACCATAATTGTTGTTAACCCCATCCTCTGCGCTAGTGATTGAGTAGATCGCAGCTGAGCGCACGATGGCTTTTGGAGAAACCATGGATCTGATCCGTCAAATTGAGCAAGAAGAAATTGCTCGCTTAAACAAGAACATTCCGGAATTTGCCCCGGGAGACACCGTTGTCGTCAGCGTGAACGTGGTCGAAGGGACCCGTAAGCGTGTGCAGGCCTATGAAGGTGTGGTGATTGCCAAGCGCAATCGCGGGCTGAACTCGTCATTCATTGTTCGCAAGATCTCTTCTGGAGAAGGTGTCGAGCGGACATTTCAGATGTATTCCCCGTTGATCGCGAGCATTGAAGTGAAACGCCGCGGTGACGTCCGTCGTGCGAAGCTCTATTACCTGCGTGAGCGTTCCGGTAAGTCGGCACGTATCCGCGAGAAGCTCGCTGCACGGAAGACCGAAGCAGTCGCTGCTGAATAAGGTCTTGGTAGCGCGACAGCCACTGGGAATGTATGTCATCCCAAGTTGGTTTTGACCCCCGCGCTGCTGCAATCGAGTCGATTGGCGCAGAGCCTGCTCTCCCCGAGCAGGCTTTGTTGTTTTCAAGCCTAGCGAATATCTTCGGCCAGTCACAGACTAACCCTCAGTTTCCGGTCTGGACGCCCGAGCTGGTTCAAGATCGGCGACGTCCCGTGCGCCCCTTTACGCCAGAGTCTGCAGTCCGTGCCTCTGTGCTGATTACGCTGGTGGGCGAGGCAGTACCCAGCGTTGTACTCACCCAGCGTACTCAGAGACTCTCGGATCATGCCGGGCAGGTGAGCTTTCCAGGCGGGCGAGCAGAGCCCTCTGATGCCTCCGAGGCGATCACTGCACTCCGCGAGGCCCAGGAGGAAATTGGCCTGGACCCTGACCTGGTGAGTGTCTGGGGCCGGCTTCCCGATTACCTGACCGCAACCGGCTATCGGGTTGCACCAGTCATTGGATGGGTACCGCGTCCCAACCCGTTTGTGATTGACCCATCGGAGGTTGCGGAACTTTTTCACGTGCCGCTGACCTATCTCATGAACCCTGCCCATCATCAGGTTCGGATCGTCCAGGCCCACGAGAGTCCCACTGGCGAGCGTATTCGCTTTTATGCCATGCCCTATGTCAGTCCTGAACATGATGGCCGGGAGTTTTTTATCTGGGGCGCAACCGCTGCCATGTTGCGCAACTTGTATCACTTTCTGTCGGCTGGTTGGCAGCAGCAGCGCGACCGCGGTTAGACTTTAGGACATGACGCTATTTAGCTTTTTATTCGCGATGTTGCTTGAGCAGGTTCGTCCTGTCCGTGCCGATGACAAGCTGGGCTCATGGGTGGGCCGGATGTTGTTGCGTGTTGAACGTGCAACAGACACCGGCGAGATTGCCTCGGCCCGATGGACCTGGTTCTTGGTCGTGATCGGTGGGTCGGTGCTGAGCTGGGCCGTTGTGGCGCTGCTCTCGCGCGTCAATGTCTTACTGGGATTTTTTGCAACGGTGGGAATTCTTTATCTCACCGTTGGGTTCCGTCAGTTTAGTAATCGGTTTACTGAGATTCAGCTTGCGCTTGCCGCGAATGATCTCGAGCGTGCGCGCAAAGAGCTGCGCCAGTGGGCAGCCCACTCGGGTGGCGATCTGATGACGAAGGTCGCTTCGGATCAGGGCGATGTCTCTGCGATCTCACGCGAAGCGATTCGGCTTGCCTTGATCGGCGCGCAACGCCATGTCTTTGGTGTGATCTTCTGGTTTGTGTTGTTGCCGGGGCCTGCAGGCGCAGTGCTCTATCGACTCAGTGCTGAGGCACGTCGCGTCTGGGCTGATGCACGTCAGCAGGCCGCACAAACAGACAATGGCAGTGTGCCGCCGCTCACGCCGTTTGGTGAGTTCGCCGTGCGGGCCTTCGCATGGGTGGACTGGTTTCCCGCGCGGGTCACCGCGATCGTCTTTGCGATTGTCGGCAACTTCGAAGATGCGATCCTCATGTGGCGTCTGAAATCGGGTTTCGCACCGCATGCCAATGACACCGAGCGCGTGTTGTTGTCTGCGGGCGCTGGCGCCATGGGGGTGCGTCTGAGCGTGCCAGAGGCGCCGTCGACATCGATTCGGGTGGATGAGCCATCAGAGACGGAAGCCCTAGGGGGTCCATGGCCATCGATTATTCAGGATATGCCTGATCTGCGCGAGGCCAATGAAGCTGCCATGCGATCTGCCGTTGGGCTTGTCTGGCGTGCTGTGATTCTCTGGGTGACGCTGGTGCTACTCGTCTCGGTCGGCCACTGGCTGGGCTAACTAGCCTTTGTCGTTGGGCTGATTCTGGATCGAGTGGACTTCGGCCTCTGTTCGCTCAACCTTTTGCGTCAGGTCGTCGAGCCGGTGTTCAATCTCTGGAATTTTCTCAGTCGTGTTCCCGAGGGCTGATCGCAGGGTGGTGGACATTTTGAGTTCCATCTCACTGCGAATCCTCTCGACTCGTTCCTGGGTGTTTTTAAGCTCGAAATAGAGCACCAGGGCAACCACTGCCATGGCTACAGCAAAGGCAAGTATCAGAGTCTCCATGCGTCCAAGTATATACTCGGCCCATGGGAATAACGCGATTATTTTTGCTAGATGCCCACGTGCACGATGTGCAAATCAACGATGCGCTCGAGGCGGCCTGTCTCGAGGCAGGCTACCCAGTCAGCCGACTTCGCGTCGATGCAAACGACCTTGATGGCAGTGATGTCGCCGCGCTTGATCTGATTGATGAGGTGCGTCGCCTGATGTCGACATCAACCGAACAAGGTCGGGGTCAGGCAGTGCTCATTGGCTATGGCCTATCGGCCACCCTTGCACTCTGGATGGACATGGTCGATCTTGCCCGTCCCAAAAAGATACAGGTAGGGAAGTTCGACCTCGAGGTTGAGGATGCCCCTCCGGATGTTGCGCCCGCACTGGCTGGGGTGGTGGCGATCGCTCCTTTTCTCGGGACAGATTTTTCGGTGCGCTCGGGCAGGCTCGGGGCAGAAGGGGCCTCGGACCTTCGACTGCGGCTTTGCCGCAAGCCTTTTTGGGCGCGCCTGATTGGGGGGATGGCAGTGGCAGACGCCAGAGATCATGGCTGCGGCTCCTTGGGCCGGCTGTCATGGGCGCTGCTTGCCAAGGTATTGCCCTTCGCCTCGGTGGCCAAGCTGGTACCCAGTTGCAAGCGGCCGACCGTCCTTGTGATGGATCTTGGACCGCATAAAGACCGGGTCGAGGTTCAGCTCTGCGCCTTGAGTGGACAGGTCTCAGTGCTGGATTCCCCGGCTGTTTTCCCCATGTTGGGACAAGTTACACTTGCCGCTGTCGCGCAGATCCTGAAAGGCTAGACCAACCCTCATGGCTGACTCCGTGGTGACCCTTCGTCCGGGGATCCTGATCGCCCTGTTGTGCCTGCTTTTAATGGGGGCACTGGCCATCGTCGCCATTCGAGATGCCCGGCGTAAAAAGGCCAAAGTAGCCGAGCGCAAGGTGGTTGTTGAAAAGGCGATGGCGGGGATTGCGCCCGAGACTTCGTCAGAGATTGACATGGTCTGGGGCGATGCACTCAAAAGCATCGAGTCGCTGCAGACCCAGCTGAAAGACGACATTCGCACCTTAGAAGAAAAGCTTGCCGCAGAGCGCGAAGAAGTCCAGACCAAGACCGAAGCGTTAAAGAACCTGGCCCGTCAGAATCGTGTGCCGATCACCCTGTATGAGCTGTATGAAGGCATGCGCCATTTCAATCGTAAATCGCGCGAGGCCCAGAAGGCTGATCTTGAGTGGCACGGCAAGATTGGCATCACTCAAGTGGATGTGGTCGAGACGGTTCAGGCGACTCCTGGCCACGAGATCTATTTCACTTTGGAAGGTGAGTCCTTCTTATTGGTGGGCTCGCATCATCGCTACAGCCGACTCTCGTTCATTGAGCTGAGTCTTTTCGATCAGTCCGATACGCCACTGGTCACGGTGCGTGTGCGTCCTGATCAGCGCGGGCAGCAGCTGATCGCCGATGCGGTGATCTCCATGAAGTCGGGCCCCTGGATTCAGACCTTTCTCGCCTGTCGCGCCAAGATGGATATCCGTCACCGCGAGGTGACGCTGCTGGCGGAACACCGCGATGTGATGCAGCTCAAAGAAAAGTTCGCTATCAACCTCAACACAGAAGAACGCTAGAGATCCGAGATGAAGCCCTTTCAGAATGTTGACCTGAGCACCAAGAGTCTGTCGCTCTGGCTGGTCTGGACTGCCTTTGGTTTTCTGGCGCTCACAACGGCCTGGCTTGCGATTGTGGGCATGCAGATCTCGTCAGCAGGGCATCGTTACACCGTGAACGCCCTGAAATCGCCAACGTTTGATCAGTATCGCAAGGCCATGCGGCTTGAGCAGCTTGCGGCGCCAAAGCTTGTTGTGGGGATGACGTCTGAGCAGGCCGCACGAGACGCCTCGGTGAATCAGATCTTTGAATGGATTGCCGAATTTGAGAATGGTCGTGCCAGTCCACGTCTAAAAAAGATTAAGCCTGTTCTGAGTGGTGTGGTCTTTGGTGGGCTGTCTGAGCGTATTGGCATTCGTCCCGGGGATGAGCTGGTCAGTGTGAACGGGGCCGAGGTGGACTCAGTGCTGTCGGTCTATGACATGCTGGATCAGCGGGGTGAGCAGACGGTACGTCTTGTGATCCGCCGTCAGGGCAAGTTGTTTGCCGCGAACATAGCGGCGCCGGCGGGCGAGCGGATCAACGCCGAAAACAGTGGCCTGCTGTTTAATGTGCCGAAGGGCTTAAATGTGGTGGGCAAGAGCCAGGTGGCCGCTTTGGCATCTCAGTTTGATAGCCGGTTTATGTTGTTGGTGCCGCCGGAGTGGCGTCGCCAGTATCAGACAAGCCTTGGCGTGTTTGCGCACGAGCTGTTGTCGTACATCGATTCCCAACGTGATCTGGTGGAAGGCGATCCGGGATTTATCCGTGTCGACCAGATGCTGTCTTGGCATCATGATGCGTTCACCTCGGCCATTGAGCAGCATGTCGAGGCGGCGCGAAATGCCAGCGCGAGCCAGCTTGTGGCACTCGGGAGTTTTGGTGATGCCATCATTGGCCTAGTCGCAGCGCTGATTCTTTTCTTCGTGGCTTTCTGGTTCCATAACCGGGCGCGATTAAATCCTTTGGATGACTAACGGATTCTCTTCATGGGCGCTTCTCGATGACACCGATTAACTCTCTTGCCCGACCCGTGCGATGGTTTGGTCTTGAACTGGGCGATCGACGGTATGCGATCGACTTTCGAAGCGTGAGCACCGTGTTCTATCAGCCTGCTGAGACGCCCAAAGAAGGGGCCGTACTCATTCAGGATCGTGGGCCTTTTATTGGCATTCGTGGCCTGATGGTCCATGAGGGCTCCCCGGTATTTCTGCTGGATCCTAGTCGACTGTTTAATGGGGTAGATGGCCCCTTAGATGCAGGCCGTCATGACCAGGTCTCACCCGACCAAGAATCCGGAAAGTGGATCGTGATCTTTGCCGGGGATTCGCTCTCTAATGTTGGGATTCGTGTCGACCGTGCAAGCGGGCCGTTTAAGGTCGCTGCGGATACTGCTGCTGGCGTGGATCCTAACTTCCAGAAAGAAATTCAATATCTGGATCAGAACTGGACCGTGGTGCGGTTACGTCCCAATGTCGTGGAAGGTCTACAAGGAGAAGCGGCATGATCATGGGCCGATTAAGCTCCTTTGGTGCAGACGATAGTTCCGTGCGCGGCATTATCTTTCGCTCGCGACTGATCTCTGCGGTATTGCTCTTGGTGGCGGTGATCTGCTTTGCGATCATGCTGATGCTCTCGGAGTCTCATCAGCCCGCGCCACCGCCAGCCCCTGCAAAGCAGGTCGTGGGCATTCTTCCACCAGAAAAAAATAAAGCGCCCGCCGCACCGGTTGCACCCGGACCGACCCCTGCGGTAACCCCGGGGGCGAAATCGGCTATTCCCGCACCGGCCTCGACTGCTCCTAGCCAGCCGGTGCAGCCGATTTCTGCCGCAGAGGCCTCCGAGCAGCTCAAAGCACGTTTCACCACCCCCGATTATTTTGATCCTGCGCTCTACGCTGCCCTCAAAACGCTGAAGGCACGGTTGGCGACCGTGCCTGGTGCCGAGTCAGATGCAATTCAGAAGCAGCTGGGATCGCTGATTGATCTTGAGAAGCGGCTCACGCCGGTACGGGAGCTTTCTCAAACGGTCAATCGTGAGCTTGAGCTCTTGCTATCGAAGGGCGGCCCTTTGTTTAAAGGCATTATTCCCAGTGCCTCCCCGTTTGTTGGCACTTCCGATGCGCTTGAGAAATTGCGCATCGACTTCTTGGCGATCCAGGCGAAAAAGCCGATCGACAGCCTGAAAGCATTTCAGGTGGCACTTAAAGCGTTGATTGAGGCGCGGGAAAAGCTTAATGATCCCAAGCTTGCCCCCGAGATGAATGAGCGCCGTAAGGCAATCGTCGCAAGAATCGATGCGCTGACCGTGTCAAAGCGTGCGAAGGACTGGGAGTCCGCGACTTTTGCCGCAGTCGCAATTACTTCTGAAATTAATCGGCTCGCGAATGCCTTGACCTCTGCGCCTGCGGTTGCCGCGACAGACGCACCTGAGATTGGACTGAGCCGAGAGATGCTCTCGCGTCTATTTGGAGCACTTGGGTTTATCGCGTTAGTGCTCTCGATTATTGAGATTGCCCGTTGCGATCGAAAACTGCTGCATGGGGTGACCGCCACCACGATGGACTCGGCGATCACTAATTCCAACCGCTACGATGCGCTTCAGCGTGCTAACGAAGGGCTTCCTTATCTGCAGCTCGCCGCGAAGCAGGTTTCTGAACTTGGAGTGCAGCTGATTGCTACGATTAAGAAACTTGGCGCGACCGTCTCGTCGATGGAAATGCCGAAGACTGGTGCCGCCGAGCAGCAGGAACTGAAGGTACTAGTCGATACCCAGTTTCGTGCCCGCGAGATTCTCAAGTCGTTTGCGGTGATGAAAGAGCAGAGCATTCGTCTATCGCTGGCAATCGCCCAGACCAATGCTGAGACGACGGTCACGGATTTAAGTGATCGTCTGTCAGACAGCATTGAACATGTTGAGTCGATCACCCGGCAGCTTCAACAAGAACTTGATGTTGCTGTGGCGGCTCAGATGACAGTAGACCGCAGCATGCCGTCTGATGCCGTGGGATTAAAGCGCGATGCCGAAGGGCTGCTCATGGTGGCGAGCCAGTGGTCGCGTCACTTTGACCGACTTAATGATGCCTTGGCCGATCTCGATCAGCTGCTCACCGTTGCCTCTACCACGGGTCCAATGTCCGATCCTGTATCCGATAGCCGGTCAGATCGATACTCTGACGCCTCTGCGAAGCGAGAGCCCGCGTGAACGAACTCTTAACTTTATTTGTTGCTGACCTGAACCGGGCGATTGATGGCCTAAAGCAGAGTATTGGACTGGGGCCCGAGGGGATGACCCAGGCATCGCTTCATGCCCGTGATCTCTCGGATGCACTGCACAGTGTGAGTCTGCCAAGACACGCCGAGATTGCGTTGGTGATCTCGCGGCATCTGTCTGCCGGCCGCCCCGGCATGGAAGACTTTACCCAGCAGCTGCTTGGGCTCGTAGAAGAGGCCATCGGTGCGATGAGTGAGTCTGGAGCAGAGCAGCAGTTCCCAAATCAAGAGCAGGCGATTGCGACGCTTGCTCGTGCGGTCTCATTGTTTGGTGAGCAGCCGGCAGACTTTAATTCCCCCGCCTTCCAGACGTCGTCTGATACCTCGCGAACTTCCGCGCAGGCTGCGCCTGCACCGACGCCCATGGTTTCGGATAGCGAGTCGCCGTCTGGCGTGATCGATCTCGAAGAGGTCACCGGGTTGATGTACTTCGCAGGCGAAGAGCCCGAGTCGCCCTTGGCGCGTATTCCTGTGTCGAGTGAGCTAACGGGCCCAGAGATGTCGTCTGCCCCGCGCATGACATTGCATGATCGGCTCTTTGCGCTGAAGACGATTCAGGCTTTAGACCATGAGATCAACCGTTCGGCGTCTGAGCCGCTTGCCCATACGGCGCGTCAGCGGCTTACTGATCATGCGAACTGGCTAATGTCGCTGGCCCAGGAGCCATTACGGAAGCGCCTTGTCGGGATGGCCAGAACGCTGGAGGTCTCGGGGGTATCGGCAGATGCTGATGTCATCGATTATTTGATCTCGGCAATGAGTGTGCTGCCGCAGCCGTCATCAATCCGCGCGTCGTCTCAGCATCAGACGCTGGTGGTGGACCTTGCAGAGATTCGTCCTGATCCGGATGCCATGGATCGTGCAAGCCGAATCGTGCAGATCCTGGCGGGGCGGATTGATCAGACGGTAGATGGATTGCGCTTCGTGCTGCCATCAAGTCTGTCGCGTCTGCGCGTCGTGCCTTTTACGCGCGATGGTGTGGTCTATGCGCTGAGCTGGTCGCAGTTCCTAAAAGCGGAGACGGTAAAGCCCACGGATAGTGATGCGCCCGATCTGCTTGGACCTGTTGAGAGCACCCGTTTGTGTCTGTCGATCAAGTCGGGGACGGAGCCCATGTCGATCTATGCAGATGAGATTCGGCCCTTTGAGATTGCCAATGCATTTCTTCTGCCACC
>JACCDZ011805462.1_pt1 | contig 17067 bp, 26 predicted proteins | sample 7449551 | NCBI WGS metagenome assembly JACCDZ01 (sample SAMN15323452, study PRJNA562643) | freshwater metagenome | isolation source: river surface water | place: USA:Blue River Watershed | collected 2017-08-18 | reverse complement strand
ATTGGTCCTGGGTTCGAGTCCCGGACGACCCACCAAATCAGCGTACGGCAGCGTACGAGAAAGACCTGAAACCCGCCCAGTGCATAGCTCGGTGGGTTTTTTATTGTCCGTTAGCGTCCGGCTAGGTGCGTGGACATGCCAACAAATTGTTGGTATTTCTGTTGGTACATCGACATACCAACAAAGCAGGTACCAACAAATGCCACTGACAGACACCGCTGCGCGCAACGCGAAGGCCGACGCCGGCGGCAAGGACATCAAGCTGTCTGATGCTGGCGGCCTATTCCTGCTGGTGAAGCCCAACGGGGCCAAGTACTGGCGACTCAACTACCGCCACTTGGGCAAGCAAAAGACCCTTGCCGTTGGTGTGTACCCCACTGTGACGCTGAAGGACGCACGCGACGCACGCGAGGAAGCCAAGCGCCTGCTGAGCCAAGGCATAGACCCCAGCGCCCACCGCCAGCAAACCAAGGCGCTCAAGCTGGAGCTGGCGGGCAACTCATTCGAGGCCATCACCCGTGAGTGGCTGGCCATGCGCACTCCGCTGTGGTCCGCCAGCAATGCCGTGAAAGTGCGCCGGAGCTTTGAAGCCGACTTGTTCCCATGGCTTGGCCATCGCCCCATCACGGACATAACGGCACCTGACCTGCTGGCGGTGTTTCGCCGCATTGAAGCGCGTGGCGCTATCGAGACTGCCCACCGTGCTAAGCAGCGCACCGGTGAGGTGTTCCGCTATGCCATCGCCACTGGCCGAGCTGAGCGCGACCCTGTGCCCGACCTGCGCGGCGCGCTGACACCCGTCCGCCAGAGGCACTTTCCGACCGTGACCGACCCCAAGCGCATTGGTGAGATTCTGCGTCTGATGGACAGCTACAAGGGCACGCTGGTTGTGCGTTGTGCTCTGCGCCTGTCACCCATGGTGTTTGTGCGACCGGGCAATCTGCGCCATGCCGAATGGGCAGAGATAGACCTTGATGCTGCTGAGTGGCGTATCCCGGCCGAGAAGATGAAGAGCGGCGACAAGCACACCGTGCCGCTATCAAGCCAGGCCGTGGAAGTGCTGCGTGAGCTTCAACCACTGACGGGCCGTGGGCGCTATGTGTTCCCGTCTGCCCGCGCTGGTGGCCGGCCCATGAGTGACAACGCCATTCTGGTGGCACTGCGCACGATTGGTATTCCCAAGGATGAGCTGGTGGGGCATGGCTTTCGCGGCATGGCGTCCACCGTGCTGCATGAGCAGGGATGGAACACTGAAGTGATTGAGCGCCAGCTTGCCCATGCCGAGCGCAACAAGGTCAAAGCAGCCTACAACCATGCCCAGCACATGCCGGAGCGCAAACGCATGATGCAGGCGTGGGCAGACTATCTGGACGGTCTGCGCAATGGTGCCGAGGTCATACCGATTGGCCGGACGGCGTGAGAGTGTGATGTCAGAGCACGAGCAGGAACAAAAGCTGGAGGCGGCACTGGCTGAGGCTATGCGCGACCTTGAGGCCGGGCGCTTTCATCGCGAAAGCGTGGCCGACCATATCGAGCTCATCAAAGCTGACTTGCGTGGAGCTTCAGACCAAGGGCCTGAATCACCTTGAGAACGGCGGCAAATGCTGGCGATTCGGCACCATATAGCCCCGCATCACTGGCGGCCTGTTTCAAACCGTGAGCTTGGGCAATGTCGCCTAGGGCGGCAATGAAGGCAGCACCCCCATCATTTTGTTCAATGCAGGCATTGAGGTGGTGCGCCATTTCCTCGGGTGTACCGGCGGTGTGATTGGTCATGCGTGTGTCAGCGACCAGCCCTTGCAAGCCAGCGCCACATGCTTGGGTATCAGTGCGGCACCACTGCTGTAAGCGGTGATCGTGCGGCGGGTAAAGCCCAACTCCTCGGCAGCGGCAGTCAGAGACAACTCATTGGCGGCCATCCATTCACGGAACGCATCGGTTGGCATGATCTCGCCCGACTGCTCAAGCGCCAGACGATAGAGCGTGGTGGCGGCAATCTCGATGTCGTCGCCCCAAGTCACATCAAAGCCCCATTCACCCAAGGCAGCACGCTTGAATGTCTTTGCATTGGTCAGCGGCTGTAGCACGGCAAAGCGGCGGATATGGTCGGCCAGGTCGATGGTGTTGCGCTTGCCGTTGCGCCATTCGACCGTCAGCGTCAACCCGTGGCCCGGCGTGACGGTGGCAATCTGATGCTTGCTTGTCATGTCTCAAGTCCTCTGGTTCTGTTCGTGCCACACCTGCACTAGCAGGTCGATATTTTCTCTAGCCCACACTAGGGCGGCTTTCTGTGCCTTTGGATTCGCCCCGCTTTCCCGCACTTTCAGCCCGTCGATGTCCACCAGCGATTCACCGTCCGGCGTCTGGATATGAAAGTGGGCGGGCGCGTGGTCGTCAGCATAAATACTGATGCGCCAAGAGCCGGTGCGATAGACGGTGGGCATGACCAGATGCTAGGGAAATTTTTTCCCTAGCGCAAGGACTTGCCACACCAAACAGCACGCTAGCGGACATCCCCGCACACTGCTAATCTGACCATATGGGCAGTACATGCCCTATGTCCGACCTAGGCTTAGCGGCTGAAAGCGCGTTTCCCTGACGCGCTGGCCGGACATTCCAAGCAGGGCTGCACTTTGGGAGTGTGGGGATGTCGAAGCTATTTAAGGCAAAGGGTTTTCTGTCCATTCCCGAAGCCGCTTCCTATCTGACCGGCCTCATCACTGAGCTGGTAACCGAGGCCGACATCTACCAGCTTGCAATGTTCGGGAAGTTAAGGCTTGCCGTCCATTTCTTTGGCTACTGCACGGCCAATAGAGGTGATCTGATTAATGAGAGTGAAGTGAAGTGGAAGGAAGTCATAGATCCATTCGCAAGGCCGCCTGAAACGACACGGGTTCCAGACAGTATGCATATTGGCGGGACAAGCTGGATACGGTTTGACGAAGCCGTTGTGTCGCTCACTGGCCTATTCGAGCTGGCCATGATCGGAGGAGAGGTCACTGAAATTGAAACCCTTTATCACGAGCACGCAAATGATGGGATTCAGCCCGAGGCGCTTGCGATAGATGGTCTATTTGTATGCAACGAAGAGCGGACGGTGTTTTACAGGCTTACATCCAAACTTTCAAACAAGCAGCGCTTTTACCCTATAGATGCCTTGCCAGATGGGACGAGCATTGTCGCTACAGTGAAGGCACTAGAGGCAACTGCAGCAATACTGAATGGTACTGAGACTCCGGTGGCAGCGCATGGCACAACAGACCTGGGCAAAACCAAAGAGCAGAGCTACCAAGTCTTGATCGGCGCACTGCTGAGCTTACTGGAGGGCGATGACGGTCAGTTCAAGAAGCGGGCGGCATTGGTTGCAAAGCTAGAGGAAATTGGGGCCAACAAGACCGGCCTGTCAAAGAGCACATTAGACCGTCGCCTTCCAGAGTGTGACAAAGCTTTCAAAGGGGCATAACTGACTGCAATTGCAGTCGAAACCCCTGCAATTGCAATGATTGCAGGGCGCGCACTAAGAAAACTCTCTCAACACCCGGCCAACCCGTGCCGGACAGAGATAGCGCGCCATGAGCATTACCCGCACAACCAAGGCCAGCCCGGCCAACCAATCCGCCATCCCTGAAATCGGCTTTCTTCGCCTGCCTGAAGTCCTAGCCCTGATCCCTGTCAGTGCCACCGTCTGGTGGGAAGGCGTGCGCACCGGTCGCTACCCCAAGGGCATCAAGCTGTCAGCCCGTTGCACCGCCTGGCGCGCTGAGGACATCCGCGCGCTGATCGACAGCATTGGCAAAGCAGCGTGAGGGTGGCCGACATGACTATGCACCCGATCAAGACCGACGCCACCCGCCTGACGATGCTGGCGGACATCCTGCGAGACTTTGCCGGCGGCACCACTGAGCACCAGCGCAAGCGTCTGGCTGAAGCGCTGACGACGCTGGGCAGCATCACGACCTATGAGGCCATGCGTTACCTGGACATCTACGACCCGCGACCGCGTGTGTACGAGATGCGCCATGAGCTGGGCTGGGACATCACCACTGTCATGGAGACCGGCATTACCGAGGCCGGCGAGAAGCACCTGATTGGCCGCTATGTGCTGACTGGCTTGCCGCCGGCACTGACCCAAGCTGCTGACCCGGAGGCCGCATGAAAGCCACCAAGTACCCAACCACCAGCGGCCTGACCTTGGCGATGATGTCAGAGCCGCGCATTGATAGCCGTCAACTGGCGGCCAGCTTGGGCATCACGCACAAGGCTTGCAATGCACTGATCGGCACCCATGAGATTGACCTGAAACGGCTATCTTCGCTTCCTTTTGAAAAGGAAACGAAGACGCGTGGATTGGTGCGTGGTGCGGCTATTCAGCGGTTCGCCCTGCTGACTGAGGATCAGTGCTATTTCCTGCTGACCCTGAGCCGAAACACGGCAGCAGCAGTGCAAGCCAAGCTGGCGCTGGTCTGCGCCTTCAAGGAAGCCCGGCAAGCTGCTGGTGCCAAGACCCTGTACTTGCCCAGCTACCACCGCCTGCATGACAGCGTGCAAGCCTTGGGGAAGATTGCTCATGCGGCCGGCAGTGCCACCCCGGAGGCCATCTTTCACCAGAACATAAACAAGCTGATGAACAGCGCTTTGGGCATTGCCAATGGTACGCGCGACACGCTGACGGCAGACCAGCAAACCCAACTGAGCGTCATGCAGCAGGTAGCTGATGCAGCCTTGGTCAGGGCGCTGGCTGGCGGTCTTGACCATTACGAGGCTTATCAGACGGTGAAGCGCGCGGTGTGGGACTTCGCCCAGGCCATGCGTCCGGCGCTGGGAGGGCTGGCAGCATGACCACCCTACTGGCGACATTCCCGCGCGGCGCTGGCACTGAAGTGCGTGTGACGCTTGATGAGCACAAGGGTGTTACCCGTGTTGACTGCCGGATTTACTACTGCAAAGCAGACGGCACCATCGGCCCAACGCAAAAGGGCGTGGCCTTCAGGCTGGAGGAGATGCCCGAGCTGTTGGATGTCCTAGGCAGCATCGAGGTGAAGCCATGACCGGCCTAGCTTTGCATCATGCTGGTGAATGGGTTTTCAGCCAATCACGCAAGGCTGAGTTCATGCGCGACTGCCAGCCAGGGCCGGCCGCACGAAAGGCATCAATCACTTCGGCGTCAAAGCGGATGGTGGTGGCGACCTTGGTTACGGCAGCCTTCGGACGCCCGCCCAGCTTTGCCCGGAGAGTGCTGGGAAGGTCAGAAAAGCGCTGGGGGTTGGCGAACATGGAATCCAGTTCAGCATCGCTCAAGTCTTCGCGCACCTCGCCAGCTGGCGTAGTGAATGGCTTTTCAGTGGCGGGCAATTTCATATCTCCTAACCTCACGGTGGTTGGCTTTGCGAAAGCTGATGACGCGGATACCGTCGGGCGATTCAGTGAAGACCAAGGCATGAAGCCTGCTGTCGAGCAGGCCAAAAGCGATATAGCGCACCTCGCCATAAGCCCTGCGATCATCCATCACGATAATCGCTGTCTCGAAATCGAAATCGGCAGCGCGGTCAAAGCTGAGGTCACGATCCGTGATGTTCTTGGCGTTCTTGGCTGTGTCATAGCTTATCTTCATGGCGGTTATTGTAATAACAAAAACCGAGGCGATCAAAGGGTTTCTGTTAGTACAGTCTTGACCCAGCCGCCAGCCCCAGCCTATGCTCGCTTCGCTGTCACATTGCTGACAGCCGGGCTTGGTCGCCCGATCGACACAAAGGCGCACAAGCGCCACCGTATAACTGCAGGCGCTTTTTTTGTGCCCGCAGTGCATCGTTATGGTGGCTGTGCGCGTGACACCTTCGGGTGTGCCGGGTTCCTTTGTGTCCGGTCGACCAACGCGCGTACAGTCACCACCCCAACTTGCTTGGTCGCAAGCCGTGGTGACTCCAATCACAAAGGAGTCTCACACATGAGCAACACCGCCCAAGGTGCGTCCGCACCATCCCTGCTGTCCCGTCATATCGCTGCTGCACACCGTCGCATGGCCATTGCCGCCTTGCGTGCCGATAGCAGCGTGTCTGTCCGCTTGGCTCGCTACAACCGACACATGTCCAAGGCCCGTGCCTTGGCGTCTGTGGAGGTGAGCCATGTCTGAGGCCAAGAAAGCCATGAGCTGGGAAGAACTGACCAAGGAGCGCAACCCGTTTCTGTTTTATGCCGAGCACATGCCTGACCTGACTGGCGACGACGGTCGGCACGGGAAAGCCCAGTGCAGAGTACCGAAAGCGCCGGAGAGTCTGTGTCGGCTGGCGGATAGTTACGGCGAGTGCCTCACCAGTGATGCGCATGTGGCATTGCGGACGCTGAGCAAGCTGATCGAGGGCTATACGATGCACGATAGCCCGACCTATGAAGACGACCCTATGCAGGCACTGGCGGGTGTTGGCACGCTGATGCGCTTACTGACTGACGCGCTGGAGGTTAGCCGGGACATTCAGTTTCACGCTGCTGAAGGTCTGCATAGCCATCGCGCAATTCAGGCTGTGGAGGTGGCGTCATGAGTAAGCCATCGCTGTGCATCACCGCCGAGCACTTTGTTGACTCGCCGGAGTCACTGCTGAAAACCATGGCCAAGCTGTCTGGCGCGCACTTCCCTGCTGATGACTTCCCGATTGATGCCCTGAGCGGCACCTTGCAACGGGCTGAAGCGCTGACAACGGTGCTGCACGCCAACTTGGATGGTGGTTCAGACCTGTCTGCGGTGGTGCTGGCCAATGTCGCTTGGGCGCTGCAAGGCCTGATCTGTGAGGCGAAGACCATTCTGGATGTCTGGCACACCGGCGTTGGCGTGGACGCTGTACGGAGGCCGTCATGAGGTCTGTTCAGCGCGACAAGCGCAACGCCTTGGCGTCTTTCCATGACACCTATGACATCCGGCGAGCCATTTTTGCCGAGCACCAGCGCAAGCTGCATGAAGCCCGCCAGCAAGCCACTAAACAGCAGCAGAGTGCTGAGGTGGCCGTGAGCAGCAGTGTGGCCGAGCTGATGACGCCTAGCACGCCGGAGTGCGATTCGGCACGCTGTCTGGAGGTGTGTCATGGGTAATGCTCAATTCATGGATACCATCGCCGACTTCACCCAAGCCATGCGTGAGCACGGTATCGAGACAGAGGCCACCATTCAGGCCGACGGCCAGCGCCACCGGTTCCGAGTCACTGGCGACAAGGCCGGCAGTGACAACGGCTGGTATGTGCTGCACCTGGACGGCGTGCCTGCTGGTGCCTTTGGCTGCTGGAAGCGCGACATATCTGAGCGGTGGTGTGCCAAGTCCGCCAGCACGATGACCGACATCGAGCGCCAGGCACTGACGGCGCGCATCGAGGCCAACAAGCGCGAGCAGGAAGCCGAGACGGCCCGTGTGCAAGCTGACTGCAAAGCCAAGGCTGAGCGCCTGTGGAGTGAAGCCAGCGAGACCGTGAGCGCTGATCATGCCTACCTGTCTGCCAAGGGCGTGCGCGGCTACGGCCTGCGGCAACTGCGTGATGCCCTGCTGGTGCCGGTGCGCGCTGATGGTGGTGGCTTGGTGGGGCTTCAGTTCATCCAGCCAGACGGCAGCAAGCGCTTTCTGACGGGCACACCCAAGGCCGGCAGCTATCACCGCATCACCGGCAGCATGGATCGTGTGTTGATCTGCGAGGGCTACGCCACTGGCGCGTCATTGCATGAGGCTACTGGCTTCGCCGTAGCGATTGCCTTTGATGCCGGTAATCTGCTGGCGGTCGCTCAAGCCATCCGAGACAAGCTACCTGATGCCGCGCTGGTGTTGTGCGCTGATGATGACCGGAACAAGACGGTCAATACCGGCGTGACCAAAGCAACGGCAGCAGCACGGGCTGTGGGTGGCCTGCTGGCGGTTCCCACCTTCGCTGCTGGCGACGACGGCACTGACTTCAACGACATGCACCAGCAGCAAGGTATCGAGGCTGTGCGGGCTGCTGTGGAGGCTGCTGTGGTGCCCGAAAACCTGAAGAAACCTGAAACGGAAAACTCAACAAAGCTCAACATTGGCGATGCTGCACCCGACCATATCGCTGACGCCGACAAAATGGTCAGTGATGTAGCCAAGGCTATCGAGCGCCATGCCTATGCGGGTGGCGAGTACCAGCTAGGCCCGCGCGGTGTGTTCTTCACTGACGACAAGGGCGATAGCCGGTGGATCTGTGCGCCGTTGCACATTATCGCCAAAACCCGTGACGGCAAGTCTGTCGAGTGGGGCCGGCTGCTTCAGTGGCAGGATGATGACCATGTGACCCATCGCTGGGCCATGCCCATGGAGCTGCTGCAAGGCGATGGTAGCGACATGCGCCGTGAGCTGGCACGGCAAGGGCTGCAAATCTCGCCCACCAAGACGGCGCGGGATCATCTGGCGTCCTACCTGCAAGTTTGGCCGACCGACCAGCGGGCGCGATGTGTTGACCGGCTGGGCTGGCACGGCAATGTCTATCTGACGCCAGGCGAAGCCATTGGCGCTGATGATGAGATTGTGGTTTTCCAGAACGCCCATGCACTTGAGCCGGCCCTGTCGGTATCTGGTACGGCGGAGGACTGGCGCGATTCAGTAGCCAAGCTGGCAGCAGACAACTCTCGGATGGTGTTTGCCTTGTCGGTGGCCTTTGCCGGCCCGCTCGCTGCTATCGCCGGGGAAGGTTCAGGCGGCTTTCATCTGCGCGGTGCTTCGTCGTCTGGCAAGTCTACGGCGCTCAAGGCAGCGGCTTCGGTGTGGGGCAGCCCTGATGCCTACCTGCGCCTGTGGCGAGCCACTGCCAACGGTCTGGAAGGGCTGGCGGCATTGCACAACGACAATGTGCTGGTGCTCGATGAGCTGTCGCAAATTGACCCGCGTGAAGCCGGTGAAGCGGCCTACATGCTCGCCAATGGCCAAGGCAAGGCGCGTGCATCGAGGTCGGGCGCTGCGCGTCAGGCTGCACGCTGGCGGGTGTTGTTCCTGTCTGCCGGCGAGGTATCGCTGTCCACCTTGATTGCCAGCACCGGCAAGCGTACCAATGCTGGCCAAGAGGTTCGGCTGGCCGACATCCCGGCAGATGCTGGCGCTGGACATGGTGCCTTTGAGGTGCTGCACGGCTTCACGGCAGCCAGTGCCTTGGCTGATGCACTGACGGTTGCTGTCGAGCGCTATCACGGCGCTGTGGGGCTGGCGTGGCTGCGTCGCGTAGTCGAGAGCCGTCAGGCATTGGCCGACTTGATTGCCGAGGGTGTGCGCGACTTCGTGGCTGAAGCGGTACCGGCTGGTGCGTCTGGTCAGGTGGCCCGTGTGGCTCGCCGGTTTGGGCTAGTGGCGGTGGCCGGCGAGCTGGCCAGCCATTACGGCCTGACGGGCTGGCGTGAAGGCATGGCGTCGGCCGCAGTAGCGCGCTGCTTTGCTGACTGGCTGGAAGGCTTCGGCGGCACGGTGAATCGTGAGCAGCAGACAATGCTTGCCCAGGTGCGCGGGTTCTTCGAGTCGCACGGCTCAAGTCGCTTCGAGGGCATGGACGCCACCCATGACCAGCGAGTGCACAACCGGGCCGGGTTCTATCGAGACTTGCTGGCTGGCGGGCGTGAGTACCTAGTATTGCCTGGCGCTTTCAAGGATGAGGTGTGCAAGGGGATTGACCACAAGGCAGCGGCCAAGGAGCTGGCCGAGCATGGCTGGATTAAGACCGAGAGTGATGGAGGCAAGACAGTCAGTACCGTGTTGCCCGGCATGGGCAAGTCTCGCGTGTATGTGTTCACGCCAGCCATGTGGAGGGACGCTGCATGAGGCTGAATCTGTCGCTTTTGCGTGAGGATCATCATTTTGCAGCCGGGACAACCGGGACAGCCGGGAGGGCTAGTAACGACGCGGCTTTGACTGTCCCGGCTGGCGCTGAAAACAGCCGGGACAAGCCGGGACAAGGCCAAAAAGCTACCCATTCATGCCCGGTTATACCGCCTGATGACCAGCCCGGCCCGAGCGTGGACGCGGTGTCTGGCTTGATGAGAATGACTCTTGTCCCGGCTGTCCCGGCTGCGTCCCGGCATAACCGGGACAGTCAAACCCAGCAACGGCGAGGGTTCCCGGTTGTCCCGGCTGTCCCGGTTGAAAAAAGCAATGTCGGAGTATTTTCTGTCCCGGTTGGTGTTGTTGGCGTGCTGGCGGCGAATGACTGCAATGCCAAGGCTAGTAGCGAGACATCCTCGCGAACGCTCGCGACACCGACCCCGACGATGCCTATGGTGTTTGTGCTGACCTTCGAGCTGGACGGCAAGCAGGCTACCTGTCGTGACCCGGTGAGCGCATCACTGGCGGACGCTGTAGCTGACATCCAACGGCAGTTCCCTGAGCGTGTTGGGCGTATCTGGCAGCAAGGCATCGAGGTGGCGGCATGACCGCGTTTCGAGACATGTACGCGCGTGCGCGCGAAGGTTGACGGAGTTGCGACTCATGAAATCATGCTCAAATCAGCGCACGGCAAGGCTTGCAGCCATTTTCCGCTGCATGAGAGTTAGGAAATTCCCTATTGATTAAGACGGGGTGACCATGTCGCTTGATTCGCTGCTGAGGCTGAATGTGTCCGATCTGAGGAAGATGGACATACTGGCAACGGAGCCTAGCGAGGAGCTGGAGGCACCCCTTATCTGCGGCGATTTATCTGTCTGGATGGTGGTTACGCATGGTGCGCTACGCTTGGTCTATGACTTCAATGGCCAGACCCGAGACTATCTGGTGATGCTTGAGCGGACGCCATGCAACTATGGCGGTGAGCGCGTCTGGCTGATGTGTCCGGCCAAAGGCTGCAAGTATCGAGCAGCTGTGCTGTTTCTGTATGGCGGCCTGTTTGTCTGCCGGCATTGCACCAAGCTGCTGTATGACAGCCAGCTGAGGACGGTCAACTGGCGAGCCAAAGGCCAGGCATGGAAGCTGCGTACCGCCTTGGGCAATGGCGACCTGCGGCCGGCTCATTCGATACCGAGAGCCAAGGGGCGGCACCAGCGAACCCATGATCGTCTGATTGCCAAGCTGCATCGGCTTGAGCTGATAGCAGGTGCCAAGGCATGGGCAATGCTTCGGCGGATAAGAAAGCGTTGCGAGTTGCTTGGCCTTTGATTGCCGCAAGGTCCAATGCTGGCATGGCTTTCAGAAATCAAGCCCTGATGAGCGGCTTGGACGGTGTGGGCATGGTGAGGCTATGCTGAAGCGCAATCACTGGAGCGGGACATGGATACGCCACTCAAGGGCAAAGACCCCAAGACCTATACCGTAATCGGGCTGTTGGCGGCTGGCTCGCGTTTCACCGATGACTTTGAGCCGGAGGACGCGGTGCGCAAGTATCTGAGCCTTCACCCTGAGGCCATCGAGGCCGATGTACGGGCCGAGCTGCAAGCATGGCTGACCAAGTGACGCATGGTATGGACATGACCCGAGAAGAGGCCGACCACCAGCTAGAGGCCATGCTGCTGACTGAGCCATGGACGCCTGAGCAGTGGCAGACGGCAAGAGCACTACACCAGCACATCATCGGCCAGGGCGCAGTCTGCTTTGACGGCCCGCTGTCAGAGCGCTGGAGCTATGAGCTGTGGGCACTCCCCCAGATGCGCCGGCAGCAGGAACTAGAGGCCACCATGCAGGCCATGCAGCCAATGTCGCTGGATGAGTTCAAGCGGGAGCTGGTCGGATGAGGTTCGCTGAGTACGACAAGGTAATGCTGGCTGTGGATAGACCTGATGTTGGCCTGAGCAAGGGTGCGCGCGGCACTGTGCTGGATTTCTCGGCAGAGCATGATGATTACTTTGTTGAGTTCGGCGATAGCGATGGAATCACGATCTTCATGGGAGCAATCCTGAGTGACCAGCTAGAGCCGTATGAAGGGACAGAGACATGAGGTTCGAGGAGCACGAGCCATTCCTGCTGGCTACTGACTTGCCGGAGCATGGGTTGCTTGCCGGTATGCCCGGAACGGTCTTGCTGATTCATGGCGACCATGCGGCCTATGAGGTGGAATTTTCCAATAGCTATGGAGAGGCTGTTTTCATGGGTGCGCTGGAGCCGTACCTGCTACTGCCGTACCGGGAGGACTTGGTGAGGCATCTGGATGTAATGGACGCGATGCCTGACTGCTTTGATTGACGCCTCAAGGGGGGGCAGATTGAAAATTGTTGGTACATTTGTTGGTACATTTTCAAATCTGAAAACTGAAACAATTGCAGCACAAGGATTTCGGGCATTTATTCGGTAGACGGACGACCACCATTAAATTGTTGATATTCAACAGAAATAAAGCGCTCAATTGAGCGCTTTTTTTTCGTCTTCGAGTTTGTGCCAGTCCTGTGCCAAATCTCGCCGAGAAGCTCTTCCACTACTATTGGTGCAAGGCATGCACACTTCACAGCTGGCCTGAAATGACAGCCTTGTGGCCTCAATCGCGCTAGGGTCTGTTGCAGGTTTGACCAATACTCAGGGTCATCTGATCAGGAGGTTGCAGGCCATGAACTACTTCGTTACCGGTGCCACCGGCTTTATTGGCAAGTTTCTGCTGGAGCGTCTGCTGGCCCGGCCGGATGCCGAGGTGCATGTGCTAGTGCGAGCCGGCTCGGAGGCCAAATTCGTCAGCCTTTGCCAGCGCTATGGCGAACAGGCGCAACGCCTGCATCTTGTCAGTGGCGACATCACCGTACCTGGCCTCATCGCGCCAGAAGATTTTCAGCGTCTGGCTGGCCGTATCGATCATGTCTTTCATCTTGCCGCCGTCTATGACATGAGCATGGATGACGCCACCGCCGATCTCGTTAACAATGAAGGCACTCGCCATGTCGTGGCTTTCGCCAATGCGCTGGGCGGGAGTGTCAGGCTGCACCATGTGTCATCCATTGCCGTCGCTGGCGAAGACTTTGTCGGCCGTTTTGGCGATGACATGTTCGACGAAGGCCAGCCGCTGCATCATCCGTACTATCGCACTAAGTTCCAGTCAGAAAAAATCGTGCGTGACGAGGCGAGGGTACCATTTCGCGTGTACCGTCCGGGTGCGGTGGTCGGCGACTCGCGTACCGGCGAGATGGACAAGATCGATGGCCCCTATTACTTCTTCAAGTCTATCCAGAAGCTGAGCTATGCCGTGCCGAAATGGCTGCCCCTGCTGGGCATTCAGGGTGGCCGTGTCACGCTGGTACCGGTGGATTATGTTGCGGCTGCGATGGATCACATTGCGCATAAGCCTGAACCTGATCTCGATGGCAAGGCATTCTTCCTGATCCAGTCGCCGGCACCGACCGTGGGCCAGCTCATGCAGACGCTGTTGGAAGCAGCACATGGTCCGGACATGGCCCGCAGCCTAAGCATTCAGATTATGCACAAGCCCATGCGCCGGGTTACCGGCCGCCTGAGCCAGGTTTTGCCGGCCTTCGATAAGATCTTCGAGCGCCTGTTCGGTGCGCAGCCATCTGCCATGACCGCCGCCTTCACACAGACCCGCTTTGATGACAGTCAGGCGCAAGCGGCCCTGCTCGGCAGCGGTATCAGTTGCCCTGATCTGCGTGACTACGCCGACAAGCTCTGGCAGTACTGGGAGCTGTATCTCGACATTCACGCCAAGGTCAGCAAGCGTGCCATTCGCGAACTTTCCGGACGCGTCGTGATGGTTACCGGGGCATCATCCGGCATTGGCTTTCATGTGGCCAAGAAGCTCGGCGCGGCCGGTGCGCGTGTGGTGCTGGTGGCGCGCAATCGCGACAAACTCATCGAGACGCAGCGCATCATCGCGATGGCTGGCGGCGAAGCGCATGTTTACCCTTGCGACCTCAACAACATGGAGGCCATTGACGAGTGCGCCGCACAGGTATTGGCGGATTTCGGGCATGTTGATGTGCTTGTCAATAACGCCGGCCGCTCGATCCGTCGTGCCGTGGTCGAATCGTACGAGCGCTTCCACGACTTTGAGCGCACCATGCAGCTCAACTATTTCGGCGCGATTCGCATGATCATGAATCTGCTGCCGAGCATGACCGAGCAGCGCAGCGGTCACATCGTCAACATTAGTTCAATTGGCGTGCTGACTAATGCCGCGCGCTTCTCGGCCTACGTGGCCAGCAAGGCGGCGCTGGATGCTTACGGGCGCTGTCTGTCGGCCGAGGTCAAACACAAGAATATCGAGGTCACGGCCATTTACATGCCGCTGGTGCGCACGCCGATGATTGCGCCCACCAAGGTCTACGACTACGCGCCGGCTTGGAGTCCTGAGCATGCGGCGGACACGGTGCTGAATGCCATCCTGAAGCGCCCGAAATCGGTGGCGACGGCACTGGGTACGGCGGCACAGCTGTCTTATGCACTTTGGCCACGGCTCAATGACACGGTGCTGAACCGCACATTCCGTGCGTTCCCTTCATCACTGGCAGCGAAGGGGCGACGCAGTGGTGACAAGCCCACGCTGGAGCAGACCGTGCTCGCCAATGTGCTCAAGGGCAAGCATTTCTGATTCAGTGTGTTACCCCCTGTCCAATCGCGGTGGTGATCAAAGTTCCCACAATGAATGTGTTGAAACTTGATCACCTGAGTTGGGGATAACCATGATGAATCGTCGTAATTTTATTAAAATGATTCCAGCGGCTTGCGTGGGCCTGGCAGCAGCGCCGAGTGTTTTTGCGGCACCGGCCAGCGTGGCTGAAAACGATCCGACAGCGATTGCCTTGAACTACAAGGTCAATGTGGAGTCGGTCAAATCGCCCAAGTATGTGAAGGGGCAGCTTTGCAAGAACTGTATGTTCTACCAAGGTGCTGCCAGCGCCGCCAACGCACCATGCCCACTCTTTGGTGGCAAATTGGTTGCTGGCAATGGCTGGTGTTCGGGCTATACCAAAAAAGCATAGCGGTAATGCAAATAGCAAAAGCCCGGACAGTTGCCTGTCCGGGCTTTCTTTTTGTTAAACCATTGCCTTTGAAGGCCTTGGTTTAGCGGGTACCCGCACGACGCAGGCCGTTTGGCGAGAAATCGGCATCGCTACGCTTGATGGGCGTGTAGACCGACTTTTCATCATTGCGCAGCCCCATGGCGAGGTAGCGACCCGACTGCAGGTCGTTATGTACTTCGATGCTGGGTGCCTGCATTGGGATGTCGGCATAGTTGATGTTGTGCTGTTCCGACGTGCGCCAGAGCTGGCCGCGCGCATCATACTTGTCTGTCAACACGACCATCCAGCTGTCTTCGTCGATGTAGAAGTTGCGTTTGGTGTACTGATGGCTGGTACCCGGCTTCAGTGTTGCTTCCACAACCCACACACGGTGCAGCTCGTAGCGGGCGGCATCCGGATTGACGTGACCCGGCTTCAGCACATCGGCCATTTTCAAACTGTTGCCGCTGATCTTGTAGGAGTTGTACGGAATGTACATTTCCTTTTTGCCGACCAGCTTCCAGTTGTAGCGGTCGATGGCGCCGTTGAACATCAGGAAGTCGTCGTTGGTGCGCAGACCATCGGCGGCGGTGCCGGGATTGTCATACGCCACATTCGGTGCCAAACGAACACGACGTTGGCCGGGGTTGTAGGTCCAGGCGCGACGCGGCGTACTCACTTGATCGACAAACTCGTGCACGAGCAAGATCTGACCGGCCAAGCGGGCAGGGGCAGTAACTTCCTGGAGGAAGTTGAAAATCTTCATTTCGCCGCCACCAGCACGCTCAGCCTTAGATTTCGACAGATTGCCGTAACCGAAGTCGTACTCGTACTCAAAGCGAACCGGCGTGTAGGAGCCATCACGCGTGACAGCGGCCTGGCTCCATTGCGTGGCATAGGTATCGCCACGATAGCGCAGCAAGTGGTTCCAGATGGCCTCTTCGCCATTTTGCGGGATAGCAAACGGAATGCCGCCATCGGTGTTCAGTACGCCGTTACCACCCGGAGCCAGCTTGGCCTTGGTCGCGTTGGCGATGGTTTCGTTGTAATGCGCTTGCGGGAACGATGCCGAACGACGCGTTGGGTAAATGTTCATTTTCCAGTCGGGGTATTTCTTCAGCATTGCTAACTGACCGGCGCTAAGGCGATTCTTGTACTGCTCGGCATTGGCACCGGTAATGGTCAGCACGGGCTTATCGGCAGCATACAGGTCAGGGTAGTGGCCGCCAGCTTTGTAGCCGGCACCGGGGCTTTTCACGCCACCGGTCCAAGCCGGAATGCTGCCGTCGGCATTGCCGGCCATTTCGGCACACATAGGAGTGAGATTCTTGCCGAGTTGAGCGGCATCGGCAGCACTAACAGCGGCTTGTGCGTGGCCGGCCATCGCGGCAGCAACCGCGAGGCCAATCAGGGTTTTGGATAAAGCTTTCATAGTTTTAGCTCTCTTTGGCCAAGAAGTTAGAAGGAGTAGCTGACGGTTGCGGCAATGAAATCGCGGTCAGCAAGTGCTTGGTTTGTTGATTTGAAGGTACCAGCAGTACTTTCCCCAATAGTTTCACCAGCAAAAAAATTGGTATATGAAACATCAGCAGAAAGATTGCTTTGATAATCGGCCGTAATGCCAATGGTTACCGCTTGAGTATTCTGGCTAAACGTTGGGCTAGTGCCCCGCAAGTCATGTTGGAATGCTACTCTGGGTGTTATGTTAAAAGCACCAACAGCATTGTTATATGTGGCTCGAACTGCTGCACGATAGCCGTAAGAGTTTTTTGTTGCGATGCCGAGGTTCGAGGTAACACCTGCTGCTCCAGCAGGACTTGTTGTAAAGTCAACTCCTGTGCCATTGAAGTCAATCCCTTGTGGTAAGTCCAAATAGGTATAACCCAGTTCAGCGACCCCAATAATCTGATCTGCCCCAAAGTAGCGACCTAAAGTTTGTGTGGCCGTCATTTGAAATTGGTGCATTCTTAATTGCTTATAACCCACAACTTCGGCATTAGGTCCTATAGCTCCAATTCCGGTATTAAGTGTGCTGCCATTCTGAGCCAAAAGTGTAGTGAGTGTATTGTTGGCAACTAAATTTAATGGTTGATTAGGTCGGTAAGAATATTCGCCTTGTAATGCTATTCCTAATGGGGCAAGAGTATTAAAGCTGAATCCATAGATACT
>JACCDZ010073212.1_pt1 | contig 17083 bp, 21 predicted proteins | sample 7449551 | NCBI WGS metagenome assembly JACCDZ01 (sample SAMN15323452, study PRJNA562643) | freshwater metagenome | isolation source: river surface water | place: USA:Blue River Watershed | collected 2017-08-18 | reverse complement strand
GTCGACCTTGCCTGCAAAGTCTTTGTTGACGATTTCTTGCACGCGCTCCATGCCGTAAGTGAATTCCCAGTGGCCGGTCATCACATCGACGCCCAGTAATTTACAAGCGTCGACCATGTCTTGGCCGTTGGTCCACAACGAGGTGGCCGAGCCCTGCCATGTGTCACCACCGTCGAGCAACAGTGCACCAGGGCGGCTGGCTTTGAGGCGCTTGACCAAAGTGGCCAAGTGCGCGAAGCCCCCTACTTTGCCATAGCGTTTGGCCGCCACTTCAAAGTTCAAGTAGCTCATGCCGTAGGCTTCAGCGCTACCGGGTCGCACACCAGCCGTCTTGAGCAAATGCTCGCCCACCAAATGAGGCAAGCGGCCTTTCATGCTGCCAATGCCAAGGTTGACACTGGGCTCACGGAAGTAAATGGGTTTGAGCTGCGCGTGGCAGTCTGTCATATGCAGAAATGACACTTGGCCAAACTTCGGGATGTCATACAAACCTTTGGCAGCCACGCTGGCATCGGCTTGTGCATAGGCTTGCATGTTGAGGCCGGCCATTGAGCCAGCACCGATGATTTGCATGAATTCGCGTTTGGTTAAATTCATATCAGTACCTACTTATTTAAAAATCGTAAAAAAACCGCAGACGATTTCTCATGCTGCGGCCTTCAAAAAATCACTTATTGACAGGCGATGCAGGATCGAGCAACAAAGCCATCACATGTTTGATTTGTGCTTCGGTCAAGATGCCTTTGTGCGCAAAGCGCGGCATGTTGGAGCACGCGTTGTAAGCACGGGCATTTTGAATCTTGCCCCAGGTGTATTCCACGATGGGCTTGGCTGCCGCACTGTTGGGGTCGGTCACGCCACGGATTTTGCCGTAGTTGTACAGGCTAGGACCCAGTGTGCCAAAGGACAATTCGGTCTTACTGATTTGGTGACAGTTGTAACAGTTGCCACCATTGGCAGAGCCTTCGGCATCGGTCCAAGTTTTGCCCGCTCCGCTTTGCGCGACTTTTTCGCCTTCTTTGAAGTCACCCAAGTATTTGCCATCGGCTGGGGCCTTGATGGTTTTCATATTGCGTGCTTCGATGGCTTCGGCCACTTTGGCATCCAAAGGCACGCCGGTGCGGTCGGCTTCGGCGCACAAGCGGTTGTCTTCATCGGGGGTCAAGCGGTCGAGCTTGGCTTGGCCTTGCGCACGGAATGAGCGACCGATGATGTCTTGGGTGAGTTTGTCCAGCTCAGCGCTGATGGGCATGGGGGTGGAGCAAGCTGCCAACAAAGCAGCAGCCACCACGCTCAAGCCCAAGGTGTAAGTACGGTTCATGATGCAAAGGTCCTTATCGCTTGTGGGTGCTTAACGTTTGATGGCGGGCGCTGTGGCCTCACCGCCTTTGCCATTCACGCCCATGTAGACGCCCAAGGCAATGGTGGCTTCGCTGCCAAACAAGGGATAGGGAAAGCGCTGCTGACGGTAGCAATCGTTCAAGCGCAACTGAGCGCCCCACATCTGACCGTTGGACACGCGATAGGCAGGCCATGCACCAAAGCCGTTGCCAGCACCTGGGCCTTTGGTGAGATTGGGCAAGTCTTGCAAGCGAATGCGCTTGTCGTCTTGGCCGTGGCAAGTGGCACACGCAAAGTCGTGCGAACCGCCGCGCATGAAGAACAAGCGTTGACCCACTTCATACATCTTGCGTTCTTCCACATGACTTTGTGGCAAGTTGAATTTCATGCCTTTGGATTCCGAAGAAATCCAAGTGGCCAGGGCAGTCACGTTGCTTTGCTCGCCTTTGCCAAACGGTGTCTTGGCAATCTCGTCGCCATTGAAGCCTTGCAGCTCTTGCATGCAAGTCACCAAGCGTGATTCGAGGTCTTGTACTTTGCCTGTGTCTGCAAAGTAGCGAGGCAACTCGACCCATGCACCTTTGACCACACCTGGGCCTTTGCCCAAATCACATTTTTCAAGCGACGCATTTTTGGGACCGCGTTTTTGCTTCCACAGGTCTTCACCTTTGGCTTCAAACAACTCGGCAGGATTGCCGTCTTGCAGCATTTGACGGTATTCGGCAATGCTGTCAGTGGATGATTTTTGGGCGAACGCAGCAGCGGACACGCCGATGAGCCCTAAAGCAATTACGAGTTTTTTCATGCGTGTGTCTCCACTGCGTTCACTGTGATCACGAAACGGTGGCTTCGTCAGAGCGTGTGTCGCCCTTGTTGTCTTTCCAAGTGATACCGACTTTGTCACCGGCTTTGGCGCCTTTGATGGTGAATTGCAAGAACGGGTTCTTAGACACAGCAGGGCCCCACTCGGCGGTCATCACAACTTTGCCGTTGAGGGTGGCTGTCACGTCTTGGATGTGCCAAGCGGGAATGATTTTTCCGGTGCCGTCTTTGCGTTGACCGGATTCCATTTCGTGGCTCATCAAGACACGGATGGTTGCTTTAGCGCCAGCTGCTTGGGCGCGAATGCGCATTGGATCTGCCATTTTTTTCTCCTGAAATTTCTGAATTAGCCGCCGCAGCCGCCGAGTGTCACTTTGACTTCTTTCTTCGCGAAGAAAGCTTTGCCGTCGTTGGTGATGGCCACCGCGTAGACATCAGACGATTGACCCATCTTGGAGCGAGTCGAAAAATTGGCTTCGACTTCAGGTGTCACGTTGAACATCGCGATCAACGCCGATGGGTTTTTCTCAACCAACAACAACATGCGTTTGACGTTGCCCAAACTGGTGCTCACACCCAATGGCACGACAGCGCCGTTTTCAGCGATGTCTGGACCCGTGATGGTCACATCTTTGCTTTCCACGGGGGCTGAGCCGCCCATGGCCTTGACGGCTTCGGCCACGCTCTTGGCATCAAACGCAGCTTTGTCAAAGGCTTGTGCATAGTGAGGGAACAGGCCAGTAGAGGCCAAGAGGCCTGCCACAGCGGCGCTGTGCTTGAGGGTCTCGCGACGAGTTTGCATGTAGTGCTCCTAAAAAAGGTTTGAGTTATTTTGCCGCACCTGCGGCGAGCCAGTTGGCAATGGTTTTGATATCTGCTTCGGGGGCTGTTTGTGCAGGCATGGGGATGGGACCCCAAACACCCGAACCACCTGACTTGATCTTGCCCGCCAAGTAGTCGGCTTTGCCGGAATACTTTTTGGCGATGTCGTTGAAGCTCGGGCCCACCACCTTGGTGCTTTGCGCATGACAAGCGGTGCAGGTGTGTTTGTTCAACAAAGCCAAGGCTGGGTCGGTCACTTTGGCCGCAGGCTTGGCTGCGACTGGCGCGGCAGCGCTACCCACAGGGGCTGCTTTGTTTTCAGGTACCGCCGTGTTCGCGCCGTGCTGCTGACCGACCAAGCGATTTTGATCGGCCAAGTTGCCGTGTGCGTTGCGGGCGTAGTCGGGCAACATGGATGCAACATTGGCTTCGGGCACGCAGTTTTTCATGCATGCCACGTTTGCCGTATCGGGCTTGCCTGTGCCGTTGAACTCTTTGCCGGGCCACATGGCGTGCTGGGTGGTCATGCCGTTGCGGTTAGGCATGCGCTTTTGCACCTCGGCAATGTTTTTGTCTGACAACACGAAGTTCTCAGGCACCACGTTGGCCAAGCTCAACAGGTAAGCCGTGACGGCATACACCTCATCCGGCTTGAGCGACTTAGGCGCCGTCCAAGGCATGGCGCGGTTGATGTAGTCCCACAGCGTGGACACCGTGGCCACCTTCATGATGGTGGTGCGGCCTGGGAAATCAGCGCGTTTCAAATTGGCGACGTTGCCAGTTTTGATGTCGTCATTGGTCGTGCCGCCAATGAGGGGACTGAACACTTCATTGGACTCACCAAACACACCGTGGCAGTGGGCGCATTTGGCTTCCCACAAATCTTGCCCCTGCGCGACCGAGCCTGAGCCAGCGGGCAAGCCTTTGAAATCGGGGCGCACGTCAATGTCCCATGCCGCCACTTCTTTTGGGGTGGCGGGGCGGCCCACGCCGGGATAGGCTGTACTTTGCGCACTGGCCATGCCAGCAGCCGTCAGCAAGGCCACGGTCAAAGCAGAAACCAAAGTGACTTTAAGAAACTTGGACATTCTTGACCTCGCCGTTTTCTTGCACCAACCACGATTGGATGGCGTTGTTGTGATAAATCGAACGTGTGCCACGCGCAGCACGCAAGTGCTTGTACGTGGGTTGCACGAAACCGGTTTCGTCCGTGGCGCGGCTTTGGATGATGGCGGGCTTACCGTCCCACACCCAATCGATGTTGAAGCGGGTCAACGCTTTGCTGAGCACCGGTGTTTCCAAACGGGCTTGACGCCAGTTGCGACCACCATCGACCGACACATCCACCTTGGCCACTTTGCCGCGGCCCGACCAAGCAAGGCCGGTAATGTTGTAGAAACCTTTGTCCAACAACACTTGGCCGCCGGAGGGCGTGGTCACCACACTCTTGCATTCTTGGATGTTGGTGTACTGGCGGTGTTGGCCATCGGGCATCAAATCCATGTAATGCACGGCTTCGTCTTTGGCGGCATAGGGCTTGTCGCCCACTTCAATGCGACGCAGGTACTTGACCCAGCTCACACCTTGAATGCCGGGCACGATCAAGCGCAATGGGTAGCCGTTTTCAGGACGCAACATTTCGCCGTTTTGTCCGTAGGCCACCAACACTTCGCCTGACAAGATGAGGCTCATGGGAATGGTGCGCGTCATCGAGGAACCGTCCCCTCCTTCGGCCAATACAAACTTGCCGTTCTTCAAATCAGCGCCAGCAATTTCGAGCAAGGTGATGAGCGGCACACCGGTGAACTCGCTGCACGAGACCATGCCGTGGGTGTATTGCACCGTAGGCACTGCCACGTTGCCCCATTCAACTGCCGTGTTGGCACCACACTCGATGAAGTGAAAACGCGACACGGAGGGCAAACGCATGATTTCATCCATGGTGAACACCTTGGGTGTTTTCACCATGCCATTGATCATGAAGCGGTGTTTGGAAGGGTCGATGTCCCACCAACCTTGGTGATGACGCTCAAAGTGCAAACCACTCGGTGTGACGATGCCAAACAAGGACTGCAAAGGCGCAAATGACACCGAGGCTTGCGTGGTTTGTGTCAAGCCCGGGCTTTGACGGCGTTGGACGTTGGATTCGTATTTTGAGGGTGCACCGTAGCCGTTATTGGCGGCCACGCCTTGACCGAGGCCCGTGGCGTGTTCGGGCAAATTCAAGATGTTGGGGTCCCCACCTTCCGTCGGTACAGGGTTGCCCTGCGCCAACGCCATGGGCGCTGCCGCACCTGCGGCAGCAGCAGCAAACGCGCTGCGAATGAAGTTGCGACGACCAGCTTTGCTCTCGGCAATGACGGTGCTGATGCCGTTGCGGTCTAAAAAGTTTTCGGGGGCTTTTTGAACGCGCCCCGATTGAACGCCATCTGGTGTTTTCACAGACAGTCCTTCCACATCAGTTATATATCAACAGACGCTAATATAAATCATCTCTGATGGGGCATCCATCGGGTTTACGCCATAAACCGAATTAGCTCAACGAAATTTGTAATGCTGTTTGTTCAGGACGGCGGCAACAGCATTGGTATCTTCAGGGAAAAATCCCAGATTAAGTTCAGTGTTGCAGTACTCCACCATGCCACGCAAAGCCCCCGCCGTATTGATGCGACCTTTTGGCTTATAGATAGCACTGCCATCGCCACCAACCCGACGAATGTGACATTCGTTGCATTGATTTTCAGCAATTAACTTTTCACCCGCTTTGAGGTCTGCGTCTTTGAAAAGCGGATGCTGCTGTGCGTTGGCAAAACTAGCCGCCCCCCACAAAGCCAAGCACAAAAACTGTTTCATCCGATATCTCCTCATTATTTATCTTGCAAAAGGTCAGGTTTCAACACTTTGTAATGTCGCCCCTGCTTATCAAGCGGTGCCATCACCCCTCCACGCACCAACGCAGTCACTTCGCGACTCACCGTTTCTAACTTCAGGTCCATCATGGCACCCATATCATCTCGACCAAACAAGGTGGCGGTGCCATCTTCTGACACCGCGTGCATTTTGCGGATGAAGTGCAGCACACGCTGGCGTGCACTGCCAAAGTTCAATTCAGCCAACCAATCATCGGCGAGCTTCAGAGCGCTTTGCCACTTCTCCATCAATTTACGATGCAAGCGCGGGCTATTCGAACCCAGTTGATGCACCACCTCTAATGGGATGCGACACAGCGACACCTCACTCAGTGCCACAGCTTGGCTGTCATAGCGACCGGTCGCCAAGGCTTCAAGGCCCACCACATCCCCGGCAAACAACACGCGCACCACGCGCTCCCGACCATCGCTTGTCACACGCACCAGCTTGACCAACCCCTTGCGTAGTGTGAACACACCAAGCGCTTTATCTGATTCTTGATACAAAGTTTGACCTAACTGATAAATCATGTCGTCAATCGGTGCATGGATGAGGTTGAAGTCTTGTTCGGTCAAATCAGCAAACAACACCATCTCACGGATACCGCAATTGCGACAGTCCGAAGTACCACGCCATGCTGATTCGGTTTTGATAGAAATCATTTGCCCGCCACAACTAGTCGCGCTACAGCCAACTGCTCATCCAAATACGCGCCGTAGAAATCAGGCAAATAAGCCCCTTTCAAGCGCGTAGCCACTTCTCGCCCTTGCGCGCCAAAGAACAACACCGTTGGTGCCAGCTTGATGCCTTGTTTGCGCACCCACGCATCCTGCGTGAGGGGTGTGCCGTCAAAATCAATCAAGGCTTGGTTGTCACGCATGTCCACTTGCACCACCTGTAAACCAGATGCGATCAAGGGGTGCAAATAGTTTTCACGTACCACTTTGCAAAATGGACAGCCATGCAAACTGACCATCACCACCAAAGGTTGCTTGGCCTGCAGCGCTTGCGCCAAGGAGGTTTGCAATGACTCAGTGCGAGGTAAGGAGATCGGTGCCGCCATCGCATCCAGCGCACTCGAACCAGCCATGCACACAGTCAGGCCTTGCAAGACTTGGCGACGAGAAAAGTGTGTGAGGTACATCACTTGGCTTCTTGCTCCATCAGCAAATAGGTGTTGTAGGCGTTCATGCGGTTGGCTGATTTGAAAAGAGGCATTTTCTCGAACTTCGACCAATCTGTGTTGGCGTAGGCACTTTCAAAGGGCTCCATGTCTTTGGCTGCGCGAGCCATGGCCTCACGCAAATACAGCAAGTAGTCGCGTGTGAGGGTCATATCGCCTTTGGGGTCGTTCGAAATGGGGCCATGGCCGGGCACAACCCATCGTGCATCAAACTGGAGCAGGCTTTGCATGGCTTCTATCCAGTGACGGCTATCGGCTTGACCCACAAACGGAATGCGGTTGCGAAACACCAGGTCGCCCGCAAACAAAACTTTTTGCTGCGGCAAATACACCACCAAGTCTTCTGCAGTGTGCGAAGGGCCCACAGGTTGGATGTCGAAACGCACACCACCCACGATCAACGTTCGAGAACCACTCAGCCATTCATCCGCGGGCACCAATCGTGTTTTCTCATCCACCCAAGGCCAGAGTTCTTGGCGCGAACTCTCCAAACGCAAACGTGCTGTCACTGACGTGAGGTATTCACGCGCTGCCCCGTGAGCCACGATGTGCGCCCCCAAATCTTTGAACACTTGCAAGCCATAAATGTGATCAGCGTGGTAATGCGTCAGCACTACCGTGTGAATAGGCTTGTTGGTCACTTTGGCAATCTCAGCCAACAAGCGACGCGCTAACTCTGGCGAACCCAAGGCATCAATCACCACCACACCCGCGGGCGTGACCACGAAACCGGCATTGGAGATAAAGTTTTGGTTCGCCGATGAACCCATCTCTGAAACGCCTTGCACGTAATAGACATGGGGCACGACTTGCTTGGCTTGCATCAAAGGTTTAGCCACAGCGAGAGGAGGCGTGGGTGTTTGCGCTTGTACCGACACGGCAAGACCTAGGCAGGCACAAAACCAACTGACGCAAAGTTGGCGCACAACAGCGAGTTTCACAATCACTTCTCCTCAAACAGCAAGCCCGTCTACGTCTTGACATACGTCAAGCATCGCGTGAGCCAGAACATCTAGCATAGTCCAAATATAAGCGTAGACTAAATCATATGAACCTCACTGCACTGAATGAAACTTATGGTGAATCCACTATCTTGGCCCTCGGCGGCTGGGTCATTGGCTTGTTGTTTGGTTTTTTCGCCCAACGCTCTAAGTTTTGTCTGCGCGCAGCCGTCGTGGAGTTTTGGCACCATCAATTTGGCGAAAAACTTTCAGTTTGGTTACTCACATTTTCTTCAGCCGTCATTGCCATTCAAAGTCTGATTGTGTTGGGCGACCTGGATGTCAGCACAGCGCGCCAACTGGCCACACGGGGGAGTTTGTCGGGCGCATTGGTTGGCGGCTTGTTGTTTGGTGCTGGCATGATCATGACGCGCGGATGTGCCAGCCGTTTGCTCGTTTTGTCAGCCAACGGCAACTTGCGCGCGCTTCTATCGGGTTTGATCTTTGCCGTCACAGCCCAATCGGCTCTGTCGGGCGCACTCTCACCCTTGCGCCAAGAGATCACCAACTTATGGACGGTGGAAGGCGGCAGCAGCCGTGACCTGCTGGCGATCGTAGGCCTAAGCCACACCACAGGATTGGTCATTGGATGTGTTTGGCTTTTAGCTGCGCTGTACTTCACCACGCGCACCACGCAACGTGCATGGATGTGGATAGGTGGCATTGGCACAGGCTTGAGCGTGGCCATGGCTTGGTGGTTTTCATACAGCGTGTCTAAAGCCTCGTTCGAAGTGGTTCACATCCAAGGCATCACCTTCAGCGGTCCATCGGCAGAATGGCTCATGCGTGTGCTGGCCCCCAACCCACCGGCGATTGGTTTTGACTTTGGTTTATTGCCAGGGGTTTTCTTGGGCTCATTCTTTGCTGCGTGGCTAGGCAAAGAGCTGAAATTAGAAGGCTTCAAAGATGGCTATGCCATGCGACGCTACATCGTGGGGGCCATCTTCATGGGCTTTGGCGCCATGTTGGCTGGCGGCTGTGCGGTCGGTGCAGGTGTGACGGGGGGTGCTATTTTTGCGTTGACCGCTTGGCTTGCCTTGATTGGCATGTGGATGGGCGCGGGCTTGGTCGACCGATGGATGGACCCACCACCGGTGAGTGCCCCCACGTTGATGCAACCTTGAGTGGTGACGGTTGATTCGAATTCTTACGTTATAGTTTTCGACGTATCGTTAAAACGCCATCACTGGGTTAACCCCGTGGTGGCGTTTTGCCATTCTGGATATATTCATGATCACTGATTAATTCAATCTGTTCAACGAGGTTTCGATGAAAACAACATCTCCCTACGTGTTGCGTTTGCTGGCCGCCACAGCCTTGATGCTGGGTACAAGCATTGCTTCACACGCCCAAGACAAAGCCACGCAATTGCACAACCGTGCCACTGCTGCCATGTGCGCCAACTGTCACGGCACCGATGGCCGTACCACCGATGGCTCAGCCATCCCCTCGTTGGTCGGGATGCCCAAAGATTACATGGTGTTGCAACTCAAGGCATTCAAAGACGGCACACGCCCTGCCACGGTGATGCACCAAATTACCAAGGGCTTGACCGATGCCCAAATCGACACCATCGCCACTTATTACGCCGCTACCAAGCGTTGATCAAGGATTCATCATGAAACGTCGCAGTTTTGTTCAAGCCTCTATGGCTCTTGGTTCTTTTGGCGCACTCGGCAGCATGGTCGGTTGCGCATCAGTGGGCCGTGTGCCTGAAAAAGCACGCGTGGTCGTGGTGGGTGGCGGCTATGGTGGCGCCACAGCCGCCAAGTACGTGCGCATGTTGTCGAACTACCAAATCGATGTCACCTTGATTGAGCCCAATGGTGCGTTTGTGTCCTGCCCCATCTCCAACTTGGTGATTGGTGGCAGCAAGACCATGGCTGACATCACCACGCCTTACGACAAGCTCTCGGGCAAACATGGTGTCAACATCGTGCGTGACTACGTGGCCAGTGTGGACCCCATCAAAAAGACGGTGACTTTGGCCAGTGGCCCCAGCATTCGCTACGACAAACTCGTCATGTCGCCTGGCATAGACTTGATGTTCAACACCATCGAAGGTTTGAAAGAAGCCAACACCTCCGGCCAAATTTTGCAAGCATGGAAAGCTGGCCCAGAAACCTTGGCCCTGCGCAAACAACTTGAATCAATGGATGACGGTGGTGTGTACGCTATCACCATCCCAGAGGCACCCTACCGCTGCCCGCCCGGTCCGTACGAGCGTGCCAGCCAAGTGGCCCACTACTTCAAACAGCACAAACCCAAATCAAAGGTGTTGATCTTGGACGCCAACCAAGATGTGACGTCCAAAGGCCCGTTATTCAAGAAGTTCTGGGCTGACAACTACAAGGGCATCTTGGAGTACATGCCACAACACAAAGTGGTGGCCGTGGATGCCAAGACCAACACCTTGAAGTTTGATGTGCAAAACGATGTCAAAGCGAATGTGCTCAACGTGTTGCCTGCCATGCGCGCAGGTGGCATTGCCGTGCAGACGAGCTTGGCCAACGTCAACGCACGTTGGTGCGGTGTGCACTACCAAACCTTTGAGTCCACACAAGCCAAAGACATCCACGTCATTGGCGACTCCATCATGCTGGCCCCGCTCATGCCCAAGTCGGGTCACATGGCCAACTCACATGGCAAGGTCACAGCAGCCGCCATCGTGGCGCAACTGTCGGACATGCCTGTGAACCCAGCGCCCTTTTTGAGCAACACCTGCTACAGCTTTGTGAACGACAAACTGGTGGTGCATGTGGCGTCCGTTCACCAATACGACGCCAAAGACAAAACCTACAAAACCGTACCAGGCTCGGGCGGCGTGTCCTCTGCACCGAATGAACTCGAAGGCATTTATGCTTGGAACTGGGCGCAAAACATTTGGGCTGACAGCTTGATGTGAGAAAGCGCTCAATGACGATCTTCAAATACATTTCAAACACCGTCACCGCCTTGTTGCTGGCATTGAGCTTTGGCTCAGTACAAGCGCAAGACATCAAGGTGGTGTACCACGTCAACACAGGCGTGGACACCGCAGCGGCCATCTTGGGCAATGTACGCAACCACCTGAATGCCGATGCCACAGCCAAAATTGTGGTGGTCACGCACGGCCCCGGCATCGACTTTTTGTTGGATGGCGCCAAAGACAACAAAGGCCGCGAATTCAGCGGCATGGTGTCTGACCTGTCTGGCAAAGGCGTGCAATTCCGCGTGTGTAACAACACGCTGACCTCGCGCAACATCGACCCTAACAAAGTGTCGATGGATGCCAAGATCGTGCCCTCAGGCGTGGCCGAAGTGGCGCGCTTGCAAGCCAAAGAAGGCTATGTATACCTCAAGCCATAACGTTTCCATGCGTACATCCAAAGAGCCGCATTCGCGGCTCTTTTCATTTCAAGCTCAGATATACGGTCTTGCCCGTACGTGAGTCATCGAATTTTCAAATGCTGTGGTTTTTTCTACAGTGAGGCATCTGCAAACTGTGCATTGGCTACACGCCAAAGAAAGCCTCACATGACACCCGTCGTTACTCAAGTTCTTGTCAAGAAAAAGAAACAGCAAGCGCTGGTGCGCTCCACAGATAAGGAAGACGATTCAACCAGCGAACAACAGCTGTACTACAAAGATGTGGCTGGATTCTTTATCTTCTTGTTGGTCGTTTTCACCGTGTTGATGATTGCGCTTTATGCCTGAAGTGAGACCCATCAACTCACAGCAGATACAGGCATCAACGTTCCCAAATATTCAAAATGTGCCAGTGACTTCACTGTTGGCTCAATGAATTTCACACGACGGTCCACCGTATCAACGACCACACGAATTAATTCGGCATCGCGCAAGTTGTCAATCTTTCGGCTCACCGCCGATGGACTCAGGAACAGTTCATCACGCAATTCCAAAGCCTGCATCATGGATAAAGGCTGATGCATTGCATATCGAACCGCAATGATTTCAAGCAACCTTTGCTCATCGGGTGGAATCAACAAAGGTTTTTGATCCGATTGACGGGCCTCGTGTACGGCCAATAAAAAATCTAAATATTTGAGTTTGACAGGTGCGAGCGTTGCACCTTGTTTCGGATCAGTCATAGAGATGACTGTAGAAACAATTCGCAATTTTGAAAATTCGATAAGCCACGTACGGGCTATACCGTACACCCAAAAGAATTAATGGGCACGCTCGATGTTCATGCGGACTAGCTCAGCCAAGGTCTTGGCACCTAGCTTCTCCATCACGCGTCCTTTGTGCACTTCCACCGTGCGTGGGCTGATACCCAGCAAAGCACCCGCCTCGCGATGCGTCATGCCTTGGGCAATGGCTGTCATCACTTCATGTTCACGAGGCGTCAACGTTTCAAACGTTTGGGTCCGAACAGTTGCCACAGCGTTAGATTTGAGCCGCTCAAACACACGTTCAATAGCGTCAAGCAACACCGGCATGACGACCGGTTTTTCAAGAAAGTCCACCGCTTGGTTCAAAAATGCTCGACGCATCACATCGACGTCAGCAAAGGCTGTGAGAAAAATCACCTCCACAGGGCGATGAAGGCCTCCTAGCTTTTCTTGCAAATCCAGTCCGCTCATGCCAGCCATATTCAGATCCAGCACCAAGCAACAAGACTTATCAGGCGCAGCACTTAGAAAAGCCTCACTGCTTTCGTAGGTACGGCAATCAAACCCTTTGAGCCCGAGCATGATGGACAAAGAATCGCGCACAGACGCATCGTCGTCCACGACACACACCAAACGGCTCTCATTCATCGACTGCGTCTCCAAGCGGAAGAAGGATTTCAAAACATTTCTCGGGTTGCGCTTGGTAGCGCAACACCCCTCCGTTATTTTCAACCAGTGAGCGACTCACCGACAACCCCAAACCTAGGCCATCTTTTTTTTGTGAATAAAAAGGCCTGAACACTTGATCAGCGGCATCGGCATCTAACAAGGCACCGTGGTCGATCACACGGATACTCAGCATCTGCTTTTCATCTGCGCTGACGTGTACTGTGACTTGCGCCCCAAGAGGAGAGGCATCAATGGCATTCTTCAGCAAATTACCCAAGGCGGTGCTGATCTGCACACGGTCTACCAACACATGGTCTTCACGGTGTGTGTAGACCGTCGTCAAGGCAACCTCTGCCTTGGCCGCTTTTTGAGCGAAACGCGCCACGCATTCATCCACCAAATGCCTGACTGAGGTATCTTGCAAAGACGATGCACCTGAAATGAAGTAACTGCGCAAGCCACGCACAATATCTGTCGCACGCAAGGCCTCATTGACCACATTGCGCAGCAGGGTGACGAGTTGCGTTTGTTGCGCATCTGTCATTTTTTCTTTTTCCAACTCGGTCAGCATGAGCGCCGATTCCGCATAAGCGCTCAAAGCACTCATGGGCTGGTGCAGCTCGTGCGCCAACGACCCCGCCAACTCACCCGCCGCCACCAGTTGCAAACTGTCACGCAAGCGCTCTTGTGTGCGCCAACGTTCATCCACCACTGTGCCAATGATGAGCCCCGTCAATGACAAACTGAGCATGACGATTTGCATGTCCATCAAATCAGCCGGTTGCAGCCCCACGCGCGTGGCAGAAAACACCAAAGGCAACTGAATGAGTGCTGCCACTAACGTGGCACCTGGCAGCGAATACGTCGCAGCAATCAAGCCCAACACAAAGAACAGCGAGAAAAAATACTTCATCTGGTCTTCAATGGGCAATGAAAAAATCAACCATAAACAAATGGCCAAGCCCAGCATGAGCGCCCAAAACAAAACACTGCGAAGCATGTGCAGGTATTGCGCATGACGTCGCTTGTCAGCCGCGACAAAAAACAAGGGCAGCAACACCATCAAACCCAACAAATCGCCAATGAAGAAGCGGTGCACCGCGCCTAAAAAATCATACGGCGATAGCACGCCAATCCACGTCTGCGTGCCGACATAAGCCATGGCGGTGAGCAGAGCACCGAAAAATATCACCGTGCTCAACACGAAAACGTCACGTCGATTGCGCAGCGCAGTGCGCCCTGCCAACGTCCATCGCAAGGTCAAAGCAATCGCCGCATAGCAAGTCACCAATACCGCGTTGCCCAGCACCACGGCAGGTGACAAAAACAAAGTGCCACGCACCAAACTGTCAGACAGGCCTAGCGTGAGATAAACCCATGTCATCCATGAGTTACCGCCCCAAAAAAGAAACAACACCTCCAGCGCCGCTGGAGGGTTCCAAGGCGTGATGTTCAAGTCCCCAATGGGGTAGATGTAACTGAGCTTATCGACTGCAAAAAATAAGCATGAAAAAACCAGCGCGATGGCGATTTTTTTGACGTTCAGCATCCCATATTTAATGTGACAAATCGCTGTCAATGGCGATTTGAGTACACACGGCACGACACAACGTGACCACCCGCTCATTGATGATGCGGTAATAAATTTGCACCCCTTCGCGGCGACGTCCCAAAATTTTGGCTTTGAACAAGGTGTTCAAGTGCTGTGACATATTGGGTTGTGTGGTGTCGATCTCTTCAAGCAACTGGCCCACGTTTTTTTCTTCGTTGCACAAGCAGTTGATGATTTTCAAACGCATGGGCGCTGACATGACACGAAAAGTTTCGGCAGCCAAATCAAACATCACATCCAAATTTTCACTTTGGGTGGTCGATTTTTTTGACCTCCTCGCAGAGGGCTTCACCGTTTTGGGAGCCAGTTTTTTAGCAGTCGGAGATTTTGAAACCACAGGCTTAGTCACTACCTTTGCTTTGACGGATGATGGGTTTGTCTTTTGAGTTGCCATAGATCTAAAGGATATCACTTGCACAAATTGGCCACCGAAGTTTGCAAACTTTGCGCCCACTCACGGCGGTTGCGTCCTTGTGCCTCTTGTTTGTCGCCATAACGCACTTGCGCAATCAAAGGTGGCGCACAAAGCGTGCGCCACAACGAGCTAATCAAGGTGTCGTGGTCGTGGTAGCAAGGTGCCAAACTGCGTTCATGCGTGTGAGCATCCATGAACTGCAGCGCAACGGGCTGAATCGGTGCCTCGGCAGAAATAGCCGCTTGCAATAAGTTCGCATGGAACGGCAACAAGCTGATGCCGTCACCGGTACGACCTTCGGGGAACGCCGCCAACACTTGGCCTTGCTGCAAAGCTTCTGCCATTTGGTGCACCACGCGCATGGCATCGTTGCGTGAGCCACGTTCGATGTAGAGCGAGCCACCTCCCGTGGTGAGCACACCTACCAAAGGCCAGTCGCGAATTTCAGACTTTGCCACAAAACGGCAATGGCAAGCGGCATGCATGACCAAGATGTCGAGCCAGGAAATGTGGTTGGCCGCCATCAACACGGGGCCTTGTGCGGGATGGCCTTTAACGCGCACATCAATGCCAATGATGGCCAACATGCCACGCGCCCACACCTCGACGGCGCGTGCTTGTTGCTCATCGCTCAACTTTGGAAATACGGTACGTACACGCCAATAGCCATGCAGGACCCACGCCATGACGCGCAGAAACTTGGCAATGGCGTGCAAGTTATGCATCAAGCCGCTTGGTAGACCACGCGACCTGCCACCAAAGTGACTTTGACGCGTGCGGGCAAAGACATACCTGTCATGTCAAACGCAAACGGCGTGTGTTTACCTTGGCTGTGCAACGCGTCGGACGTGACGTGCCACTCGGCGGCAGGGTCAAACACGACGAGGTCGGCCACGCCGCCCACATGCAACTGGCCCATGCTCTCGCTTTGGCCTTCGATCTTGCCTAACACTTTGGCGGGTTGCGATGTCAGCACCTCAAGTGCACGCAGCATACTCACCTTGCTGTCGTTGGCCCACTTGAGCGAGAGGCTGAGCAACAGCTCTAAGCCTGTTGCACCCGATTCAGCTTCGGCAAATGGCAAAGCTTTGGCATCCACATCCACAGGTGTGTGATCGGACACCAACACATCGATCGTGCCGTCGGCCAAGGCAGCGCGCAAAGCATCACGGTCGCGTTGTTGGCGCAACACAGGCGTCACGCGCGCGCGGCTGTCGAAGTAGCCAATGTCGTGGTCGCTGAGGTGCAGTGAGTTGATACTCACGTCAGCCGTGACCGCCAAACCTTCTTTCTTGGCAGCACGCACCAACTCCACACCTTCGGCGCTAGAGATGCGGCACAAATGCACACGCGCTTTGGTACTGCGCATCAAAGCGAAGATGGTGTGCAGGGCAATGGTCTCAGCCGCCACTGGCACGCCGCCTAAACCCAAACGGGTGGCCAATGGACCACTGGCAGCGACGCCTTTGCCCAAATGCATTTCTTGCGGACGCAACCACACGGTGTAGCCAAAAGTGGCCGCGTATTGCAAGGCGCGTTGCAACACTTGGGTGTTTTCCAACGGCACTTCGGCTTGGCTAAAGCCCACGCAACCGGCGTCGGTGAGGTCTGACATTTCGGTCAGCACTTCGCCTTTCAAACCACGCGTGAGTGCGCCCAGTGGGAACACGCGTGCGCGGTGAAGTTTTTCAGCGCGAAACTTGAGCATTTCAATCAAGCCTGGCTCGTCCAACACGGGGTCGGTATCAGGTGGGCACACGAGACTGGTCACCCCACCAGCCACAGCAGCGGTGAGCTCGGAGGCCAGCATGCCTTCGTGCTCGTGGCCGGGTTCGCGCAAACGCACTTGCAAGTCGACCAAACCGGGGGCGACGATGCAGCCTTTGGCGTCGATGGTGTGTTCAGTTTTGAAGTTGGCGGGCAATTTTTCACCCGTCTTAGCGATAGCCACGATGTGGCCATCAGCCACCGCCACATCAGCGGTGTGGTCAAAGCCAGAGGCTGGGTCGATGACGCGACCGTTTTGAATCAGGATGTTCATGCTTCATTCCCCGCCACGATGGACATCACGGCCATACGCACAGCAATACCAAACGTCACCTGCGACAAGATGACACTTTGCGGTCCATCAACCACGGCAGAGTCAATCTCCACGCCTCGGTTGATGGGGCCAGGGTGCATCACGATGGCGTC
>JACCDZ011047188.1_pt1 | contig 17101 bp, 8 predicted proteins | sample 7449551 | NCBI WGS metagenome assembly JACCDZ01 (sample SAMN15323452, study PRJNA562643) | freshwater metagenome | isolation source: river surface water | place: USA:Blue River Watershed | collected 2017-08-18 | reverse complement strand
TTGCCCGCTTCGATGATGAGGAGTCTCGCTCCGCAGCCCGTGCCCTCATTCGCGACAACTTCGTGGAATTGCAGACCATCAACCGCGAGCAGGGCGGCGATTTCTTCCTGGACATGAGTCTTGCGGAGGCCGACATCCTGCAGATGCAGCGCGACACCATCGCTGCCAACAAGACCACCATCCTCAACCGTGTCGACTCGCTCGGCGTGGCGGAGCCCGTGGTGCAGCAACAGGGCGCCAACCGCATCGTGGTGGAGCTGCCTGGCGTGCAGGACACGGCCCAGGCCAAGCGCATCCTGCAGCGTATCGCCACGCTCAATTTCCATCTGGAAGCCGCACCCGGATCGCCCCCCTCGTCCTACACCACCTACGAATATCAGGGCATGATGGTGGATGTCAGCAATGAAGTCATTCTGCAGGGCGATCGTGTCAGCAACGTGCGTTCCACGCTCGACCAGCAGGGGCTGCCCCAGGTGGCGATCAACCTGGATGCCCAGGGCGGGGAGCAGTTCAGCCGTGTGACCCGTGACAACATCGGCCGCCTGATGGACATCGTCCTCAGTGAGACCAAGACGCGCACCGTGCTGGAGCCCGACGAGAACGGCAACATGGTCGAACGTCAGGAGACCTACGAAGAGAAGCGTCTGATCAGTCACGCCACCATCCGGGCAGCGCTCGGCCGCGAGTTCGTGATTACCGGGTTGACGACGACGGAAGCCAACGAGCTTTCGCTGCTGATTCGCTCCGGCGCGCTCGCGGCGCCGATGTACTTTGTGGAAGAGCGCACGCTGGGCCCGAGCATGGGGGCAGAGAACATCGAGCAGGGCAAGCGCGCCACGTTCATCGGAGTCGGCATGGTGGTGGCGTTCATGCTGTTCTACTACCGGCTGTTCGGACTGGCTGCCAATATCGCCCTGGGCGTCAACCTGCTGTTGCTGGTGGCCATCATGTCGATCATCTCCGCCACGCTCACACTTCCCGGCATCTTCGGCATCGTGTTGATCATGGGCATGGCGGTGGACGCCAACGTGCTCATCTTCACGCGAATCCGCGAGGAAATTGCCAATGGTCTGTCCCCTCAGGGCGCGATCGCTGCCGGTTTCGATCGCGCACTCGGCACGATTCTGGACGCCAACCTCACCACCCTGCTGGTGGGCATCGTGCTCTTCTCCATCGGTACAGGTCCGGTGAAGGGCTTCGCCGTCACGTTGATGATTGGCATCTTCACGTCGGTCTGGACCGCCATCGTGATCACCCGTGCCGTGGTGAATCTGATGTACGGCGGCCGTCAGGTGAAGTCACTGTCCATCGGAGCTTATGCCTGAGCGCACGGCCGGTCGTGCAGTTGCCAGCAAGGCAGTCATGAAAAGGTTTGGAGAAAGGTATGGCGTTTGCGAAAACATCGTTTGACTTCGTGACCACGGGCCGCAGGCTCACGTATGTCTCTGCCGTGGCAGTGATCATTTCGCTTGGCTCCCTGCTGATCAACTCGCTGGAGCTCGGTCTGGATTTCACCAGCGGCTCACTGGTGGAGGTAGGGTACTCCGAGCCTGTTGCGGTGCCCGAGATCAGTGCTCAACTGGCTGCGGCAGGTTATGAAGAAGCCCAGGTGGTGGCCTTTGGCTCGGATCAGGACATCCTGATTCGCATGCCGGTCGACGAAAGTCTCTCCGAGGTCGAAATGGCCAGCCAGCTCGTTGTGCTCGGTGAAGAATTGCTGTCGACATTGCAGGCAGGGACTTCTGCCGAGGTCGAGATTCGCCGCATGGAATTCGTGGGACCGCGAGTGGGCGAAGAACTCGCCGAAAGCGGTGGCATGGGCATTCTGGTGTCTCTGGGCATGGTGATGATTTACGTCGGCGCCCGTTTTCAGACCAAGTTCGCCATTGCGGCGGTGCTTGGTCTGATGCACGACGTGATCATCACGCTGGGGGTCTTCTCGCTGGCGCGAATTCAGTTCGATCTCACCGTGCTGGCGGCAGTGCTGGCGATCATCGGCTATTCAGTGAACGACAAGATCGTGGTGTTCGACCGGGTGCGGGAGAACTTCCGTGTGCTGCGCAAAAGCACGCCGGCCGAGCTGATCAACATCTCCCTCAATCAGACACTGAGCAGGACCACCATCACCTCCGGCACCACGCTGCTGGTGGTGCTGGCCATGTTGTTCGCCGGGGGTGACTCCATCAAGGGCTTCGCCACCGCTCTGACGCTCGGCATCATCATCGGTACCTACTCGTCCATCTACGTCGGGTCCACACTGCTGCTGATGATGAAAGTCACCAAGGAAGACCTGATTGCCCCGCCCAAGGAAAGCGAAGCCGACTCGCTGCCTTGATCGATCCTGTCAGCCCGCATCCTGCCTCAGTGCCTGCAGTTTCTCGACAAACTGCAGCACCGGGGCGCGCGCTGCCAGCTCCCGTTGTTCCTGCAGGATGTTGTCCAGTATCTCCAGTGTCGTGAGCGGGTTGGCGAGCACCACCCTGAACACGACGATGGGCGTGCGCTCATAGTGTTCGGGTGTGAGCTGCGTGCGTGACACGAAGGACTTGCCCAGGCCGCGCTGAGTCTTCTGCAGGCTGCGTGTCAGGGCGTTGAGCACGCTGTTGGCCTGCTGGCGGATCTGCGAATTGTCGGACGCCAGCAGCTCCCGTGCTGCAGAGGGCAGATAGCGGTATGTCAGGATGTTCAGCTCCGGCTCCGAGATCAGCTCGAAATCGTCCGTGGCCTTGATGCGTTCGGCGAAAGCCCTGGCTTTGGCGATCCCCTGGTCGATCAACAGCTCGTAGCCCTCACGCGCGATGATGTGCAGGCCGGCGTGCACCAGCACGGCCATGCCGGGGCGCGAGCCTTCCACACTGTGACTGCCCAGATCCTTCGAGCCCTTGCGAATGATGTATTCGGCGTGGTGCTCGACCGCGGACAGCGTTTCCGGGCGCCGGAAGACACACAGGCCGGCGCCCATGGGCACATACAGCTGCTTGTGGGCGTCCAGGGTCACCGAATCGGCGCGCTCGATGCCCGCGAGCAGATGGCGGTGTGTGCGGGAGAACAGCGTGGGGCCGCCCCAGGCCGAGTCGACATGGAAATGGATGCCGCGTTCCGCGGCGATGTCGGCCAGCGCTTCCAGCGGGTCGACACTGCCCGTCTCCGAGGTGCCCGCGACGCCCACGATCGCCATTACGCGAATGCCTTCGCGCTGCAGTTCGTCACAGCGTCGCGCCAGCTGCGCCGGTTTGACCTTGTTGCGGGCGTCGGTTTCCACCGCCACCAGGTGGCGGCGACCGATGCCGAGGATGTCAGCGGCCTTGCCCAGGGAGTAATGCCCGCGCTCCGACACCACGATCGCCAGCGCGCGATAGCCCTGGTGCACCAGTCCGGCGGCGAGGCCTTCCTGACCGATGCCCGCGAAATCGGCCGTGATCGGGAACAGGGCGTTGCGGGCGGCCCACAGCGCGGTGAGATTGGCGATGGTGCCGCCGGAGCAGAAGCTGCCGATGGCGTGGTTGCGGTCGTGCATCCAGCGCTCGTAGAAGGCCTCGTCCTGCTGGTAGACCAGCTGGTGGATCATGCCGATCACCTGGCGCTCCAGCGGCGTGAAGGCCTTGGAGGTTTCGACCTTGACCAGGTTCTGATTCAGCGCGGTCATGATGCGTGCCAGGGGCAGCATGAAGTAGGGCAGGGCGGAGGCCATGTGGCCCACGAAGCCGGGCGAGGCGATGTGCACCGACTGCGCCACCACCTTGTCCAGCAGGAAGTCGATCTGCTCGGACACGAACACCGGCTTGTCCGGGATGCGGGGGTTGGCGAAGTCCTTCTCGATCAGCTGCAGGTCGCGCTCGGCGGCAACGATGTGTTCCTGCAGGAAGCCCGCCATGTTGCGGGAGATCGACTGGTCGATCAGGCCCAGAGTGGAATCCGGCGCTTCCGGGACGGTGAAGATGCGGTAGAGGCTCTCCAGGCTGGCTTCGGCCAGTTTCTTGGTGTCGGTCATCGTCAGCGCTGCCGCTCGGAACATCGGGCGCGCAGTATAGTCAATTGCCGATGCCGGCGAAACCGCCGCCCCCCGGGCGCTGCAGAGGCTGCGGGCAGGCTTGGACATTGCGGGGGGCTCTTGTAGTATTGGCCCCGGCCTGACGGAATTTATCTCCCGAACGACGGTCTACCAAGCCAGTGTCCCAGAGAGACTCGATATGCCGCCTGTTCCCTCCATCCTGCTGCGCACGTTCGTGCTGCTGTGCCTGTTCTGCCTCGCGGGAACGGCGAGTGCCCAGGATTCCGACCTGCTGCCGCGACCACCCGAACTCGAGCCCGCCATCAAGTTCTGGACTCGCGTCTACACCGAAGTGGACACTGAGAGCGGCTTTCTCCACGACGCCAACAACCTCGCCATCGTCTATCAACGCGTCGACTACGACCGGCCCGAACTCGAACGCCAGCGCACCCGCATCCAGGATGCCCTCAAGGTGCTGGCCAGCGGCAAGCGCAGCGGCCTGACGTCCCTGGAGCAGGACATCCTTGATCTGTGGCCGGCCGACGTCAGCAACGACACTCTGGCCACGGCGGCCGGCAATGTGCGCTTCCAGCTCGGCCAGTCCGATCGCTTCGTCGAGGGGCTGATCCGCTCCGGCGCCTACCGTGACCACATCCACAGCGTGATCCGCGCCAAGAACCTGCCCATCGAGCTGGGCGCGCTGCCCCACGTGGAGTCCTCATTCCACCCTGGCGCCTATTCCAGCGTGGCGGCTGCCGGCATGTGGCAGTTCATGCGCACCACCGGTCAGCGTTTCATGCGCATCGACCACATCGTCGACGAGCGCATGGACCCGTACACCGCCACTTACGCCGCCATGAGTCTGCTGGAATACAACTACCGCATCCTGGGTACCTGGCCGCTGGCCCTGACCGCCTACAACCACGGCACCGGCGGCATGAGCCGGGCGGTGCGCGAGACAGGCACCGACCGCATCGAAGACATCATCATGAACTACAAGGGGCCCAGCTTCGGCTTCGCCTCGCGCAACTTCTACCCGCAGTTCCTGGCGGTGCTGGATGTCGAACGGCAGGCCCAGACGCTCTTCGGCGTGCTGCAGCTCGACCCGCATCCTGAGTACGACGAATTCGAACTCGACCACTACGTGGAGGCCCAGACCCTGGCCGATACCCTCGGCATCACCCTGGAACATCTCAAGTTCGACAATCCCGCCCTGCGCCCCGTGGTCTGGGACGGCAGCAAGCGCATTCCCAAGGGCTATGTGGTGAAGGTGCAGCGCAAGGCTCTGCGCGCCCCGCTGGCCCAGCTGATCAGCCAGATTCCGGCCGATCAGCGCTTCCCGATCCAGACTCCCGACATCGCCTACGTGGTGCAGAGCGGCGACAGTCTGTCGGCCATCGCGCGCCGCTTCAGCACCTCGGTGGCGGCACTCACGTCCCTGAATCAGCTGACGGACAGCCATCGCATCCGCGTCGGCCAGCGACTGCTGCTGCCGCAGGACAGTGCGGCCGCCACCGGGCAGACCTCGGCGCAGATCGCCGCGACGGCCACCGCACAGGCCAGTGGCAACACGAGCGTGGCCAGCGCCGGCAGCAGCCGGCCGGGAGCGAGCAGCTATGACGTGCGCCGTGGCGACACGCTTTCCTCCATCGCCCGGCGTTTCGGCGTGTCCGAGCGGGCGCTGCTGCAGACCAACAACATCGATCATCCTGATCTGATCTATCCCGGCCAGACGCTGCGCCTGCCCGGCAGCAATGCCCCTGCCGCCGAGCCCGTCGTCTACGTCACGCCCCGCGAGCCGGTGGCAGTGCCTCTGCCTGCGGCCGAGCCCACGCCGGCACCTGTCAGCCTGAGTATCCAGGACGATGCAGCTCCCGTTCTGGAAGTCATGCCGCCACAGGACGAGTCGGATGGCGACGCTCCGGCGGAACTCGCGCAGGCCCCGAGCGTCGAGGAAGGCAATGCGCAGGCGCAGGAAGATCTTGCTGCCGATCCGTCGGATTACAGCGTGGCGGCCAACCAGAGCATCGAGATCCAGGCCTCGGAGACCTTGAGCCACTATGCCGACTGGCTGGGGGTGAGCAGTGCGCGGCTGCGCCAGTTGAACAATCTGCGCGCGAGTGCGCCGGTGGTGATGGGAGACAGACTGGTGCTGGATTTCAGTCAGGTGTCGGTGGCCGAGTTCGAGTTGAAGCGGCGCCAGTTCCACGTGGAGGAGCAGCAGGATTTCTTCCGGCAGTACCGCATCCGCAATGTGGACCAGTACAAGGTGGCCGTGAACGACAACATCGCCAATCTGGCCCGACGCAAGTACTCGGTGCCGATGTGGCTGCTGCGCCAGTACAACCCCGACCTCAACTTCCGACAGATCCAGATCGGCCAGACCGTGGCCTTCCCCGTGCTGGAGCCGGTGCAACTGCAGAGCAGCTCCGGGGGCTGAGCCTTCAGTCCTCGATGCCGGCGATGGCGTCCGACAGCAGACTCACGCCCAGCGCGTACTTGAACGACGGGTTGTAACGCAGCAGCGAGCAGAAGTTGCGGTACACCAGATAGCCCTTGTCATCCCCTTCGTCTCCGATGATCAGCGCCGCCGCCAGCGGTCGTGTCGGCAGATCCGTGCCGTCCGCCTTGCGCACCCCGAGTTCCTGCCAGTCGCTGAGACTGCGCCAGGCACCCATGGTGGTGTAGCGCCGGCAGGTGGCGTCCGGGTCGAGTCCCACGTTCTGTGGTGCCGGCAGGGATTGTTCGCCGCCCGGCGGCAGACTCACCACGCGGCCCCAGGTCTGATTGTCCTGCCAGCCCGTGGAGCTCAGATAGTTGGCCACCGAGCCGATCACGTCCGGGCCCATGTTCCACAGATCGCGGCGGCCGTCGCCATCCTGATCCACCGCCAGACGCAGATAGCTGCCTGGCATGAACTGCGGGGCGCCGAGCGCCCCCGCCCAGGAGCTCTTCATCATGTCCGGCGTGGCATAGCCCTTGTCGACGATCTCGAAGGCGGCGAACAGCTCGTTGCGGAATTGCTCGCCGCGCCGGCTGTCGAAGGCCAGCGTGGCCACCACATTGAACAGTGGCTCGGTGATCGGGAAGGTGCCGTAGTTGCTCTCCATGCCCAGCACTGCTGCCACGAAGCGCGGCTGCACTTTGTACGGGGCTGCTGCCGCTTCCAGCATGCCCCCCTGTTCGGCGAACAGGGTCTTGCCCATCTCGATGCGGCGCGGGCTGACGCGCTCCAGATAGTCCGCATAGGTTTCGACGAACTCGGCCTGGGCACGGTCGGCCTGGATGACGCGGCGCTGTTGCTCGATGGTGGGCAGGATGGCGTCCAGGGTTTCGGCACGAATGCCGCGCGTCAGCGCTTCAGTGCGAAAATCGGCCAGCCAGGCCTGGAAGGCGGCGGTGTCATCGACCGGCTCTGGCGCGGGCTGTTCGGCCGGCTGCGCCTGCAGCAGGCTGGCGCCGAGCGCGGCGGCCAGGGCGGTGAGGGTGAAGAATCCGTGGCGAACTGATGTCATGGGGGCTCCGAATGAATGTGGCCGCCGGCGTGCGCTGCGGATGGCCTGGCCGAACTGTAGCGTTTCGGCGGCGCCGCGTTCAAGAGGATTCTCCCCGGCGTCTGCTTGTGGTCACGGTGCTGCTGACGGGCTGAACAGCCCCTGAATCAGCTGTTCATAGCCGCAGCGCAGGGTGTCGGGATGGAAGGCGCGCAGGTCGGCCACTGGCAGCGGCAGGCCCGACGCCTTGTGCTGAGCCCACGCGTTCAAGCGCGCTGCCGCGCTTGTCGCCTGCTCCGCCAACGTGCCCGTGCCCTGGTAGAGCTGCGCCGGGGCGAGGTATTCCGGATAGACCAAGCGTGCCGGCGCCAGGGCGGCACAGCCCAGGGCGCTGGCCTCCTGCAGCGCCAGGCCCTGGAAATCATGCAGAGCCGTGCTCAGCACCACGTCGCTGCACGCCAGCAAGTGGCGATACGCGGACTGCTCGTTCACGTGGCCGATCCGGCCCGGGCGGATGCCGGTCTCTGCATGCCAGTGCGCGAGCCGTGCCTGCAGCTCGTCAAACTCGGGTGGCGCCTGACGGAAGCGCTGTCCGAGCAGATGCAGCCGAAAGCGCACACGCTGCTGCATCAGCGCGTCCACGATGGCCAGCAGCAGCGCCGGGCCCTTGTCGAATTCCCAGCGATGATTCCACACGATGCTCAGCACGTCGGGTTCCGCCGGCGTCGGTCGCGGCTGCCAGAGTGAGGCGTCCAGCGGCACCGGCAGCACGACGCTGCGCGCCAGGCGCTCCGGCAGCCCGTCGGGCACTTCGTCAGGCAGCTTGCGCAGCAGGGCGGTGGCGCCCTGCAGGAAGCTGCTGCGGTTCCACTCGCTGTTGAACACGAGGCGGTCGGCGCACAGAGCGGTGTAAATACTGAGCATCTGTGGCTCGACCACGTTCACCTGCGGCGCCTGTGGATTCTCCGGATAGGCGAACTGGTTCTCGTGGCAGTAGACGATGGTGGGAAGCTGCCCCAGCGGCGGGACGAAACCGCGCAGCGCGGAGAGGTCCGTCATCGAGGTGCAGAGCAGGAAGTCGTGCTTGTCGGTCAGCGCGGGGCGCTGCTTGAACGCCCAGCTCAGGCTGTTGCCGCGCACCCGCCAGGCGAAGTGGCGTGGTGGCAGAGTCAGGGTCGTCCAGCGGATCTGCGGCAGCATGGCGCACAGATTCTCCCGCCAGACACGGTGGCTTCCGGCGTCGTAAGCAGACAGGAGCAGGGCCTTCATGACGGCATCCACAGGGCGACAAAGCCTCGCAATCTAGCGACCTGATCCTGCCCGGTCAAACGGTGGCGCAGGGGCCGTTGCGCTTGTGCCCGCCCATCCATTGCGGCGTGGCGCCCGTAGTCCTCTCTTGCAACGCTCGCAAGCTCCGACTGGCCGCTCGGGCGGCGATTTTCTGAGCGCGAAGGAAAGACTTGGACAGCCCTCGCGGTCTCCCCTACGGGCTCCGGCTTGCTTGCTTTCGCTGCGGGGTTAGTGGGATAGTTGGGCCATCCCGGCGGCACAGGAGCAGGCCCTGTCGGGCGCATTTTGCGGAATGCGGCACGGTCCAGAAACGCTGGTGTCCCTCACGTTTTGGCAGAGACAAGAAGAATCGACATGGCATCTCCCACACTCGAAAACCTGCGCCATACCCTCAGCACCATCCGTCGTCGCCGCACCCGGCTGCATACCCTGCACCATGTCAGTCTCGCCGTCATCGCCATCGTCGCCTGGACGCTGCTGCTCGCGGGCATCGAGGCCCTGCTGAATCCCGGTCGTGCCGGGGCCGTCCTGCTGTTCCTGCTGCTGCTCGGAGGCATCGCGGCAGCCGTCTGGTTCACGGCAGGTCGGTTGCGCCGTCTGCAGGGGGATGATCAGTCCCTGGCGCATTTCGTGGAGGACCGCATTCCCGATCTCGAGCAGCGGCTGCTGACCTCGCTGGAGTTCACCTCGGACGACCAGGGCGCCGGCCGCTCCGGTGTCTCGCGCCAGTTCGTGCGGCAGCTGTGGGCGGACGCCGAGGCCCACGTGCAGGAGCAGCAGGCGCGCGTCGAGCAAGTGGCCGAATCGAAGACGCCCTGGATTTCCCTCGGTGCTGCAACGGCCGCCTTCGGGGTGGCCGTCGTGGCCCTGATGCTCTCTGAGGTCATGCTTTCTGCCGCGAGTCGGCTGTTCTGGCCCTTCAGCGCCGAACCGCAGGCCGAGATCGCGGTGCTGGAAACGCCGCGCGCGATCGAGATCAGCATCGAGCCGGGAGACATCTCCATGCAGCGCGGCGAGCCCGCCACCATCGTGGCGCGCGTCACCAATGCCATGCCGAGCGAGATCCAGCTGCGCATCCAGAGCGACAACGTCAACTGGCAGGACCTGAGCATGCCGCAGGAGGCCAGCGGCAGTGACAGCGCCAGCTACAGTTACTTCCTGCCCTCGGTGCAGGAGAGCCTGGTCTATTACGTCAACTTCGAGCAGAACGGCGAGCAGCGCTCGGAACAGTTCCGTATCACCGTGTACGACCTGCCCCGCGTCGAGACGATCGATGTCGCCTATGCATACCCCGACTACACCGGCATCGCGGACAACACCGAAGAGGATGCCGGCGACATGCTGGTGCCCGAGGGCACCCAGGTCAGCCTGCAGGTGAGCTTCAACAAGGCCATCGAGACGGCCAGCATCGAATTCCAGGAAGGCTCCGGCTACACCAGCATTCCCCTGAGCATTGATGGCAGCACGGGCACGGCCAGCTTCACCGTGGCCGCCGATGGTGTCTATCGCATCGTAGCCCGCGACTTCGAGAACCTGGAGAGCAAGGACCCGGCCGACTACTACATCCGCGCCATTCCCGACCTGCCGCCGGAACTGGCGCTGCGCAGCCCGGGGCGCGACACCGACGTGATGCCGCTGGAAGAAGTGGTGCTGGAAGTGGATGCCAGTGATGACTACGGCCTCAGCGAATTCAATCTGCACTACAACGTGGTGGGCAGCGACGAAGTAGCCGTGGACTTCCTGCCCCAGGAGCAGACCCGCAGCATCTCCGGCGCCGAGATGCTGTATCTCGAAGACCTGGGAGTGGCTCCGGGTGACTTTGTCAGCTATTACCTCACCCTTGCAGACAACAATGGCCTGACGGGGCCTGCCCAGGTGGTGTCCGACATCTATTTCCTGCAGGTCATTCCCACCGATCAGGAGTTCCGCCGCGCCGGCGGTCAGCAGGGCGGGGGAGGCGGCGGAGGCGGTCAGCAGGGCGGGGAAAGCTCTGCCCTGGTCACGCTGCAGAAGGACATCATCGCGGCGACATGGAAGCTGCGCAATCTGCCCATCGACACCGACCCGGCCACGCTGGCCGAGGACATCCGCATCATCGCCGAGTCCCAGGCCGAGGCCACCACGCGGGCGCAGCAGTCCATCGACCGTCTGGCCGAGCGCCTGAATTTCTCCGATGACAGCTACGACAACGCAGTGATGAACCTGCAACTGGCCATCGAGCAGATGAATCTGGCGATCGCCGAACTCGAGAAGCAGCAGGTCACCAGCGCCCTCAAGCCCGAGCAGGTGGCGCTGCAGTACGTGCTCAAGGCCGAGGCCGAGATCAATCGCACCGACATCAGCACCCAGCAGGCGGGGGGCGGCGGCGGGGGCGGCGGTGCTCAGCAGGAACGCGAGGATCTGCGCGAGCTGTTCGAGATGGAGATGGGCCAGCTCGAGAACCGTTATGAAACCCCGCAGAGTGCCGGCGGCGGTGGCGGGGCACAGGCCACCGAGGAAGAGAACAAGCTGGAGGAGCTGGCACGGCGTCAGGAGGGGCTGACCCGCGCCCAGCGCGATCTGGCGCGACGTCTGGAAGCCATGAACGAAGAGCAGCGCCGACGCGAACTGGAGCGGCTGCAGCGCGAACAGGAACAACTGAGTCAGGAAGTGCAGCAGCTGGCCCAGCAGCTCTCGCGCCAGCAGGGCGGCCAGCGCAGTCAGCAGAGTCAGCAGCAGCCCGGTGCGCAGGGACAGCAGGGCGGCCAGGTCGGCCAATCCCAGCAGTCCGGGCAGTCGCAGCAAAGTGGTCAGTCCCAGCAGGCCGGGGCCGCTGGCGGTCAGTCGTCGCCGGAGCAGCAGGGCGGACAGCAGACCGCGCAGCAGTCCGGGGGGCAGAGTGGTCAGAGCCAGCTGGAGCGTGCGGCGCAGCAGATGGCCGAAGCCGCGCAGGCGGAATCCCCCGCCCAGGCGGCCGCCCGCAGTCAGCGTGCGCTGGAAAGCCTGCGTGAGCAGCAGCGCCAGATGCGGGCCGAGCAGACCACTTCGGTGAGCCAGCTCGCACAGAATGCCGCGCAGCGCGGCCAGCAGTTGCTGGAGGATCAGCGCGAACTGCAGCAGGCTCTGGAAGCTGCGAATCGCGAGCAGGGCCTGGGCCAGACCCGGCAGACGGCCCGCGGCAACGAGGAATTGCAGGAACTGGTGGCCGAGCAGCAGCAGCAACGCCGGGAGCTGGAAGAGATCGAGAAGATGCTGCGCGCCATCATCGCGCGGGGCGAGGCCGAGGATCAGCAGCTGCTGTCCCAGGCTCAGCAGGCCAGCCGTGTCATCCGCCCGCTGCGCGAGTCCATGGACACCAGCGGCCGTGTGCTCAGCAATGGCATGGTCAATCTGGCCGTCGATCTGGAACGCGAAGTCGGGGATTCTCTCGAGGAACTCGGCGCCAGCCTGCAGGCCATGAATTCCGCCAATCAGCCGCGCTCTGCCGATCCGGTCCAGCAGGCGGCGCGTGACGCGGCGGAACTGATGGAACAGATGCAGGCGCTGCAGAATCAGGTGCAGGCCTTGAATGGCGGCAATCAGAGTGAGGCCTCCATCGCCCAGATGCGGCAGCAGCTGGAACGCTCGCAACAACTCTCCCAGCAACTGGCCGAACAGTTGCAACAGCAGCAGATGGCCGAGCGCACGGCGGCGCAACGAGGTCAGCTGGCCCAGGGCGGGCAGCCGGGGCAACCCGGCCAGCAGGGCCAGCAGAGTCAGGGTGGCCAGCAGTCCGGTGGTCAACAGGGGCAGGCGCAGCAGGGCCAGAATGCCGGCGGCGGCGATGGGCGTCCGGGCACCGGCGGCACCACGCTCGCGCTGGGCAATGCCCGCTCCATCCGCAGCGAGATCACGCGTCAGGGCATCGAGGATTTCCTCAGTCAGCCGGAGCTGTTCGAAGCCCTGCTGCAGCCCATCATGGAACTGGAAGCCGCGCTGCGGGCGCAGGCCGAGCTGGACCGCATCAACCAGAAACTCTACGCCTCGGCTGATGAAGACGTACCCGATCAATACCGCCGCCTGGTCGAGGAGTATTATCGCGTGCTGTCCGAGAACAACGGGGCAGGCGGCACGGCGCCCTGACGATGAATTTCATTCTGGACCAACATTATCAGGAGGCCATCGCGCAGGGGCGTTTCACCTTCGCCTATGGTCTGAGTCCCTGGCTGGCGCTGCTGCTCGTGGTGGCGCTGGTCGGCGTGGTCTGGTGGTCCTATCGCAAGACCACGCGTGCGCTGTCGCCGGCCTGGAAGACGGGTCTGATCACGCTGCGTTCGCTGGTGCTGATCCTGCTCTTCGTCTGTCTGCTGCGGCCGGTGGTCACCACCGAGCAGGTCGTGCCGCAGGAAACCTACCTCGCCATCCTGGTCGATGATTCCCAGAGCATGAGCATTCCCGATCTGGCTGGCGCGCAGACCCGGGCGGCCGCCGTGAGCGAACTGCTGTATGGCAGTGCCGGCATCGTCGAGGGCCTGGGCGACACCTTCCAGGTCCGCACCTTCCGTTTCGACAAGAACACTCAGCGCGTCTCCGAACCGGGCGCCCTCACGGCGGCCGGCACGGCGTCTTCGCTCGATCAGGCCCTGCAATACGTGGACGAACAGCTGAGCGGTCTGGCCCTGGGGGGCGTGCTGCTGATCAGTGATGGTGCCGACAACGAAGGCGTCGACCCGCTGCCCCGCGCCCAGAGCTTCGGTGCTCGCGAGATCCCGGTGTTCACCGTGGGCGTGGGGCAGGAGAACATTCCCCGCGACGTCGGCATCGTCGATGTGGTGGCGGCCAAGACGGTGCTGGAAGGCTCGGTCTTCAATGTGGATATCGCCCTGAGCAATCAGGGCTATGCCAATCGTTCCGTCGAAGTGGCCGTGCTGGACGGCGAGACGGTCGTGAGCAACCAGCAGGTGGTGCTGGGTGACGACAATTCCACGCGTCGCGTCAGCATCGAGCTGGAGCCGGAGCGCCGCGAAGCCATCGTCTACACGCTGCAAGTGGCGGAGCAGGAAGGCGAGATCGTCCTGCAGAACAACCGCTACAGTTTCCTCGTCGACAACTCCGAGCGCCCGGCGCTGGACGTGCTCTACGTGGATGGCCACCCGCGCAACGAATACAAGTTCATCCGCCGCGCCGTGGAGGGCGACACCTCGCTGCGCCTGGCCACCTACCTGCAGACGGGCCCCGGCAAGTTCTACCGCCAGGGCATCGAATCGGCGCTGGAGCTGTCCGCCGGTTTTCCCGCCTCGCGCGAGGAACTCTATCAGTACGAGGCGGTGATCCTGGGCGACATCGACCGGGATTTCCTCACCGATGAACAATTGGCAATGCTGCAGGATTTCGTGGCCGAGCGCGGCGGCGGCCTGCTCGTGGCCGGCATGCTGCAGGACGAGTTCGTCGACACCGTGCTGGCCGACATCCTGCCCGTGACCCTGGTGCCGTCCACTGTGCTGCCGCAGAACCTGCAGGGTGGCATCACGCGCGGCACCCATCTGACCGGCGAGATCTTCACGCCGAAGCTCACCACGGCGGGCGAATTCTCCGAGCTGCTGCGCCTGCACAGTGACGACGCCGAGAACCGTCGCCTGTGGGCCGCCATGCCCGATCTGCAGGGCGCCTATGTCACCGGCCGTGCCAAGCCCGGCGCCACTGTGCTGATGGAGCACAATGCGCTGCAGTTCCAGAACCAGGCGTTGCCGATCATTGCGATGCAGCGTTATGGCAGCGGTCGCAGCATGTCCATCACCAGTGCCAGCACCTGGCGCTGGCAGATGATGATGCCGGCCGAGGACGAGTCCCACGAGCGCCTCTGGCGTCAGTTGCTGCGCTGGCTCGCGGTGTCGGCGCTCGAGCGCGTCACCATCGAGTTCGACCGCGAGTTCTATCACGTGGGCGATCGTGTCGAAGTCACCGCCACCGTGCGCGACATCAATTACCAGCCCGACAACAATGCGTCCGTGTGGGTGCATCTGACCGGCCCGCAGGGCGAGCTGCTGGACGCCGCCATGGAGTGGGACATCGACCGTGACGGCGTCTACCGCACCAGCTTCGAGGTGCAGAACGAAGGCGTGTTCAATCTGCTGGTGGATGTGCCCAGCGCAGCAGGCGAGGCGGATCGCAGCGACACGGAGCGCATGAGTGCCTTCGTCGTCACGCCCTCCCTGCGCGAATTCACCTCGGCCGGTCGCGACACCGCCCTGCTGCAGCGCATCGCCGAGGTCAGCGCCGGGCGTTACTACGACCTGGAGCAGTCCGCGACGCTGGTGAACGACATCACCTACACCCCCAATGCCTATTCCGTGGAAGTGCAGGAAGACCTGTGGGACACCCCGGCCCTGCTGTTCCTCCTGATCCTGCTGCTGTGCGCCGACTGGGTCGCGCGCCGATTCAAGGGCTTGTCATGATGCATGTGATGCGCAGAAGGATTCGACTGAACCTTGCAGGCTGCCTGGCGCTGAGTCTGAGCGCACTGGCCACGCCGGCGCTTGCCCAGAGCGGGGACCAGGAAGACGTCTGGTTCCGCGGCGGTCCCGAGGCGGCCCGGCATGCGCTCATCATCACGGGCGCTGCGGCCTCGGACGAGATCCGTGCTCGCTTCTCGCAGTGGTCCAATTCGCTGCATGACGTGCTGGCGCGCGACTACGGTTACAGCTCCGACACCATCACCCTGCTGCTGGATGACGGCAGCACGGCCGGCGCGAACCCGCGAGTGGATGGCAGTTCGCGGCGCGAGGACATCGAGGCGGCCGTGAACCGGCTGCAGCAGACCCTGCAGGCCGGCGATCAGCTCACCGTCTTCATGATCGGTCACGGCTCCTCGACCGATGCCGCCGCCAAGTTCAACATCGTCGGGCCGGACATCACCGGGGACGACTTCGCCACGCTGCTCGCCGCGTTCCGGCAGCAGGATCTTGTGGTGATCAACACCACCAGCGGCAGCTTCGAGTTCTCGGCAGCACTGGCCGCACCGGGGCGCGTCATCCTCTCGGCCACCCGCACCCGCGCCGAGCGTTACGACCCGATGTTCGCCCGCTATCTCATCGAGGCACTCGACGCCCGTGCCGGCGATCGCGACAAGAACGGCCGTGTCTCGGTGCTGGAAGCCTGGACTTTCGCCAGTCAGAGCGTGCAGGGCTGGTACACCGAGCAGGGTCGGCTGCCCACGGAGCGCTCGGTGATCGATGACAACGGCGACGGCAATTTCAGCCTGGAGCCCTCGGCCAGCGCCGGCGACGGCAGCCTCGCGGAGATCGCCTATTTCGACAATCACAGCGCCGGGCCGCAGAAGAGTTCGCCCGAGGCGCGCGCCCTGCTGGCCGAGATGCAGGAGCTGGAACGCGCGGTGTTCCTGCTGCGCGGCCAGAAGGCCAATTATCTGGAAGAGGACTACTGGACCCGGATGGAAACACTGTTGATCGATCTGGCAAGAAAGACAGGACGGTACAATGAACTTCCCTGAGCGCTCCCCACTTCGCGTTGCCCTTCGCCCCCTGAGCCTGTGCCTGCTGCTGCAGACGTCCCTGCTGGCGCTGCCGGCCACGGCCCAGGAACCCATCGTGCAGATGCAGCCGGCTCTGGAAAGGGCCGAGGAGCTGCTGCAATCCGGCTCCTATCTCGCGGCCATCGAGCTGTTCCAGCGCGTCGACAGCTTCGACGAGGAAGCCGGGCTGCTCGGGCTGAGCAAGGCGCTCGCCCATACCGGTGAATACGAGCGCGCCATCGAGACGCTGGAAGACGCCATCTCCGACTACGCCGCCTCGGCGCGGCTCGCGACGCAGCTGGCCGAGCTCAAGCGCGCCACCGGCCAGTCCGCCGAGGCGCTGCGGATTCTCGAGGACGTCGTGACGGGCAACACCACGCCGCCCGTGCGCGCCCTGGTGCAGTACGGCAGTCTGCTGCAGTACACCGGTCGGCGCGACGAGGCTCGGGTGCAGCTAGAGGCGGCGATCGGCCGCTATGACGCCGGCATGGTGTTCGATGCCGAGGAGATCGCCATGGTGGCGCAGGCCAGCTGGCTGCTCGATCGCTTCCATGATGCCAACAGCCTGTTCAGCGAGGCCGTGCGTCTGGACCCGCAGAACCTCGAGGCACAGGTGCTGTGGGGCGACCTGTTCATGGAGAAGTTCAATGTCGTCGACGCCGAGCAGTCCTACAACGCGGCCCTCGAGATCAACCGCCGCTACACCCCCGCGCTGGTGGGGCAGGCGAAGATCAGTGGCGGAGAGCGCTCGCTGGCCTTCGCCCTCGACGTCAACCCGAACGATGTCGCCGCGCTGGAGACCATGGCCACGCTGCTGGTGATGAACGACCGCGCCGA
>JACCDZ011072699.1_pt1 | contig 17105 bp, 8 predicted proteins | sample 7449551 | NCBI WGS metagenome assembly JACCDZ01 (sample SAMN15323452, study PRJNA562643) | freshwater metagenome | isolation source: river surface water | place: USA:Blue River Watershed | collected 2017-08-18 | reverse complement strand
CCGGTTGTAGCAGCCATTGCACCAGTAGTTAATGCTGTGTCTTTAGCAAAGTCAGCAACACCGTCAGCACTATTAAGTCCTAGAGCATCTTTAGTACCATTCCACATGTTATTGAATAAGCCAGGTTTTTCTTCACCTTCCTCAGGGTTGTTGTAGTCATTATAAGCATCATACATATCAACTGCTTGACCGATACCTGGAGTTGCACGATAGCTTTCTTTGATAAGATCACCACCAACTTCAGAAGCATTTGCGCCATTAGACATAGCCATTGCTCCACCACCTGCTAACGCAGCTAATCCAGCAACCTTCATCCAACCTGGACCACGTGCCATTCTAGCACCTAATCTAGTAAGTGTACCACCACTACCAGCAGCTCTCCCAGCAGCATTACCTGCGGCTCTACCTGCTGCATTTCCAACACCACGTCCTGCAGCTCTACCTGCTCCACGACCCCTACCTCTACCGCGTCCTTTACCGCGTCCTTTACCACGACCCTTCCTGCGTTTCCGCTCATCACGATCTAAGTAGTCTTGACCTTCATCATTACACCCACAACAACATCCACCACCCTTGCCACCTAATACAGATGTAGCAGCTTTAAGTGCGGCTTGTTTTGTCATCCAGTCTTTAATGAATTTACCCATCCCCATTGCTTTCTTAATAAATCCAGCTATGGTTGTGGCTACGGTACCAACTGCACCAGCAATTGCTAATAAGACTCCAAGAAGACCTTTCGGTTTTTTCTTTTCATCTTTAATTATAGGCATACCTGTTGCAGGGTCTTTCTTAGCATTCTTTTCACGGTCTGCTAATTGGTCTTCAATAGAACCTTCACGGAAACCATTATTGTCTTTATCACTCCACAGCCCGGTTTTTGGTTTTGGTAAACGATCTTCAAGTAATCTGTGAATATCACGTATTAGCCTAACAGCACCTTTATCACGGTATTGTTTATCACTGACTCCCTTCTCATCCTTATCAAGTCCCCATTTACCGGTAGTGTCTTTAACCTTAGCAGTTATACCACCTAAGGCACTAGTAACCGTTTTCTTAGCGGAATCTACCTTACCACTAACCGTTGCTCTAAACTTAGCTTTCTGTTCGTCATTAGGCATCATTGATTCTAATTGCTTTTGAGCATTAGTCCAACTAATTTTAGCTTTACCTTTTAACTTTTTAACCTTACCACTAAGTTTTTCAGATTGTTCCTTAACCCACATTTCACGGAGTTTAGCTTTATACGCTTTTACTTCAGGATCATCTTCAGTAAATTCAGTCATCCATTCTGGAATAGATTCTTTAGCCTTAACAGTTAGTTTATCTGCTGCAGCTCTTAGACTATTGGTTACACCTTCTTTAGTGATACCCTTATCTTTAAGATGCATTTCAAACTTTTTAGCCTCGTAACGAATGTCATCGCTTGTAGGCATTAACGAACGTACTTTAGCTTCTGCAGCTTTCCAATCAATAGGTTTAACTTGGTCTTTGGTTTTCTTAACTAGTCCACTAAGTTTAGCTTTCTGTTCTTCCATCCAATAACGACGTAGCGTAGCTTTATAACGTTTAAGTTCTTCATCGTCATCACTAGACACCGCTAACCAATCTGGAATAGAATCTTTAACCTTTTTCATTACTCCGTCAAGTTTACCTTTAGCTTTATCAGTAAAGGTTTCACCTGTTTCACGATCAGGGTTATTAATGGTATTCTTAAGATACCATGCTTCTAATCTAGCTCTCTCAGCTATATCTGCAGCAGTATCTTTGGCTTGGTCTATACCGGTTTTAAGTTTGCCTTGAGCCGTATCTAATAAACCTTTACCCTTATCGGTTAAAGTTTCACCAGTCTCACGATCAGGATTATTAATTGTCTTAGCTGCTAACCATGCCTGATACTGAGCTTGTTCAGACATATCTTTAATATTGCCTGTAGCTTGACCAAGTTTATCTTTAGCTTTATCAACTAACTTCTCTTTACCAGATTTAGCCCATCCAACCAAGGTATCAAATGCATCCTTCTTATTTTCAACAGGATTGCCATCATGATCAAGTAACTGACCAATATTAGCTTCACTAGCTTTACGCTTGTCACGCTCGCCAGTTAGGTAATCTCTAGTATCCTTTTGGAAACCTTTGACTTTACCTTTGAAACGATCCCATTTAGAAGTATACTGATCCAAACCATCAGGATTAGCATTTTGCATCATGTATTCATTATAACGTTCTTCTTCAAGTTGTTCAGGGGTTTTCTTCTTAGTACCCCGTATTACATCCTTGACTCCGTACATTAATTTGAATTGAGCTTGCCATGCTTTCTTACGGAATTTATTAAATCCTTTAACACCAGCCCAACCAAGTTTAGCTACATTCTTAATACGACGGATTTGCTTACGCATAAATCCTTTAAGTGGTTTTCCATTAGCACCAACTAATACAGTATCTGCATACCGAGACTCAGCTAATACAAGGTTACCTTCTTTATCGTAAATGTCACCAGTGATGTGTTTATAATCAGTGATCTGTTTACGTTCACCGTTATAGTAATTACCTTCTTTTAATTCCTTAAGAGTTAAAACAGGTTCATCCATTTCATCTTTGATATAGACATCAGAATCTAAATGACTAATCTTGGATTTAGACCACTTAGCCGCAGTTTTAAGTTTACCCCAAACATTGTGTTTAGATGCAAATTTTACTGCAGTATCAAAACCTTTACCAGTCATGGTAGTACTAAATTTAGTACCAGCTAAAATACTTTTAACGTAAGTGGATGGTGATATTAATTTCTTACCAAGATCCTTAGCATGTAATTTAATATTACCAATCTTATCAACTACTGTACCACGGATGTCTTTAGCAGATTTGATCTCTGCACCAGTTGCTTCATCAAAATATTCACCGTTCTTAAATCCATCAACAGTAAGCTTCGGTACGTTAGGATCATCTTCAGTATAAATATCTGCTTGATAATTACCAACACCATCTACCATACGTGATGATCTATAAGTAGGATCTAATTTAAGACGTGACTGATCATATCCTTGTAAGAATCCATCTTTAGCGTCTGACGCACCATTCGAAATAGCATCCCAGATTTTATTCTGTTTAGCCTTATCAGTAAATCTATCCCATTGCATCTTTAAAGATTGCCCTGGTTTAGCATTCTTGATATTGTTTTCATAGAAGGCACGCATCTGTTGAGGTAATTGTTCAACATTACCCATTAGATCACGCATTGAACCAAACTCAATACCACGAAGGGATTGGGTCATATCTTTAAGATGTTGAATCGGATTAATAGAACGTATAGCATCAATAATTGATTCTAATGTAACACCCGCTTTATTGTTATTATCCACAGCTGTTGTAGTGGGTTGAACATCTCCACCAGCAGCATAGCCTGATAGGTTTTCAAGTACTGAAGATCCAACCATGTTTAATTGGTTTAAGAAACTCTTAACACCCGGTTGTTTATTTACTTCACTACGGACAACGAACTCATCCGCATGTACTACACCTTTTGGTTGATACTTATCACCAGGACCTGTGTCACCACCTACAGCAAAACCTTTGTAAGATCTTCTTTGAGTTTTCTTATCAATGTTTGCTTGGTTTACAGAATATCCACCATCGTCATCTTCAGTGATAAGTCCCGCTTCAACTAATTGTGGACCAAAACCTAATTCAATAAGCTTCTGGTATTCTTCATTAGAACTTTCATAATTCCAACGAGACTGTTCAACAGCTTTATTAAATGAGTTATAGAACTTATCCGCAGTAGCACTTTGTTTACGGATGGTTTTGTTACGCTCTATTTCATTTGATGTGTCTGCATGTAAATCAAATCCTCTCGCTTCCAAGAAGGTATTTAATTCGTCACGCTGACGTACAGCATTTGGGCCTTGTGGATTAAAGTTACCTAACATCGTATAGACGTCAAAGATAGATCCACCATTAGCCATGTTCTCGGAAACTAATCCAGCTAATGTTTTACGAGTTTCTGGCGATAGTTCTTTACCTGGGTCAATTGATTTTATAAAACTAGTAACGCTTTGCGCATTCTTAGCAATATCAGATTCACTACCTGTAAATTTCTCAGTGATTCTAGCACCAATAGCTTTGTCAGTATTAAACTTATTCTTTTCCCAATCGAAACTCATTGGAGAAACGTTTTCATCACCAGTTCTAGTTTTAAGCAACTCGTGGTGAATCATTTTCAAATAGCCAGGTATGACGTCATTGATGGTTCGCTTAGTTTTAAAATCTATAGCTGAACTTTCACCTAGGTTATCATAATTGTTACCTGATAACTTAGAGTCCTGTGACCAACCAGCACCACCGATTAAGTTACGTACTGTGTTATCAAGGAAATCAACACCAGTATCTGATTCACCTGTTAAGTAACTGTTGATACGTTGAGAACCACCACCCATGAAGGCTTTTATCTTCTCACTATATCGAACTAGTTTACTGTTAGTCTTTAAAGATTTCTTTTCAGCGTACTTACGAGCAACCTTTTCAATATGACTACCAGCAACACCACCAATGATTCCAAACACTGTTTCTAATTGGCGTATTACTTGTTCTCTTGCACCCGGTGGTTCATCTTCCATGCCATTAAGCATATCCAACATACCAACCATACTTTCTAAATCAGACATTGCTGATTTAAGTTCTTCAGCTTTCTCAGATAAATTCTCACCAATCTGTTTAACACCCTTTTGTACAAAGGAGCCAACCGTTTCGCTAAATTTACCATTAAGTTTATTGAGAACACTTTCTTTGGCAAGAAAACCAGCGTGTTCTAAAGTACGTAATTTCAACGCATCCGGTAAACCAGTATTCTTAATGATCTTATCATATGAATCTTTAGACAAGCTTAGGGACTGTTCACCAATGTCAACTGCTTTACGAAGCATAAAGAATTGGTTATATTGTAGCTCTAAGGACTTCATCTGATAGTTAGTTGTAACTTCAGTATGATATCCTAAGATTCTATTAAGAATGGCATTGGTGTGTATCTGTGCTCGGTTACCAGCATCGAGGAGTCGCTGTTGCATAGCATCACTACGCACTTCACGAGCATCCTTTTTATTCATTACATTTTTCTTGGTAGATTCTTCTTTTAATTTAAAAGCTTCTACCTGTTCAAGAAATGCACCAATACCACTTTGTTTTTCCTGTGCATCTGGATCATAAACTCCAGTGTCATAAGGTGTAGTGCCATTTTTCTTGGTAAATTCATTAAGTCGTTTAGCTAACGCAGGAGGTAACTGTTTTTCAATGGTTGGACTTACTCTAGAAAGAGTTCCTTTAGCCTCTGTTACAATTGAACTTAAGTTACGATCTACATCACGCTTAATATCATTATAAGCATTAATACCTGTCATCCCAGCATCAAATGCTGAAGCGAAACCATCAGGTAAATTATCTTTGATCATTCGACGTTGGGTATTAGGGTCAACAAATGTTTTACCTAAACCACTTAAAAATTTACCACCTAGTCTGAGTACAGGGTTACGGTCATTATTAGCAGGTGTGTCGGACATCCAATCCCCACCGTCTAAATCATCGCCCATACCCCAATCATCAAGTTCGAAATCCTCATCATCGAGGTCAAACTCATCATTGTGATTAGCCATAATCTACCTACTAGAAGTATTATTTATTCATACAATCGAGATAAATTGGAGTCTTAAATGTCCGCAGAACCAACTAAAGTATTTAAAAATAGAGTACCTATTCCAGCTAACATTAAGCTATTAGAATTACCACCAAATCGTTTAGACCTATTACGACCAGTTACTGCTTTAGATATCTTTGACGGTATGACCGATGAGTTCCATGTAGATGGCTTATTCTCAATCCAAACATTTGGTCGCACTGGTTCTAAAGAACGAGACTTTCGATTCTCTTATGTAGACATTAAAGTTGAAATCTTTCACCCATTTATCTATAAAAACCTTATATCATTAAAAGGTCTTTATGGTGGTATTATGAGTGGTAAAGCATATGCTACATGGAACAAAGAAGAACGGGACTTTGAAAGTTCTGATATGGTAAATGGTTCGACTGGTTTTCATTTCTTTATGCGTTATTGGAAAGACTTGAAGTTTAAACATACTAACTCATATCAGCGTAAAGCTAAAATTGAAATGATTGAAAAGTATCGTGCTAATGGTACTGCAACATATACCAAGATTATGGTACTACCCGCAGGCTTGCGTGATATTCAAATGCAAGAAGATGGTCGTTATAAACAATCAGAAATTAATGACTTGTATCGTAAAGTTATTAATGCTGCAAATGCTATCTCTGCATCATCTGATCTTAATACACCCATCATTGACGTAAGTCGTTATAATCTACAATTAGGTTTTAACGATATCTTTCTGTATCTAGAAAGTCTTATTGAAGGTAAGGGTGGTTTCTTACAGGGTAAGTTTGGTAGTCGTGGTATTGTTAACGGTATGCGTAATGTTATTACTGCGATGGATACTACTGTAGCTAACCTTGATGATCCTAATACATTTGGTATTGACTCAACTGGTGTTGGTTTATATCAGGTTTCTAAAGGGTTATTACCTGTTACTATCCATAAGTTATTAACGACCTTTAGTAATAAGTTATTTAATTCACAAGACGGTAGTGCTTATCTGATCAACCCATCTTCTTTAAGAAGTGAATTGGTGAGTGTAAGTCCTAAGGTATTTGATTTATGGAATACTACGAATGGTCTAGAAAAGATTATATCTAGTTTAGAAGATGAAAACATTCGTGATCAACCAGTTATGGTAGAAGATCGCTATCTAGCTTTGATCTATCGTGGACCTAATGGTACTTTCCGTATCTTTGGTGATATTAATGATCTACCAATTGAATTAAGTGCTGATGACGTATTCCCAATCACTTATATCGAAATGGTTTACTTATGTAATTATAATGGTTGGAATAAATACCCTGCTTTGATTACGCGTTATCCCATTACTGGTGCTGGCTCTATTTATAATTCATATATCTATTGTAAGACTACTGTTAATTCAGAGATGCGTAGAGAATTAGATGGTGCTTGGCAACCAATGGAAGGTGATGAATACCTTGCACTAGAATATCCTGTACTGACTGATCCAGTATACATTAACTCACTAGTACCACATACCACGCGTTTAGCGGGCATGGGTGGTGACTTTGACGGTGATACTTGTAGTTGTAATATTCTATATTCGGATGAAGCTTTACTAGAAGCTTTTGTAAATACTAATTCTTTAAAGAGTTATGTTACACCGTCTGGTGGCTTGATTAACTCAGCTAACACAGATACTGTAGCACGAATTCTATTCAATATGACAGGACATAAATTAGCATGAGTATGATTAAATACGAACAATGGTACATGAAGACAGGTATCATTAACGTAAACCAATTTGCTAAACCTAGAATGTTTGGTATGGATAAGTTCATACTACCAATGTCATCTACTTTTCATCACACTGGTGACATGCGTTTTGCATTAGACCATATGAATGAAATTATTAGAACGAATAAAGGTAGTAAAATCGTTGAGTTCATTGAAGGGTATGATGTTAAAGAATATAGTGAGTTAGTTGGTGTTCGTGGAATGCAGAAGCGAATCATCTCTTTAGAAATTCGTAACTGGTTTAAAGAACATCGTGAGTTTAAGAATAAACTTATTAGTGCTAGTTTAATTGCCACACCTAACAATTTAAACATTATTGATTATACAGTAATGGATGAACGTTATTTGTATAAGCCAACATATGCTGCACCATGGTCACATTGGTATAACCAACGTAAAGAACTATTTAATCAAATGATTAAAAACATTGATGCCACTAAACGTCATCAGTTCTTTGAAATGTATGTGCCAACTAAACTATTCCCACTATCAGTGGTTAAACAAATTCTTGAAGATTATGGTCGTGGTGTTATATCTCCATTTGGACATTATATTCGCAAGAACTATTTAACTAAGTTACAAGAAGATACTGCTAACTTTGATATTCTTGATTTAATTCTTTTAGTTAGTCCTTATCGTGAACATTCTTTATTGGGTACAGTTCCAACGGATAAACTTGATAAAGTTAATATCATTTTACGCTCAGGCGCTAAGTATTCTATTCTTAATGTAGGTAAGTTATATTCTTATATACGCACTGCTGAAAACGTTGCTAATAAAGTTAAATCAGTTGTTTTAGATGAAGAACAAGCTTATCGTCGTATCCTTGCAATGTTTATGTCAGTTAGCTCTGCTAGAACAGTAGGTGCATTAGCTGATGAAATTGAAGTCGATGATAGTCTTGATACTGATGACATTGATGATTTAACAGATGACGCTAATATTGATGCTACGAATAATATTAATATTAACGTAAGTAAGTTAACTCAAAATAAAGATCATAACTTTAAGATTGATAATAAAGGAACGGGATCTGGATCAATAGCGCAGAACGCTAATAGTGTTACTAAGTCTGATGGTACAGTTACTGAAAGCAAACAGGCAGTAAAGCTTGAAGCGGATCTAACTGAATCAATTGATGAATCTATTGAAAAGGATTTACAACAGTTAGAAAGTTTATATAAGCAAGATGAAATTAATGATGCTTATGATGACGATATCTATACTGATTACGTTCCACCATCTAATGACTTAGTTGATTCTATTCTTGAACAAGCTCAAGACAAAGCTGCCGCTGGATTATTAAGTGCTGCTGAATTTAGACGTTTTGCTACTAAGGCTGAGCGATTCAAGAAGATACCAGATCCATTTACTGGTGAAGGTACATTAGCTGAGGGTATTAAACTTACACCTGAAGATCTAGCTATTAAAGATCGTAAGCTTATTGATTCAATTCGCGGTGTATTTGATGAATCTATGTTATCAAGTTCATTGGAACAATTAGACGCTAAATATGTTAAAGATATCCTTAATAAAGATATTGGTGGCATGGTGATGATGTTCCAACGTGCAGGTGTAATTGTTGATAATTATACTGTTACTGAGCATGAGGATTATAATGATTCATACAAAATTCATAGTGTTCGTTTAATCCCTGTAACTGGTGAACCATCAACTATTAAATTCCGTGTACCTAATGTTAGTGAAGATGGTACATTTAAGGCAGGTGGCGTAATCTACCGTATGCGTCGTCAACATTGTGATTTACCTGTGCGTAAGGTTAAGTACAATGAAGTAGCTATGACATCATATATGTCTAAGATGTTTGTTAAGCGTTCAGAACGTGCTAATTTTGACTATCGCCAATGGTTAGGTAATCAAGTAGTTGCTAAAGGCGTTAATCAAGCTGATGAAGACATTATAAGTATTATTCTTGGTGATAAGTCAAGAATGGATATCGAAGCACCTAGAGCATATACAGCTATCTCAGCACGTGTATCTTATTTTGTATCTGGTGAATTTGAATATAATTTTGATTACGATAAAATCCCTGAATGGTTTGCTGGATTAGAAGTTACGTCTGGTGTACCTATTGCAAGAACGCTTGGTGCTAATAAATCATACTTGGTATTAGGTGATGATGGCGAAGTCATTCGTGTTAATAAAGGTGCTTCTGAACCTTTAGGTCCTATTGAACATGTTCTTGGTATTAAGAATGATCCACCTACAGACATGGTTGAAGTTGGTTTACTAGGTAAGAACATTCCATTAGGAATAATACTTGCTTATGAAGCTGGCTTAGGCAACATGCTTAAAACGCTTAAAGTAAACTATCGTACAGTTAAACGTGGTTCACCACTTAAACTTACTAAAGAAGAATTTGCAGTACGCTTTGAAGATGAGTCATTAATCTTCAGTCGTAAAGAACCTGTAAATGCTTTGTTGTTTGCTGGGTTTAACCGTTTCCATCGCGAGATTAAATTATTTAGTCGATATGACTTTGATAAGAAAGATGCTTTCGGTGCTCTATTCGATATGATCAAGGTTGGTTCTCGTAAACTTCGTGAAGTTGATTTCATGATGAAGATGTGGATTGATCCTGTTACAATGTCGTATTTGGAGAAACAAAACTTACCAACTGATATGTTCCATCTATTTGTTTATGCTACTAGTTTATTAATTAACGATAAACATAGTGATCAAACAGATGTCGCTGAACAACGTGATCGTGGATACGAACGTATTGCTGGTATGGTTTACTTTGAAATGATTAAGTCATTACGTGGATATCGTTCTCGACCAAATAGTGCTAACGCTGCTGTGAATATGAATCCATTTGAAGTATGGATGAATATTCTACAGGATCAAACTGTATTACAGATTGAGCAATCAAACCCTATCCAATCTTTAAAGGATGCTGAGGTTGCTGTAAATCGTGGTGCTGGTGGTCGTGATGCAAGAAGTATGACTGCGCCTGCTCGTAAGTTCCATAAGAATGCTATTGGCGTAATCTCTGAGGCAAACGTGGATAACGGTGACGTAGGTACAATCACTTACTCATCAGCAGATCCTAATTACGATTCTTTACGTGGTACATCTACACGTATCGATATTGATAATCCCCCTACAGCACAGGTATTCTCCACTTCATTCTTATTAGCACCTGGTGCTGACATGGATGACCCGAAACGACTATCGTTTACATCAATTCAGAACTCACAAACTACACACTGTGTAGGTTATACCGCAATGCCTACACGTACAGGATATGAACGTGTAATGATTCATCGTACTCCTGCTATTCATGGTAGAACTGCGAGAGATTCTGGTGTTGTTGAGTCTGTTACTGATAAAGTTATTCAACTTAGAAATAGTGATGGGACATTAACAGCTTATGAATTGGGTAGACAATATGGTAAGTGGTCTGGTAAAGTTATGCCGCATAATCTTGTTACACATCTTCGCGTTGGCGATAAGGTTAAGAAAGGTGATGCTTTACTATTTAATACTAACTATTTTACTGGCGATCATTTGGATCCTACACAAGTACTATACAAAGGTGGTGTACTTTGTAGAACAGCTCTTATAGAGTGTAATGAAACCTTTGAGGATTCGTGTGCACTTACTAAGGACTTTGCTAAGAAGTTAATTACGACTAGTACTCATGTGCGTAATATCCGTGTAGACTTTACACAAGAGATTCGCAACATGGTTAAGATCGGAGAAATCACGAATAGCGACAGTATTCTATGTACAGTATATGAGCCTTTGGCTGGTATGTCTGACGCCTATAATGATGAAGCACTCAATACTTTACAGGATATTAGTTCTGATAATCCTACGGCTAAATACCGTGGTACTGTAGAGAAAATTGAAGTACTTTATTGTGGTGATCCTGAGGATATGTCTCCTTCATTGCAAGCATTAACTGATAAGTCTGACAGTGCTTTATATAAACTTAATAAATCACTTAAGAAACCTTCAATTGATGGTTCAGTAGAAGAAAACTATCGTATTGATAATATTCCAATGACTCGTGGTAGTGCATGTATTCGTGTATATATTACTGGTCCAACCGGAATGGGTATTGCTGATAAAGTAGTATTCGCTAACCAAATGAAATCAACAGTTGGTAGCATTATTACAGATAACTTTACAGACGCAGATGGCAAGGCTGTTGATGCTATCTTTGGATATGATTCGTTATTAAGACGTATTGTATTATCTGCTGAGTTCTTGGGTACACTAAATACCGTATTGGTTGAAGTGGGTGATCGGGCTGTTAAAGCTTATAAAGGGAAATAATTAATTGGGTAGCTGTAATGGCTACCCTTTATTCTGGTGAATGACATGTCAAATGAAAACCAAAAGAACCATGTTACTGCTTCTACGCTTTTAAACGCAGCAGCATTAGCACAAGGTATTCTTAATGAAGTATTAGGTAATGATGCTTCTACCATGATTAATGGTGTTGATACTAATAATGATGCAGATGGTTGTGAGCTTATTGCTACCGCTATTCAAGCATCTGTCTCTGAACACTTAGGATAAGGAAACCGTAATGATCAAGAATCAATTAGGTGTATGTATTAGTGAACTAGTTCAACAACTACGTGACTCTGGTAAAGTAGTTGCTCCGGTTCCAGGTACACCTTTAGAACTATTAAATAACACCGTACCTTATATGGAATGTTCTGAACATGCTGATTACGCGGTTCATGACATCATTGGTCAATCTCAACACCAAGCTTATTCTGAAGAAGGTAAGAGTCACCATTGTATTGAGTTAGATGCTATTGTTAAATCGTCAGCTCGCCGTGTGCGTGCTTTACTTGACTTAGCTCGTAACTTTGTTAACCCTATGGTTGAACAAGTTATTGAGGACATTAATCAAGAATACTCACGCCGTTTAGAAAAGGTTGCAGTAAACTTAGAAGTTGTTACATCTGCACAAAATCCTTTATTTAAAAATAGTAGTATTCGTGATCTAGCATCAACTCGTGCTAAAGATATTGGTACAGCAGTAACTGGTCGACCTTCTTATTATTCTGATTTTATTTCTGATAAGATCAATTACCTATCTACTGCTGTAGTTGGGTTAGAAGCTGAATTGGCTATGTTCTTTGGTCAAAAAGGTGAAGAATATCTTAGTAATATTTTTGAACGCTTCTTCCGTAAAGACAATGTTTGGGAATTAAACGTTGAAGATGAAGATGCGTTAGCTGTATTATTGTTTTGTTATAAACTAGCTAGTGATCGTGATTCTGAAAACTTTATTGAAGGTGTTGGTTTAGGTGAAGTACGTGAATCACTTGAACGTCTTTCTAACTTAGCGGCAAATCGACTTAAATCTCAGTTTGTTAAGTTTGATCGTCGTGAAAAGAATAAGCGTTTAATTGTTAGTTATCCTGAACCAAATCAAAAGCTTACTAACCGTGGTAAAACTGAACCTTTACAAATTGTTGTTGAAGAAGAACTCTACAAAGAGTTTTTAGAAACAGGTGGTTCACCAGATTTGTTATGTGGCGCATACATTACAGATCAAGAACGTGAAGTAAGTGCTTTGATTGCTAATCAAACTAAATATATTGAACGTTGGCAACGCCGTGTAAATTCGATTCGTCAAACTAATGAACAAGCTAAGTTTGATATTCTTAAACGTAGCATTGTTAATTCACTTTATAAACAATTAGGTGATGACTTCACACAAGCTGAAGGTGTACCATTTGATCGTAGTGATGTAATGGCTAAAGTAACTGCTTATTTAGCTGAAGTATCACCATTGGTTGTTAATAACCCGTATCCAACTATTTTACGTATTGTAACTTTGTTTGTATTCCAAAATAAACATGCAGAACGTTTCTTATTGGACATGCAAGAAATCAATAAACATAATCCTGAAATTGATATGCGTCATGTTGCTGCACAGGCTACATTAAACTACATCATTAATTGGGTACGTTCACAACTCGTTATCGGAAATTAATCATGCTTGATATCAACAGCTTAGTTAGAGATAAAAAGAAAGTCTTATCTACTGTTGAAGTTATCAATGGCGAAATGGTTACAAAGACAGGGTGTAAAATTTACATCCCTGTTCGATATACTGATAAGAAACTATCTTCAGTTGGTAAGGAAGTCAAAACAGCGGCTATCTTTGCAATGGTAATTGACGATAAATTCTATTCGGTTTGTAACGTATGTTCTGCATTGGTTTTAACTCCAACATTTACCACAATTACTAAATTTGGTGATGATGAATATTACGAGTTTGTATTTGAACCAGGTGCTACTATTGCGCCAACGTTGGAATCAGAAAAGAACTCAGGCTTAGTATATCGTATTTATGATGATCTTATTGCAAGAGCACATATCCCGTGGTATTTAAACCATCAGGACACTGGTAAGATTCTTCTTTATGCTGCTAAGCATGGTGGTATTTGGTTAGCTGCCAATAATGTTCCTGTGGAATTACTTATCAGTATTATTGCTCGTAATTCTAAAGATGTTACTAAACACTTTAGACATACAGTTACTACCTTCGATGATATTTTACATCACCCACCAGTATACGTACCTATTGGCTCTGTTATTCTAGGGGCTAAGAATACAGTATCTGCTTTAATGGGTTCACGCATCGAAGATGGTATGATTGCGTCATTAGTTTCCCCAAGTACAGAAACAAGTATCGTTGAAACAATTTTAAGACTTTAAGGATATCTCATGGGGTCTATTATAACTTATGATAACACGTTACTACCATCAACTGGTAAACGTGGTATAATGAAACCCATTGATGCTTCTGGTTACTATGCTATTAATTTAGGTGGGCTAGATGTATTCAATGAATCTGGTGCCATATATGTTGCAGAAACAGCTAAGGACTTATTTACAAGTTCTAGTCATTTAATGCGTCGTATTGCGGGTGGTAAACTATATAACGAATTAGGACATCCTAAACGTGAAGTAGGTATGACCGATGATCAGTACCTTATCCGTATCTTGACGGTTTATGAAACCAATGCGTGTTCTCATTTACGTAAGATTGAATTAGAAGAAGTACATGATTCATCTTTGAATAATGGTAAACCATTTATTCGAATCATTGGTGAAGTTAAACCAATGGGTCAATTGGGTATTCTTGTAGAGGATACTTTTAAAACAGCTGATAGTGATGCTTGTTATTCTATACGTTCTATTACTAACGATAACTTCGTTGGTCGTATTCGTTATAAGCATTTAAAAGAAATCGCTACTTGGGATTATGTATTAGAGCCAGGTATTCGACATGCTACCAAATACTACACTGCTTCAACTGAAGGTTTGATTATTAATGTTAAAACATTAGAACAAGCTAAAGAAAAAGCAATTGAAGAATCATTTGGTTTAGAGTCAGCTAATGTTGTTGGTTATTTAGATCGTCTTTTAGGTATTGCTAAGGAAACTCAGCATATGCAGAAATCACGTATCTACTTACCACCATCTGCACGTTGGTAATATCATAGAGTGTATGGGATATCCCATACACTCTATTATGCCCTTTTTCATTATAAAAATATCAACTACCATATAGTTTGTATTATTGGAGATTATTATGTTTAAATGGTTTAAGCCTATTCAATGAAAAATATTATAGATATATAATATTTACTTGAGTAGCATTGTTTAATTTAAAAAGGAATAACACCATGTTAAAAGTAAATGATTTAGTAGATCTAACAATCTTTGGTATTGACACTGTTGGTAAAACATCTTTATTACCACATACGTTAACTAAGGATATTCGTAGTGTTGTAGAAACACATAAGGTATTTCCTAATTACCTTAACATTCAAAATATTCATTATTACAATAATAAACGTGGGTTTGTTATCTCTCTTAGTGATCGTAAGCGTTTCTTCGTTAGACCGATTATTAAGAAAGATGTAAATCTTATTTATCTAGGTCGTCGCTTAATAGGTCAACCACATTGCTGTGCAAAAGCACATGCTGTAAATAGTAACCTACCTGGCGTATATAACGATCCAGAAAAGTTTAAAGTCCTAGAGGCTATGAATTTAATTCCATGTCGGGAATGTTTTGAGAAATCAGAACATGAATATTTGATGGAAGTAAAGAACCATCAACATCCATTAATGATGCATGTAGCTACTGAGAATGTAAACTTAGTATTTGCTGCTGCATTGATTTACCTTATTGGTGGTGACACTAATGAGATACTCAATCATGAAGACATGGCTACTATCAATGAGACATTCTTCATTAAGAGTATTGAATCCACAGTGCGTGGACTGCAGAACGTTACTACTGAAGGTCAGAACATTTTGGACAAAGCCCAGAGTGTAACTGATCCAATTGATATTGGCGTTCTACAGATGATCGAAAACACAGTTACCACAGCGATGCGTGTTGCCAATGACATTACCCAACGTGAAGTTGATAAACTGTCGCTGAATGACTGTTATGAGCTTGCTGAGGTTATGGCACAATTAAGAGCTACTCTTAATAACCTAACCTTTGCTATCAAGTACAAGGGAGTTATAAATGGAGAATTTTAATACCTCCAAACATGATTATAAGTCATTAGTATTAACTAGCGACTTTACCATTAAACCCGTCTACCGTGTCTTTGAAGGAAAACATGGTACAACCACACAAATATCTTCAGATGCGGATATTGTAATACGTCGTTACCTGCGTACAAATGATGTTGTAGTAGAAGGTGCTGGTATCCTCAATAAACAAGAGGTATTAGACAAACTACCACGTCACGTGTATTCATGGTTATTAAATAACGATGGCAAAAAATTAGTTAAGGGCTATTGGTGGGATGGTACTGTTGAAGGTACATTGAATCATCAACGATATAGTCGACGTATATTAAGCTTATTACGTGGACTTAATCGACCAGATATTTATAATCGCATTATGGAATCAACCCCATTGCGTTCTAAAGATATTCCTACTTGGGCTGGTGCTCAACCCTTTCCTAAAATATTGGATGGTAAAGAAGATCGCGACACCTATTACTTTGTCATGTATCCAGATACTTCATTAGTGGTATATGAATTCAATGGCGTGCATAACGTGAATCGTTGTCATGGTGATCCTAATGAAGTTGATTGTGATCTTATCAGTTCAAAAGAATTACAAATCCATAATATTATCAGGATAGAGATATTGCAAACTAAACAAGTTTGTATCTCACTGTTAACAAATCATTGATCAATGATATGTAAAAAAATAACTTACTCATGATAATGTGAATAAGTACCACTCGTTATTTAATTAAACACAACTCCGGAGTTACCCAAATGTCTGAACTTGCTCAAGTACAATTACCAGAAAACGTTCGCACTATCGCTGATGTTATTAAACCAGGTCTTACAATTGAAGGTGGTAAAGTTCAAATTCCTACGGAAGCTTTTGAACAAGGTCTACCTGAAGGCATCAATTTACAAACTGTTAAACAAGTCCAAACACACATGCAAAACTGGACACGTGGCTTAGATGTAGCAATTGGCGAAACAGCAATTGATTACATGGTGCAACATCCAGAAGTAGAAACTATCTACGCTAAAACTAAATTAGGTAATGATACATATTCTGCTGCAGTAGATCGTACACGTAACCTACCGGCGGGTGTAGGTGCAGGTCGTAAAGATGTATACGGTCATTTAACCAGTGG
>JACCDZ011511871.1_pt1 | contig 17119 bp, 28 predicted proteins | sample 7449551 | NCBI WGS metagenome assembly JACCDZ01 (sample SAMN15323452, study PRJNA562643) | freshwater metagenome | isolation source: river surface water | place: USA:Blue River Watershed | collected 2017-08-18 | reverse complement strand
TACTCATGGATTTGATTATAACATTTCTCCTGAAGTGAATTTAGTTGTCCATGCAGGGGATTTTAGTAATAGCCTTAGAGGTTGCATGGAATTTGTAAAGAAGTGCAACGAAGCTAATAAAGAACATGTTTTTGTTCTCGGTAACCATGATTATTATAGTACTAATATATATGCTACTTTAGATTTCTTTAAACAAAACCCTAAGTATAATCTATTAAGTTATGATAATACTTTTAAATTTAAAGGATTTACTTTTGTAGGCGGTACTCTCTTTACAAACTTTAGACAGAATACTTATTCTTTTGATAATCAAGATGCTTTTGAATATAACAAATATTTTGCAGAAAGAGGTATATACGACTTCATTGCTATTCTTTCAAAGAATAATAAATTTATTAAAGCTGAAGAATATGTAACTCTTTTTAATAAGACACTGAATAATATTGATCAATATAGAAACAAAGAGAATGTTGTAGTGTTAACTCACTTTCCTCCTCATCTTTCTTGTATTGATCCTCAATATGAAGGCAGTATGCTTAATCCTTATTTTATTAATGACTTAGATGTAAGCGGTTTTAAACTTTGGATTAGTGGACATACACACCATTCAATGGATCAAATTGTCGATGGTTGTCGTTTAGTTATAAATCCACTAGGATATCCTAATGAACATGGAATTAATGGATTTCAAAAACAATTAGTACTAGATTTAAAAGATATTTACAAATGAAAAAAGTTTCCTTAGAACATTACAAAAGAGTATACTCTTCCCAATCAACACCAATTCCTATTGTAACTAATCGAACAGTTTGTAATGAAGTTCTTAAAAACGATGTGGATATGGAAGGTGTAAGAGTTAGTCCCATTAAAAGAGGCGATGAAGTTATAGTTCGCCTTAAAACAGGTGGTGCATATAGAGGTTGGTTCATAGGAACTGGAAATGTTTCTGAATCTACTGTAGCACTTTGTTGGTTTCCTTCTTGGGATGACTTTGAATTAGTTTATTTACAAACAGTTCCAATCTCTGCAGAATGGACTCATTATCATTCAAGCCCTCGACTAACCAGAGCTATTGAACAAATAGAAAAACTAAAACAATTTCAAGGTCAACATTTTACTTTTGAGTTAAGAGATGAAGAAATACATAATATACCATGATAAATGTACAGACGGATTAACTTCTGCTGCAATCTTTAATTATTGGATTGAAAAACATTCTTATCACCATGCACATGACTATGAGTTTATTCCTGGTCATTTTCAAATGAAAAAAGAAGATATAGAAAAACTTAAAGATGGTGTAGTATTCTTCTTAGATTTTAGCTTTAAAAAAGAATTATTTGAGTATGTCTTAAGTATTGCTAATAATGTTGTTCTTATTGATCATCATAAAGGTGCATACGACGAACTTAATCATTTATTTGATTCAAATAATCTAAAAGTTGTTTTTGATTTAAATGAATGTGGCTCTTCTTTAACATGGAAATATTTATTCCCTAATGAAGATCTTCCTTTAATTGTTCAACACGTAAAAGATCGAGATATCTGGAAATGGGAAAACAAAAATAGTAAGGCTTATTTAGCTACACTTGATACACATCCATTTACTCTAGAATCATTTATTTCTTTTTATTCTACTTTCTTTTGTCTTCCTGAAAAAGATCGTAATTCAATTTACAGAGAGATGGTAGAAACTGGAGAAGTACTCTTACTTCAAAAAGAAAACATGACTCGTGTAATTCTTGAAAATGTAAGATATGTAAATTATTTAGAACAACAAGATGTTGCTGTTTGTAATTGTAATTTCTTATTTACAAATGATGTTTCTGAGAAATTAATTGATAATGGTACTGTTAATGTTTTAATAACTTATCAAGATTCTTTATTAGGAAGAAAATTCTCTATTCGTTCTAGAGAAGGTTTTGATGCCATTTCTATTGCTAAGTCATTAGACTTAAATGGAGGAGGACATCCTAAAGCTAGTGGTGCTTTTATTCCGTATTCTAATCTAATTGATCATCCTTTTTCTAAAGCTTTATACTCTCTTTAAAGAGAAAACAATTTTGTGTGGTTTTTAAAATGTATATCTGTATTTGTAATCCAACAACTGAAGAACAAATTATTGAATGTTGTAAAGATGATTGTACTCTAGATGAATTAGTTACAAATTTAGATATATGTCAAAATTGTAAATCATGCTCTAAAGAGATAATCAAAATTTATAATGACAACTCTCCTCTTATAGTAAAAAATGATAATTAAAGATTTAATAAGAAAAGTAAATAAGTTAAATAAAAAGCACCCTGAAGCAAGGGTGTTCTTCTTAACTGAATCAAGTGAAGTAGGTTTTATATCTACTGAAAGAGTTGTATTAGCTTATGCTCCAGTACAACAAATAGAACAAAATGAAATAAAAGAAGACGATTGTATCAAAGATCCTCAAGAAGGTTATGGTCCAGTCATAGTGTTAGGATAAATTAAATGTCAAATACTTTTTCAAATGAATTGTTAGAGTTAGTAAAAAACAGTGTTGTAGAAAGAGGCCTTGAAAAAAGTTTACATGATACTATTGCAAATCAATATGTATTAGAACAAATTCAAACTGAATTTCATTGTATTTTAAATGCTCTTATTCAACTCTTAGTAGAAAAAGGTGTAGTTGATGAAGTTAAACTTAAAAACTTAACAGACGACTTTATTAAGAAACAAGAAGAAGAATTGAAAAAAGTTCTAGAACAAGATCGTAAAGAAAGAGTTGAGTCAGAAATTAATGGCTAAAAAAGATCAAATCTATTTGCCTAGTTTGACAAAGAGTGTTCCAGGTAAAGTTACTTGGATTCCTCTTACAACTAAACTAGAAAAACACAATATAGAATTCTTAAAAGAACATGGTTATCCAGTTGAACAATCTGTTAATCAATGTACCTATAAAACAATTCCAGAACAAAAATTTACAAGTACTAAATTATATTTGTATATGTTCTTCCAAGATATTTGTAGAGGCTCTTTCTTTAACTCGTTCAGATATCCTTATTATTTAGTATTTTTAAAAGATATTTATAATAAGACTTTAAATAGTAAACAATTACAAATTTATAAAGAATTTTTAGCTAGTAATAGAGAATGTAGTATTAATGATAAAGAAGGTAACTTTAAGCTTATCTCTGCTTCTGAAGAACAGAAAACAGTTGGTGTAGAAAAGATCATCCTCTTTAGTTCTAATACTGTAGGTATTGGTAAAACTACTACTTCAAATAAACTAGTTGAAGCTCTAGACAGTACTGTAAAAATTTCTTTTATGGATGCTACTAGACAACAATTATTCCACATCTTTAATCAAATGGGATTAGATGGGAACTATTGGCGAGAGCCACTTTATTCTAAGAATAAAAATATAAAACAAAATTTTAATTCAGATTACGAAGAATTTGTACAACGTACTTTGTTGTGTGATTATAGTGATCTGCTTCAAGCTCATTTTGGAAAAGATTGTTGGGCTAAAGCCACAGCAAATAAAATCGATGATACTGAAGCTAAATATGTTGTTATTGACGATCTTCGTCGCCCTATCGAACTTGATTACTTTATCAAGAAATATGGCAAGGAAAACATATTGACGGTTTATTTAACCAAAGAAAATTCAGAAGATGTTGTTTTGTCAGCTTCCTCTTCGTCGTATGAAGGTCTTTTAGATCCTTCTACCTTTGACATCCAATTCAAATTTACATCTGATTGGAACAATACCAACGAATTAATTACAACTATTAAATCTAAGTTAGTTCGTTAATCTTTCTGGAGATATTTTTCGATATCTCTTTCATCCCCTATAAGGATATACTCTAAATGCAAAAAAATATTATTTTAATCGTAGCTGGCGCTGGTGACTTCTTTTTCGGTTCTGATTCTAACAAAGTTATTAAAAACAAAGAAAGTCTATTAGAGACTCTTACAACTGTTGTAGATAAAAATAACTACAAAGCTATTGTAAACCTAACTACTCCACACGATACTTTAGATAGTATTAATATTTTTAGCCAAGTTCGTAAACAAGCCCTTATCGACTTTACTTTACATTCTGAAAGCTTCTTACATAAAAATAATGAAATCTCTATTACTACTCATGATAATGAAACCATGTTAGTAGATGGCGATCAGTTTGACTTCATCCTTCGTCCTAAAGATTTTGATGTACACGTTTGTGGTATCGACCTTAATGGTTCTTTCAAAAATACAATTGAAGATCTTTTAGCTAAAGGATTCCATGTAACTGTTTATTCAGATGCAATTCGTCCGTTTACGAGTACTTCTAAATACATTAACAGTTTGAATAAAACTACTCCTAAATTCCGTTACTGTTCTCATAAAAGCGTTAAATAAGTCTTTAAGAATATAATTAATTTAGGTAAATAAAATGTTTAATGGAAACAATGTTTCAGCCACATTTAATGTGAGCTCAATTCCAGGAAGTAAAGCTTTCGGATATGGTTCTGTTGACTTTGCTGGTATTAGTGTTAACTATACAGTATACCCATCACCTCATGGATTAGGTATTATGGTATCTTATCCAAGTAGACCTCGTATGAAGAATGGAGTCCAAGAGCGTGATGCTCAAGGACGTCCAGCTTATGTTAATGAAGTGTTTATTAGAGATGCTAGTATTAGATTACTAGCAGATGAAGCTGTACTTAATGCTATGGCTAATAAAGGTGTATACACCCAACAAACTGCACAGCATGCTCAACAAGCAGGACAATATGTAGGTCATGTAGTTCAATCTCCAGTTAGTCAAGTTTTTGATAACCCTGCTGAAGAAGTAAGAACAATTCCTACTCCTGCACCTATCCCTCAAGTAGTTACTCCTACACCTGTACAACAATCTGTATTAGGTGGTAACTCAACAGTGTGTGACGACGACTTGCCCTTTTAATAAGGGCAATCCTCAACCCTATGGTACACATATTTAAGGCTTTTTAGTGCTTAGATACCTTGTTTGTAAAACTCTTTAAAACCATTTTATTCTCTTATATAGTTAGAAAGGGAATAAAAGAATCAGATACATATGTATTCAGTGAGTTTCAACGAGACACTTGTTTTGTTTATTGCAATAGTTGTGGTACAAGCTTACCCAAGAATGTTCTTCAACTTTCAGACATAAAGCCTTTTTGCCCTGTCTGTAATACATATATATCTTCTAAAGAAGATTCGTACACCAAATCCACACAAAATATCTTTGAGCTTTATTTAGAAGAGCTCGAAGATATTGAATATATATTTTAATATGGAATATTAAATGTCAACTATTAATGACCCAATTGAACAACAACTATCACCGATTGTTAAAGTAACTGATGTCAATGGACAATTACAATTAACTATCCGTGAAGGTGTTTCAGGATGGGAAGCTATTGGAGCTCTTAAAGTAGCTATCCTTTTAATCGAGAATACTTATTCTACAAAACCAGTAGATCCTCCTCAAGAGTAAGTTTCTTAAATGATAACTGAAGATCAATTAAAAAAACTAGAAGCTTTTGTAAAAAAAGAAAGTATATCTGAAAAAGATCAGTTGTTATTGTTTTCTAACCACCTTCTTCGAAACATCAAAAATTACGAGAATATTGACTTAACTTCTAAAAGATTAGGTTCTATCTTTGTTAAAGATTATAATAATTTTTATGAAATTAAAAATTTACTAGAATATAATAAAGAAAGTATCTCATTAGAAGTTGGCAAAATTGTCCATAATCTTATTTATTTATATAACCAAATTCAATTAGAAGAAGAGAAACAGTATGGAAGAAAACCAAACTAAAGAAATCATACCAACATCTTCTTATGACACTCTAGTAGATTATATTGATAATAAGATGTTATTTGAAGGTAAGTCCATTAACGAATGGATTAAATATTTATCGTTGCCTGCAGTACCAGATCACATTGATTGGTTGCAGATGATTAAGTTAAATCAAAGAGCTATCTTCTTATCTGAAATTGTATTTAATAATATTAGTTTAGCTAAAGCTAGATTAATCGGAGCTAAAGCAGCTTATAATAAAAAATTAAATCTACAAAAAGAATTGATAAGAGACTCTTATGATAAAAAACCACCTAACGATGTTATCGAAAACAAAGCGATAAATAAAAGTGCAAATGAAGCTACAGCTCTGACTATAGCGGAATTCTTTTTTGGCTTCTGGACAAATCAAGTAGAAAAAATTAACGCATTCAATACTAGATTAACAAGTTTAAATATTACTGTTAATCAAGAGAATAAAATTCTAAATAGTAGTACCTTTTAACTATGTCAAATAAAGAAGCATTAAAAGCTTTGCAATTAGCTAAAAACAAATTAAAAAAGAAAATGGAAATTAACGATAGTACAGATCCAACTCCTCTAGAAGTGGTTTCTACAGGATCAGCTATCATTGACGATGCAACGGGAATCGGTGGTATTGCTACTGGACGTATGTATGAAATCTTCGGATTAGAATCGTCAGGTAAATCTTCTATTTGTTATTCATTAGTGCATCAGTTCCAAAAAGCTTATCCAGATAAAATGGTAGCTTATATTGATGCAGAGCATGCTGTTAGCCTTGAATACGCCAAACAATTTGGTGTAGACATGGAACTGTTAGACTTTCAACAACCTACAACTGCAGAAGAATGTCTTGAAATTATTGACACTTATGCTGCTACAGGTGCTGTTAGTTTAATTGTACTAGACTCAATTGCGTCTATGTTAACTAAAGCTCAATTAGAAAAAGCCATTGATGAAAAAACAATGGGATCTTTGGCAGGTGTATTAAGCCCTGCACTAACTCGTATTAAAACAACTTGTGCTAATACGAATACAACTCTTGTTTGTGTTAACCAAGTAAGAAGTAATATTGGTATGTTTGTATCTGGTGAAACAACTCCAGGAGGACATGCTGTTCGTTTCTACAGTAGTATGCGATTACGTATTGCTAAGAAAGACACTATTACTGAAGGCGATGAGCCTGTAGGTCAAGTTCTTGAAATTCAATTCAAGAAAAACAAATTAGGAGCTCCTTTCAAAATTATCCGTACTAATTTATTGTTCGGTAAAGGCTTTGACTATCATGCAGAATATTTCGATATCGCTGTAGCTAAAGGCTTAATTAAGAAAGGTGGTGCATGGATGAGTTGGATTAACTCTCAAGGAGAGCTAGTTAAATTCCAAGGTAAACCTAATGCAGTGTTTTATCTGAAAAACGACGAGAAAGAATTAGAACATATTAAAAATCTCGTTGTACAAGGAGGAGGTATCGACAAAGAAGAACTTCCACCTGAGTTACAAGATGAAGAAGCCGAAGATTAATTGGTAATATATTATGAAGTCAAAAGATATATTCTCTGATGCACCCGAAGATAGCTTATTAGTTATTGATGGAGACTGGTTAGCCTTTATGGTTGCCTGTGCATTAGAGAAGAAATCTGTTAAGATCTATGATGAGTCTGATGTTTTTGTAAAGGAATACAAAAATAAGACATTATTTAAAGCTGATACGAAAAATTATAATCCTAATTTTAGAATAGAAGATTCTCAATCTCTTCCTAAAAATTATAAAAGTAATATGATTTTCTTAGTTAAGAAACACATTGCTAAATTTCTATTAGAATCTAAATGTCAATCAGTTCTTATTGCTATGGGAGGTCCGACTAATTTTAGAACAGACCTTCACTTACCGAAAGCCTATAAAGGCTCAAGGAAAGATCTAGCTAAGCCTTTAGCTTTATATGAAGTACGAGATTACGTAACTAATACTTTTCCAAGTGTTATCTCTGAAGGAGAAGAAGCAGATGATATTCTTTCTAAATATCAATTCATGTCTTATCAAAACAGAGAGCGTAGAATAGTAGCTTGTACTTTAGACAAAGATGCTAGAGGAACTCCTGGATACTTATACAATCCTAATGAAAGTTATTTAACTTTTATTGATGGATTAGGATATGTTGAAAGAACAGCTAAAGAATCAACTAGTGGTACTAAAAAGTATAAATTCTATGGAGAAGGTCGAAAATGGTTTTATGCTCAGTTATTAACTGGAGATAAAGCAGATGATTATTATCCTTGTGACATTTATAAACAAATTACAGAAAACCCTAGTAAGTCTCCGCTTATCACAGATTTAAAAGCTTTCAATTATTTAAACCCTTGTACTACTGATAAAGAATGTTGGGAAGTCATTTCTAATGTTTATAAACAATGGTATAAAGATGTAAAAGAATGGAAAGATTTTAAGGGGAAAACAGTGACAGGTGACTGGATAGACATATTACAACTTTATGTTGATGTTGTTCATATGAGACGATTTGAAAATGATCGTGTAATAGTGAAGAATGTTCTATCTAAGTTCGATATAATTTAAATGTCAGAACAAAAACTAGAACATATCATTGCAGATTTATTAGGTTTAGATCAAAAAGAAGTTTGTCAAAAACTACAACCTTTAAGATCTCAACTTATTGATTTGGTATCTCAAAATACTAAAATCACATTAAAAGGTATTTTAGAAATTCAACCTGTTATATTAGAAGCAGGAACATTCTTTAATACACATACTAAACAACTACGAGAAGTTGGACCAAGAGTTGGTGCTAAAGCTAAGATTCGTCCTCACTTTGACATAGAAGTAAAACAAAAACGCTTAAAAAATATTGATTTATTTTAACTAAAAACCCTATAAAGGAAACTATATAATGACTACTCAAGTTATTTCAACAACTGAACTCGCTAACATCATCGCTGAACAAACTCCTGTAGATGTAACTGGTATGACAGAACGTTCTGCTCTTATCGCTCAAAATGCTGCTAAACGTGCTGCTAAAGAAACTGTTCAAACTGTATTAGATGCAGTTCAAGCAGAACTTGCTAAAGGAAATACAGTAAACCTTAATGGTTTTGGTAAGTTCGAAGTTCGTGATGTAGCTGCTCGTACAGGTCGTAATCCTAAGACTGGTGAAGAACTTCAAATCGAAGCTTCTAAACGTGTTGCATTTAAAGCATCATCAGCTCTTAAAGCTACTGCTAAAGGCGAGTAAGTCTATCTATGTGCTATTTACCTGTAAAAGTAAAAGTCCTAGATAAACGCCTATTAGATGAGAACGTAGGTTGGGGTCTCCCAACTTACGGTACTCCAGGCTCTGCTGGATTAGATCTCAGAGCTTGTATTGATGAACCTTTAGTTATTGAGCCTCACAGTAAATCTGTATTAGTTAGTTCAGGTCTTTCTATTTATTTAGAAGATCCTAATTATGTTGGACTTATTTATCCTCGTTCAGGGTCAGGTCATAAACTAGGTATTGTTCTTGGTAATTTAACTGGTGTTATTGACTCAGACTATCAAGGTCCATTAATGATGTCAGTTTGGAATCGTAGTGAAGAAACAGTAACTATTCTTCCAGGTGATCGTATTGCTCAATATATTGTAACTCCTGTTCAACGAATTGAACTTCAAGTCGTAGAATCTTTCGAAGAAACTGAAAGAGGTTCTGGCGGTTTTGGACATACTGGAAAAAACTAATGACAACTTTTAAAGTTTCAGAGGTTAGACAATTAATTGATTCTATGAGAGATGATGAGTCTATTTCTTCATCTCAAATGGAAGTTTTAATTAAAAAGAACAACCTAAATTCATCTATTGTAGATCTTATCAAAGCTACTGTAGATAATTATGTAAGTAAAGTTCTAAGAGAAAAAGTAGTAGCTCAGTTAACTGCTGAAGGTGTTGCTTCTGAACTTATACCTACTATTGCATTAGGAAGAAGAGCAGGACATACAACTGCTATTGTTAATTATGCAAGACAAGTAAAAGATAAAAATGTATATATCATTACTTATTCAGATTGCCAAGTTAAAGAAATTTTAGATTATTTTTATATTCGATCTAATGCCGAGATTTCTGCTTGTTTTAGAAACGACATGTATTATCGAGTTTCTGATAATATATTCGTAATGAATTCTACAAGTGCAGCTAGAAATCTTTCTAGAATTGCTCCTAAAGATTCTGTAATTCTTTTTGATTCTTCTTTTGCATATAACAAACCTTTGATAACTAATGCTATCTCAGAATTGTATTTAAAACATTATGTATTATTTTTAGGTAACTAAGTGAATTTAGAAGAACAACAAATATTAGATATTTTTAAAGAGTTGTTAAATAAATATGATAAACAAGGTACTAGAGAAGTTAGAGATGGTCACACTCGTGTCTCTCTTTTTGGCAAGCAGTGTCGTTTTGATCTTAGTAAATCATTCCCTCTTTTAACACACAGACAACACTTTGCTCGTGCAGCATTTGAGGAAGTCATGTGGTATCTTCGTGGTCAAACTGACAACCAAATTCTTAAAGATAAAAATATCCATGTTTGGGATTTATGGGAAGGTCAGATTAATCCTAGTAGTCCTACTCAATTAGGTAAGATTTATGGACATATGTTTAGAAATTTTGGAGCTACGGATTTAGAAGATCAAGATGGAGTTGTATATGATCATGACAAAGGTTTCGATCAAGTAGAATGGTTATTAAATGAAATTAAAACTAATCCAAATAGTAGTCGTTTAATTATTTCTAACTGGGACCCAATTGTAAGTACACAAACTCCTAAAGAAGCAGTACTTCCTTGTTGTTTAACACTTCTACAATTTAATGTAGATGACGGTAAATTAAACTGTCAACTTTACCAGCGTTCAAGTGATTGTACTGTTGCTGGTGGTTGGAATATTACTCAAATGTGTATTCTAACTTATTTAATTGCACAACAATGCAATTTAGAACCTGGAGAGTTCATATGGACTACAGGTGATATTCATTTCTATGGAGACCAAGTTGATGATGTACGTCAAATGGTTGAAAGAGAAACACACCCTTTTCCTCAAATTAAGATTAATAAAGCTAAAGACATTTACTCGTATGAATGGTCTGATATTGAAATTATCGGATATAAACATTCAGGTAAAATGGAAAAGCTAAAAATATCTATTTAATATTATCAGGACACCCTAAATGATAACAGCTCAACTTGCTAACCATATTGCTAATGCAAATAACACTTCCGCATATAATTCTCTATTAGATTTGGTAGAGAAAAGAATTACTCAAACATCTTTGTCAGGTAATTTTCAAGTTTCAATTAATTATTCTGAAACTAATCAAACTATTTCTTATGAAGTTTCTAAAAAATTAGCAGACTATCTGGCATCTTTAGGTTATTCTACCACATATACAAAAGCACATATTACAATTAAGTGGAGTTAAGATGTCACAAGAACATCAACAACTAACGAAAGAAGAAGTTGCAGAACGTCTTCAAAAAGCAACTGAAGATACTTTTGCTCTGGGCTATGTATCTGGTTTAAAATCAGTACTACCTTTTATTGAAAAAATTTCTAAAGAACTTAATCAAATGCATGAAAGTATTTATGATTACGTTGTTAAGAACGATCCTCATCATGGCAAGTCTGACGAAGATATTGCCAAAGAAGCTGAAGAGGCTACTAGAAAACTAAATGAACAATACATCAAAGCCAACTAAGATCATTAATCTTTTTGGAGCCTCTGGCAGTGGTAAAAGTACTACTGCTATGGGGCTTACTTATTTTTTAAGATGCTTAGGATATAAAGTTGAATATGTCAATGAATATGCTAAAGATTTAGTGTATGAAGAGTCTACTCATAAACTTAAACATCAATTATATGTTTTTGCTAAACAATTAAAAAAGCAAGATGTATTATTGAATAAAGAATTAGATTTTATAATTACTGATTCTCCCATTCTTCTTTCCTATTTCTATGGAGAGAAATATAATACTAATCTTGTCGGGTTTAAAGAACTCGTACTGAATTCTTTCAATTCCCAAAATAGCCTTAATTTCTTTATTAAAAGAAATGTTTCCTTCGACCCAAGTTTACGACTTCAAGATGAGAATGAATCTGATCAAGATTCTCAAAATCTTTTAAATATGTTAACTGAGTTAGGTATAGAATTAAATTTAATTTCTACTATCTCTGCAGTTGACTCTATCTTGAATATTGTTACTCATTCTGAATAAGTCCTATGTCAAATTATAATATAAATCTTTTAATACACATCTTAAAGCAAGCTGAACAAACTCACATTAATCTAGAAGAATTAAATGACAAGTATCAAGCTGTAGAACGTTCTAATTTTGTTTGTAATACTATTACTAAAATTGTAGATTTTGAATCTCCTTTAAATTTTAGAGATACCTCTCATTACGGAAGAGAATTGGTTTCTACTAATTCTATATATAACTATATTCTTTCTTATGTTCCTAAAATTAATTTTGGAAGACGATTTGGTCACACCTATGGTTTAATTAAATTCTTACAAATTGAAAATCAGAACAGAAAGAGAAAAACAACTATAGTATTTCCTCACATGGCTTTAGAGACTCATTTTAAAGACACTTTAAAACAAATGTGCACTTCTTTAGAATACACTCAAATTCTTTCTTTTACTTTCTTAACTTATTCTCCTAACCGTTTATTAACTAGTGAAACTAAGTCGGAACTTTTTTTCTTAACTGATTTCCATAATTTAAGTACAGAAGAAAGATGGTTACAAACTATTGGAAAATATATTAGCCCTAAGAGAAAGATGATATTAGTTGGTGAATACAGCTAATGAAGTTATCTACTCTCTCTGGAAAAATGAATCTTTTGTCGGTGTCTTCTAATGCTAAAACATCTAAAAGTGACGAACTATATCCTAACACTCTTACTGCTATCTTATATCTTTCTCCTCATACTTTAGGAGGTTATGGGAATGTATGTGCAGATGCTACAGAAGGTTGTAAACAAACTTGTTTATATTCTGCTGGCAGAGGTAAATTTAGTTCAGTGCAGCAAGCAAGAGTTAATCGTACTAAATTATTCTTTACAGATTTAAAGAAATTTAATTCTACTTTAATTCAAGATCTTTTTGATTTTCAATCTTATTGTAAAGAACATAAGCTACAAGGATATGTAAGACTTAATGGTACTTCTGACATAGATTGGCAAAAAATTAAAATGCAGGACACTAAAACTATCTTTGAAATTTATCCTGATTTGCATTTCTATGATTATACTAAAAATGCTAAAAGAACTTCTAAATATAAAAACTATAGTTTAACTTTTAGTTATAGTGAATCTGTTACTATTACAACTGTCAAATCAAAATTAAAACAAGATGTAAATGTTGCAGTAGTATTTGATGAAATCCCTGCTAAATGGAATGGATTAGAAGTAATAAATGGTGACCTTTCTGATCTTAGACCTAAAGATAAAAAACATGTAATTGTAGGATTAAAAGCTAAAGGATTGGCACGTACAATTAAAACTGATTTTGTAATTAAAACAATTAATATATGAGGACTTAAATGGACTATAATGGTGTTACTCTCTATTCTTATGATAGTAAGAAGAAAGTGAGAGTATGGAAAGCTTCTTCTGACTTTTCCTTAAATGATGACGGACATATTGTTATCACTATTGAACATGGTCAAGAAGGTGGAAAGATACAAGAAAAAGTTCGTAAAGTTAAGTCTGGTAAAAATAAAAATAAAGCTAACGAAACTTCTATCGAACAACAAGCGGCTTTAGAAATTGGTTATCTATATCAACAACAATTAGATGATGGTTATGTTACTGACATTAATGAATATGTAGAATTATATAGACCTGTCCTTGCACATAAATATAAAGATAAAAAACATCTTATTAAATGGACACAAAATAAAGCTATAGATAAAGCATCTAAATGGTATGCTTCTAGAAAATTAAATGGTATTCGTTGTTTTATCTTTGTTGTTAATGGTGTTGTTACTAAGTTTGAATCTCGAACTGGTAAAGCATTTAAGATGTTTGGTCATATTGCAGATGATATTTTAAAGAATTATAAATTTAAAAATGTTATTTTAGATGGTGAATTATTTAACCCTAAAATTCCTTTTGAAATGATTTGCTCTTTAGTTAACTCTGACGATTATAAGACTATGGAAGATCCTGAAACCAAATTAATTTGGAAAACTTCAGACGTTAATTTCCATTGTTATGATCTTGTAGACTTAGATGATTTAACTAAAACTTTCTATTCTCGTTTTATTGAGAATAATTGGTATAATCCAAAATCTACTGCCATTCAGTATGTAGAAAGTATTCCTGTTGAAACTGAAGAAGAAATGATTCAATTAGCAACTAAATGGATTTCAGAAAAATACGAAGGACTTATGCTTCGCTTTGGTTCTGCTTTATATGAATTTGCTAAACGTTCTGCTTATTTACTTAAATATAAAGTAATGGAACAAGAAGAATTTAAAGTATTCAATATGTATTTAGCAGAAAACGATGAAAATAAGATTATGTGTACCTTATTAAATCATCACAATAAACAAGAACCTTATGATAAGTTTGATTGTGCTTTAAAAGGTAATAAGGATGAAAATCTAAAATTACTTAAAGAATTAGAAAAGCACATTAAAGAATCTTGGGTCTCTGTTGATTACCAAGTTTTAAGTTCTTATAACGTACCTTTATTTCCAGTAGGTGTTGCTATAAGACAAGGAGAAGTTGTAAATGGAAACTTCATACCCGCAATATAGTATTACAACCTCTAAAGAGTTTTTGGAACAGCATTCACTTGTTGTTCCAAAGCCTGCTGGTTATTTAGTTATAGCTGATTCATTTTGTGTAAGTATTAAGGTTAAACCTTCTGAAGAGCATCTACAAAATATGTTTAAAACATTTGGATGGGTTTGGCAAGATCATGTTTGATAAATTATTTAGAGAAAACATTAAAACTACTATGCACTGGAGTGATATACAATTTGATTTATTTGTACATCTTTGGAAAGAACTCCATACACAAAATGTAACTAGTATTAAAAAATCATATATTTATACACCTGAATATTTTGAATTAATTCTTTCATTATATTTTATTGTATTACAATTAGACCTTAAAGAAGAAATTACAGAAAGAAAAGCAATATTATTATGTGTACTTCTTTTTTATGCAGTAAGTGAAGAACAAATAGGGAAACAATCAGAACATTCTTTAGAAGTTCTTTAATCCTTTATATTACACTTATTACATCATAAGTTAATTTCTATACCTTGTTTAAAATATACTTTGGCACTTTTAAATTCATTTAGTGACACAAGTACAGATATTCTTTCGGATAAAGATTATTCTTTATTGTTAGATTTATTAACAAGTACAAATCCTATAGTAGTTGATCGAAAACACGCTATGTTCTATTACGACAACCCACAAGAATCTATATTCGCTGTTAAAAAACCATACCCTACTCCTACTCAATTCTTTGACGAAATGTTTAAAACTTCAGGAAGAATTCAATCTAAAATGTTAAAGGGGTTTTATGTGGACAGATTACACAGGTTGATGGATACACAAGCTAAAAAATCTATTTTTCCGTTTTGATATATGAACTATTTAGAAAAAAGCTCTTATGTACTTACTACCACTGGATTCAAACCAATTGAGTCTCTTGGTTTAACTACTTATGTATACACCTCAAATAATACTATTGATAAAGTAACTAATACTAAATCAAATGTTATTGAAAAATTAACAGATTATTCTGTATTTCAAAACTCTGTAGATGATATCTCTTTTACAGTTTCAAATAAAACAAAGGTAGATGTTGTTAATTCTAGTTTTAAAAGATCTAAAATTTCTTTCTTAAACTTAGAAGTTGATAATTGGTTATTTCATCCTTGGATTAAAAAGAACCAATCTCATACAGTAGGGACTGTAGATTTAGCTCAGTCAACTACAAATTTCTATGATAGCAATAATATCTATTTGTTTAATTCTTCTATTCTGAATATCTCTAAGAAATTTAATATTCCTCAAGAAGCTGTTAAACAACTCTTAGTTCGAGAGGCTAAAGAATACGAACAATATCTTCCTCAAATTGTAAAGTATCTCAAAGATACTTATGGTATTAAGAAAGATAAAGAGGAAGTGGAAACTTCTTTCTTAGAATTAAAACACTATGTTAAAGATAACTTTGTGTTTAAAATGAACAGATTTATTTCTGTTGATTTAAATTTTGTTTCTTTTGTTGTTGCTTTATTTACTTCATGTAAAGTAAATAAGACAGTATTAAAAGACAATACTAATTTGTATGAGTTGTCATTTACTTTTGATAAAACCAAAGACAAACAAATACAATCTAAAGTACTTTCTTTTATTAAACATCTTAATGTTAAATATGAAGAAAAAATTGAAAACAATAAATTAGTTTTAAATGTATATAATAAACCTTTATATGACTTTGTTACTAAAGTTCTTTTAGTAAATATAAGTTGTATTTTGAATTCTTCACCTGAATGTCAAGAGTTCTTTGTACAAAACATCTTTAAAAACTCAAATCAAATTAATGTAGGTTTTGAAGTTGCACTACAAATTAAAGAACTTTTCTTATACACAAAACAAGTTGTAGGTATTAAACAATATACTCAAGGTGTTTTAGCTACTTTACTTCAAGATGATTTTGATAAATTAGAATCTACCTTGATTACAGATGAAGTTGGTTATTACTCAAGAGTTGTTAGCATCTCTTCTTATGAAAAGTTACATACTAATCATTCTAAAATTAATGTAAAAGATTCTCAAATAGTACATTTAGGATTTACAGAATGTCAGTAAACACTCTATTTGGTCAAAAGATTACTTTAAATTCTTCAGCACCTCCAGCAAAAAAACCTTTAGCTAGAGTGGAGAAAGTGACGAAATCTAATTATGGCCTTCATGCAGACTTAATTAAGTCTAGCACTAAAAATTATTATAATCATACTTACAGATATTCTAATGAACCTGCTAGTTATGATGCCGATAGTTTTTTCAATTGGCTCCAAGCAGATGAGTTGTATGTATTAACTAAAGATAACAGAAAATTAGGTTATGTTGTATTGCACAATAATCCAACTATTGAAAATAGTATTGTTTCTTATTCTTTCTTTATTCATCCTCGTGTCTGTAAATTAAATTCAGTACATATGAGTGTAGGAGGTTTTGTCCTTGCTGCTGCTCAGTGCTTACTGTTAAGAGCTCGGTTAATTACTACTTA
>JACCDZ010018623.1_pt1 | contig 17127 bp, 18 predicted proteins | sample 7449551 | NCBI WGS metagenome assembly JACCDZ01 (sample SAMN15323452, study PRJNA562643) | freshwater metagenome | isolation source: river surface water | place: USA:Blue River Watershed | collected 2017-08-18 | reverse complement strand
GATGTTAGTAATATTAGGAACTAACATAACTTGAAACTGTCCTTGATAAATTGGTTCAAGGTCACGTTTAATATTACGCACAACTTGGAAAAAGTCAAACGGATTGCTTCCTTGCCATCCTTGGCAATCCCTCACCATAATACACACTTGACCAGTCTTAGCAATAGCACGTTCAAATAAGGCGCGATGTCCTTTATGCCATGGTTGCCAACGTCCTAACATTTGTACAGTTTCTTTCTTGTTGTCCCAACGTGGACGTCTACGATTGTCAATTATGTGTTCAGCAATAAAGTCTACCCATTTTTCTGCCCACTGCTCTGTAATACGAAAATCATAAATCTCAGGTTCTACGAACATCTTGTTAGTGTCTTCGTAACGTCCTTCATCTATAGTGTCTACCCATATAGTCCAGTCAGCTTTAAAGTTATTACGCATTTCGACCAATGGAGCAACAAAGTCTACAATACAATAATCTGTGTTACTTGTGTCGGCCAATTCACGCATTCGGTGACTTTGTCTAATACGACCTTCACGACTAAAATCCCAATCGTCAAAATGTCTACGAACTTCATCAGCGTTAAGCCATCCCACAGTTTTTTCGTATCCTTCTAAACGTTTTTTCAAACGTTCTGCTAGATATGTTTTTCCAGCTCCTGGCAATCCCATAATTAAAATTCTTTGTGTCATAATAGATGCATCCTTTGATTTATTTATTGGTGATAACTGCGTACATAAATATTTCCATGAATCATTGTTTAATTTTTGGTGTTACCAACGGCGGAATTTTTAGAGCTACTGGTGCTCATAGAATCGCTAATCATCTTAGACTTCAGGGTTGGGACTGTGAAGTTGTAGATTTTATTGAATATTGGTCGTTTGATCAAATAAAAGAACTATTATTATCTAGGGTTAATGAGAATACAAAGTTCTTTGGTTTCTCTATTACATTTAATCTAACAAAAAATGAACAATTATTGTTAAATTTGGTTAATTGGGCAAAGGAAAAATGGCCTAATCTGAAATTTATTTCAGGCGGTCATAGCGTTCCTTTTTTCCCTGCACCATTTGATTATCACATAATGAGTTATGCTGAATTTGCACTAGATGAATTATTAAAATGGTTATTTTCAAATGGTGTTACTCCAGTATTTGATCCATTGCTTAAGAAAGGCAACATGGAGGTTATCAATGCTACAGTACACCTTCCTTCTCATCCATTTCCCGAAGCAGTTATAAAATATGAGCCAAGAGATTTTATGACTCCTACAGATCATGGAGTCATAGAATTCAGCAGGGGTTGTATTTTCCAATGTAAATTTTGTAACTTTCCTGTCTTAGGCGTTAGAGGAGATTATACCAGATCAGCAGAAAGCGTCTATGAACAAATGATGTTTAATTATGACAATTATGGCGTACAAGATTACGGAGTAAGCGACGAAACATTTAATGACCGTACTGAGAAAATTGCAAAATTTGCAGATGTAGTTGAAAAACTACCTTGGAAACCATATTTTAGTGCATTTATTCGTGCTGACTTGTTGATATCAAGGCCTAGAGACAGAGAAGAACTTTTAAGACTTGGGTTACACGCACACCTGTATGGTATAGAGTCATTTAACGCACAATCTTTAAAATACATTGGAAAAGGCATGGCTCCAGATAGGCTTAAAGAAGGCCTTATCGATGTAAGAAATTATTTTAAAAAACATATTGGACATAGATTTCGAGCGTCAATTAATTTGATAGCTGGGTTACCTCATGAAACACTTGAAACTATGGAAGAAACTTGTCAGTGGATACACAAAAATTGGTTAGATCAAACTGTTACTTGCCAGCCTTTACGAATTAATAAAGACGACGAGCCACGACCATCGATCGTTGATGAATCATATGATACATTAGGGTATGTTGAAATGACTCCTGAAGAGCAATATGCGGCGATCAACTCTAGAGACGGAGAAGCATGGGTTCATTTAGAATATGGCCATTTTGAACTTCTTGAAAGAAATCGCATATGGAAAAATGAACACATGAATTGGTATCAAGCTGTGTCATATTCTGCTAAAATTAATGGGGGTGGAAAGAAATTTGGAAACATTGAAAAAGTTTATCCATTACACATGCCTCTAGTTTATTCAGATAAGTTTGGTAATATATTGACCACAGATGAAAAATTAAAACTATATGGAAAGAAAACTAGGGAAGCTGAAGAAGGCGCAAGAGTATACATACAAAATTATATATCTAAAAAATTAAGTCTTTAATATGTCAATACATTTTCCCTACGTTCCAGCAACTTATCGTAATATACCTAAAACAGGAACTACCAGCTTTAAATGGTGGTCTAGAGACAATATAAAAAATTGTGAAATATTAGAAGACCCTTCTAGGATTTATAATATGCAACATTTGTCTTTAGAAGAGATTGAACAAAAGTGGCCAAACTACGGAACAACTTTTACATTTGTACGAAATCCATTTGATAGAATGGTCAGTATATTTCATCACGTAGGCCAAGATGCCGAGGCACGAATTAAACAGCGTCCACTAGGCGGTACAAAAGAACAGTACGGAGTCAAACAAGAAGAACTAGACTCTATACCAATTGAAATTGATATTAAAGTTTTACAAGTTTATAGGAAAGGCTTTGATCACTGGGTCCATTCAGACTTTGTACCAAATTACAATGATTCTCTAAATTCTTTACTACATCAAAAAGAAAGTCAGATGTATTGGCTTAATAATGTAGTGCCTGATATTGTTATTAAAATTGAAGAAGTTAATCAAAAGTTTAATCTATTACAAGACTTACTTGAATGCCATGTTCCTTTCATACATATAAACAAAAGTGAACACAAGCCTTACAAAGAGTATTATAACGAGTCAAGTAAAAAGATAGTAAGAGATCTATTTAAAGATGACCTTGACGTTTTCAACTACGATTTTTAACGTCTAGAAAAAACAAGTTGGAAAGCCTCTGCATAGTTAACACCAATTTGTGTTCCCCTAAACTTTGCTCTAGTTTCCATTGATTCAATACTACGTGCATCAGGGTATTGATAAGTTTCAGTTTGATACAAGTTTAATGCTTGCTTCTTTATATTAATAAAATCCCCAACATCAACAAAGACGTTTGGTTCAAACGTAGGTTGTACTTTATAGAAAGACCAATCTGAGCTGGCTGGTATTTCACAGAAGTACAATTCTTTAATAGTGGATTGTGGTTTGGGTCTACAAGCAACCATTGTTGCTTCTGCTACTACCCTGTGATCTTGATGTATGTCTGAAATACTGTGTGTATATACTACATCAGGTTTCATTTGGGCAATGATACTTTCAAGTTTATGAATAGTGGGTTGGGCAGTTAAAGCCAAATCAGGAACATTGTGGATTGTCCCTGTCGCACCAAATAGTTTACAGGCTTCATAAAACGATTTAACTCGTTGACTTGATACATTTTCATTGCCTGGACGTGCTCCATTGCACAATGAAAAGACATGCACATCATTGTCTACAGAAAGTTTAGCAATAGTCCCACCTGGACCAAAACTCTCATCGTCGGGGTGTGCAAAAATAAACGCTATTTTCATAACATATCCTTGATAATATCATCAAGATTATTAATAGGAAGATATTTAATATGCTGTTTAATTTTTGATAAATCTGGTATGCGAACGTTAATATCACCGTGATTAGATGAGAAAGCTTCTTCATAAGGAACACGAGTAATTTTACTTAATGAGTTACTCAGTGCTATGACACGCTCTGCTAGATCATTGATTGTTATAGGACTATCATTACCAATATTAAACAACTCGCCATTAATAGTTGATACTTTGACCAGTGCGTCTACTGCATCATTAACGTGACAGAAACAACGTATTTGTTGCCCGCTTCCGTATACAACAAGGTCTTTTCCTTCCTTTGCGGCTTGCACAAATCTTGGCAGCACCATTCCGTAATCACCAAGTTGGCCTGGCCCAACTACATTAAAAAATCTAACTATTGTAAATGGACATCCGCTTGCTCTAAGCATGAACTCCATCATTAACTTACTGGTAGCATAACCCCAACGAAGTTTACTACTTGGGCCTATGCTGGCATTTGCTTCTTCGTAAAATGGTCCGTCACCATATACTTCACTGGTACTTGAAAAAACTACATGTTTTTTTGCACGTTGAAATAATGGCAACAATTTGTTGTTCAAAGCAACATTATTAAACAGTGTTTCACTAGGATGTTTATCTATATATTCAACACCAACGCTTCCTGCAAGGTGGAATATCCTATGATTTTTACTGAATAATTTTAAAAGTTCATTGTCTTCCATTGTGGTAATGTCAGCTTCAATGAAATCAAATAAATTTTTATATTCAGAAAAATCATCTACATTAATTTTAGAAGTTTTTAAATTATCAATAATGGTTACACGTTCTTGTCTTGTTTTAAGAAGTCTGTGTGCTAGATGCTGGCCTATGAAGCCTGCGCCGCCCAGTAGTAAATTGTTCATAAATATCACCTAAAGTAATAATTTCCGTGTTAAATTGTTCTAATCTAGACATTGCTTCAACCACATCACTGATGTGAGCAATGTAATGCAACTTGTTTGGTTGAGCAGGTTTGTATGCAGTACCTTTAATACAGCGCATAATAAATGCATCATCGTGCATACCTTCTCCGTATACAGATGGTAATCTATAATTGATGCAGTCAATATCGCTATGTAAAAGATAAATTTCCATACACCGCTTTGCTACATTATACGCTCCTTGGGCAGTATCTGCAATATCAAATACGCCAAAAGTTGAAGCATTAATAAATGTTGCGGAAGGACAAATCATCATGGCTTTACGTGTACTATCTAAAATAGTATCCATAACGCCTATGGTATTATCAGTAATAGTCTTAGTTGTGCTAGGACATGCTAAGTGATAAATCCTGTCACAATTTACTTGCTCAAAGTTCTTGGATATTTGAATTACTTCAAAGCCATCTAATTCTAACTGTTTAATAAGGTGCTTACCAATAAATCCTGTTGATCCCGTGATGGCAACTTTTTGCATATGATCCTTTCTATATCTTTTAAATTCTGTGCGAAATTTTCTGCGTTCTTGTAAATTTGATCAGCATAGTGCTCTGTTCTACTCTTGTGAACTTCTATTGATACTAATAGTGTTTGTAATTCATTTTCATTAAAAAGCTCTAACTTTGTCTCTTTTTCTTTATATGTATCTGATAACATAGACATCATCAAAATTACACTAACATTAAAATTTTTATAGTAGAACAAAAATGCTTGGTACCCTGTAAATTTAAAACCTGTATCTGTTTTTTTAATTCGATTACAGTCAAAACAACGAAAAATATCCCCATACTCAAATAAAATATCATCAGTTGATGGCATCATATAACTTGGGGTGTAATCAAAAATAATCTTATTATAACTCAGTTGTTCTTCTTTAGTTAACTGTTGTTTAAAAGGAAGTATATGTGCATTGAGTTCCTTAATTTGTTGATCCATTAATAAACAATCATCATAAGACAATTTCCCTAAATCTGGATAGTAGGGCATATTTTCATAAAACCAAAGTTGGTCGTCAACTTCAATAATTTTTACAATTGATTTCTCAAAAACATCAATTGGATTTTTCTCTAACCACTTGTCTAATTTATCTAATACAATATATCTAGCTTGATTGTTTTCAGTTATAGCACAAAAATTTATAAATCTATCTTTTACTTTTATAATGTAATCGTAAAATAATGGATCTTCATAGACATAATAATATTCAACATCAATTGATGGAATATCAACAGTTTTTAACAATTTAAAGAACTTTAATTTTTCCAAGGCGCAGTATCCCAACCCAGTCTAATATAACGAACTCCTTTTTGTTGTAGTCCTTCTTTGACTGTTCTAATGAATGTGGATGTATCAATTGGGTCATACAACGGTATCCCCAATGCTTCCATTAGTTTGCTGTCATCATCCAATAAATGCCCTCGCCCGCAGATACTGTAACATCCGTTTGCGCCCGCATTAACAAAAAGTATGCTTCCATAATTTTCTGCCCATCCTTTGATGTTAAGTTTAATTTGTTCGTATGCTTTGTATATTACAAATCCAGCAACTCCGTATATAATAACACGTTTACCTTGACTGGCAAGACCTGCGGCAATATTGACCATGTTAGGCTCTTGAACGCCACAATTAATAATGTTATAATTGCCGTCAGTCCACTTCCACATGTCGCAATGAAGAAAATATACTTCTCCCGGATAGCGATTTAAAAATTTATGTAAGGTTTCTCTCATCTTCTAACCATTTGTAAAATTCTTTTCCTCGCTGAATATCAATTAACTCTTGTGGATTAACTGCATCCTTGGGTCTAGTAACGTCACTTCTAAACCCTGATAATACATAGTCCCAAGCTTCAGCTGGGAAAATATCTATCTCTTTCCAATCCTCTACTGGTACATTTTTATACAAATCCCAATACTCGTTTGATCTCTTTGAATATTTGTAGTGAGCAATAATAAAATTCATAACACCATCAAACTCATCATTGGTTTGTTGATTATATTCTTGTTCAGTTAAGTTGCCATCAATGTAACTTGTTATTCTTTTTAATGCAGAAGTTGTCAAATATAATCCAGTTGATTCAATTGGTTCAATAAATGCTGAGCATAATCCAATTGCTACAACATTATCTTTCATGTGTACTTTATTGCGTCCAGTACGCATACGAACAGTGCCAATTCTGTCTCTATCAACTGTTAAATGAAACTTATGTTGTATGTACTCAATAAACTCGTCCATGACATCAAACTTGTCACAATGCACGTAACCAACTGCCAGCTGATCACCTAGTGGAATATTCCAAATCCATCCGCTATTTGCGGCTTTGAATATCGAATATGGTACACATTGATTCTGTTTGTCAGTATAAGGGTGTCTAAAAACCAACGCTTTATTATTGGGAACTTTGTCTGATATCTCAACAAAGTTGTCGTCCCAATTAGTCAACAGCTTTTTAAATCCTGTTGAGTCAATAACTAAATCAAAGCCTGTGACATCATCAACTGTTGCATCTTTACGTATGATAGTTAAATTTTTAAATTGTCCAACAAGTGTGTCCATGTACTTTAATATATCAGATGCTCTAAAGTGTACGGAGATATCGTTATATTCATAAATGTTATCTGGAACTTTATTAATGGATATCATCCTATCAAGGCTACTGCTGTTATACTTGTCTGTTTGTCCAATACCAAATGGGAATGTAAACTGCTCACCTACTTGGTTAAAGCCGTCAAACATAATACCTAATTTTAATGTACCGTTGCAATGCTTGATGATGTCTGCATGACTTATTCCTAAGTCGTTTAAAAAATGCGATACATCAGGTATCAGTGCTTCGCCAACTCCAATTGGACTATTCTCTTCTGGATATGTCCAAACTATTTCCTTATCTGGATATTGTTTGGCTAGATAAAAAGCGGTTAGATATCCTGAAGTTCCTGCACCAACAATTGCAATTCTTCTGATGTTTCTATTTTCCTGTAGTGCCATTTTTTGTTATTCTCTTCCATTTGCTTTACGCCCTTACCTTTTACTGTCTTACAAAAAACAATATTAGGAAGTGCATCAGTTTTGTTTACAAATACTTTTTCTAACTCGTCTCTATTGTGTCCGTCAACTATTTGCGTCCACCAACCATAATGTCTACACAAGTTAATAACAGGTTCAATTTTTAATATAGTATCTATATTACCAGTTACTTGTGAATTATTGTAATCAACAGTTACAAATACATTTTTAATTTGATTGTGTCCAATGAATTGTAATGCTTCTAATGTATTTCCCATTTGCAAACAAGCATCACTTAGATTTACCCAAACTTGTTTACTAGTGGTCATTGCAATACCAATTGCTACTCCAAGGGCATTGCCCATTGTTTCTTCGCCGTAGTCCACAAACGAAACTTCATCGTGTTTAACTCCAACACTGAGTTGCTCAATATTTGTTACATACTGTAAGTCTTGCCAAACAAGATAGTATGCTTGTGCTCCAAAGGGTTTACCAATTACAATGTAATCGTCAATACCAACAATACCTTTTGAAAATAGTATGTCAACATAGTCAAGCATACTTAATGCACTTGCTATGTGGCTTAGTTTATTTTCAAATGAGTATTCTAGTAAACGTTTTCGATTCATTTAAACGGCTTCCTTGGCAAATAAAAATCACCGCCGCAGTAATCCCAACGACATTTAGTTCCAGAATTAAACAATACATTCATTTTGGTAACAGCCAATCTATCATTCACTAAATTAGTATATGGTGTTTCAGGTATACATTCTCTTAGATAATTGGTCATGTGTATGCCGCAGTTAAAAACATTACCATCACCATTAATGGTAATACTACGTGTGCCAGCGGCACAGTGCCAACCTCTATTATCAACACCTTTTTTAAATAAATCATTAGTGTTGTACATTACACCGTCAATACAATAAAGTTGTTCAGTCTTATTGTATTTGTTGTAAAATTCAATATGACGTTTTGATGTTTCCTCATTATATGCGTAATGACAAAAACCGTAAATCATTTCACTATTGATAATCTTATCATAGGTTAAACATTCTTTAACGTAATCATAAAACTCGTCAATATGTTCTTCTGGAATGTTTTCTAACATAACATCAAAGTTATGTATGGCAACGCCTAACTCTTTAATTCTATTAAAATTTTGTTTGAATGAGGACAGTTTGTTAGTTCGATCTTTTAATTCTAAATAGTGTAGGGATACATTGAACTGTTCACATAGTGGTAGCAACTCTTCTAACAGCTCTGTTTTAAATGTTAGATTAGTTTGCATTTCATTATATGCTGTTATACCTGTCTCAGAACTCTTTTTCTTCACATATTTTAATATATCAATTACTTTGGGATGTCTAGTTGCCTCACCGCCGTGATAGTAAAACATCACACTATTAAATTTGTTCTTTTGAAAGAATTCAAAAAGTTTGTCAATACTGGTAATAATGTCTTCGTACTTGTAATGTCGTCCTGAATGCCAATGGCAATAATTACAGTGCAAGTCGCAAGCTTCTGTAATTCTAAATGTTACATTGTACTCAGCATTGTACCCACCATGGTCATTTACCTGTACTATTTTATATGATTCTATTGGCTTTATCTCGCCAACTTTCATTTCTTCTTTAGTTGTTATTTTTGTCATTATATGACCATCCTAGTACCAGTTACATCTAACTCAATGTAGCTTAAACCTTTTATGGTTGGTACATTTATAATTTGTTTTGCGGCAATTAATGGATCTACTGCTTGATCAATATGACTTAGGTTACCTGTAAGTTTTGTTCTAACAAACCCAGGATGAACCAATTGCCAATTAATGTGTTCAAATTGTTTTGACAGTTCCATCACTCCCATGTTTAATGCCGCCTTGCTCATTCGATAATATATAGAAGCAGTATCAGCTGAGATTACATTGCCTTTAGTCAATGCACCAAGTATACTTGTTAATACAACAATCTTGTCGTTAACATGCGGAGCAATATACTGTAAAAACTCAATGCTTCGCGTTGCATTAACTTCCATTGTTTCATCTGCTTCAGTTGATATACCAATACAATAATATACTTTTGAAAACTTGTTTTGGAATACGGGCCAACTACTCTTATCTTTAATATCTAACTGTATAAATTTAGAATCAGTCCTTCTACTCGTACCAAGTGCATCAGGCAATAATTCATGTATTGCTTTGCCAATGCCGCTGTCAACACCAATAACAATATCCTTAATCATTTTTCTTCTGCAATTTCATAAGTACATCCATACCTCGATAGCTTACATCAAAAGCCAATGACAAACGAGGGACTTCTGTTTTATTTGGACGAACACCATGTTTGAGCCAACTAGGGAATAGTATCAATTCTCCTGTTCGTGTTGATATCTCTTGGCAATTTTGTGATAACTTATGTTCATCGTCTTGTGGCAAAGTAGATGCTAATGCTTCGTTAGGATCTTGAAAGTATATGTTTCCTTGCTCATCGGATTCTTTATACACATAAAAACAACCTGATATAAAATAAGGGCTATGGTTGTGCATAATTGCATGACCACCATTGTTATACTTGTTTGCCCAAGAGTAGTGTATGCCAGGACTTTGTACTAATCCTAATTCTTTCCAATATACTTCAATGTGTTGATTAATAAAATCCCAAACATCAGATAATATTTTTTCTTTGTGCAAGAACAACATTCCGTTGGTACTTGTGCTTATTTCCTTACCTGTGCCTGAAAGCTCTGCGTAGGTAGCCGTATCTTTATCAAACTGATGAAAGAATGGTTCAAGCCTGCGCATAAAATCCACATGATCATAATCAGGCATTGTTGCTCTATATATTCGTGTAGGAAATAAATTCACTATGGACATGATACATTATAACACATTTGGGTTATAAAACACAAGAAATTGTGGAACAAACCAAACTTGCTTGGCAAACTTATGGAACATCCAGAATCCCTCAAATGTGCCTTCTGGATAATCTGATGGAACAAACAGTATCCTAGATTTCAATGTTTGTAGAGTTGGCCTTAATTTATTAAAAGTTCCTCGAATATGTATTTCATCTAGTTTGGAGATTTTACCACTATAGAACTTATCCTTAGAATCTGTTTCAGCTTCGTTGAACTCTGCACCTTTGTACACATGATACAAATCGTCTTGTTTGCCTAACCATATGCCGACCTCAACCAATTGGTCAAACAACTCTCTAACTTGTTCTACAGTAGTAAACTTATAGTCGTCATTATAAACAAAATTTTGATGGTAATCTAATAAGTTATTAGCATTGTCAAACTCCATATCAGACTGCGCTTTTAACTTATCAAACTCGCCATTACGTTGCTTTTCAACCCAATCATTCCAAATAAAGAACATGAAGCCGTCAGACTTATGTCCGTTATAAATGCTCCATTTCATTCTATGAAATATAGTTTTACAAAAACAATTTAATTGATAGGTAAACTCTACTACATCAATGTATCCATTGCCATCCTTGTGTAGCATTGTTTCCATAACAATACCATCATAAAAAGGGATATTCCATTCCTGTAAATGTTTAAAACTTTCTCTGTCGTACGGATTATCAGTTACAGGCGGATTACCAAAGTCTTGGCGTTTGCCTTCTTCGGCTAATGTTCTATCAATTACTTTGTTTACTTCTGCTATCTTCTTAGGATTAGCAACATATACTCTAGGTCTTATTTGATATCCTGGATACTTTGCAGACAGTGTTTCAGACCTATTGCTTCTTCTTTCAACTAAGAAATCAATAATGCTTCCAAACTCTCCGCCTCTTAGATATTCGTCACTATCTACATCATATACTTTCATTTAATATCTCCTGTAAGGACAAAGGCTGATAGCCTAACTCCTCAAATACATTTCCTGGTAGCCTTGGATCATTGTGGCAGTTAATAAAACTTGTATTTAGACTACTAAAAATATTGTTAAATTGATCTACCATTTCTGCTGTAATACTACTGCGTTTAAGGACTACAGATTCATAGCGTGTAATCAAATTATTGTAGTTGTTATGTACAGTTGGACAATTAAATTTTTGCCCCATAAATTCAAACTTGCCATTTTTGATTATGTCCTCAAACTTTAAAGTCGTTACATAATCTAATTTAGACAACGTAATACTATCAATAACTGATGAAGTTGTTACTGGTGTTACATAATCTAATCCAACTGGTAACTCGTCATCTTCAAACAAATCATCAGTGCCAGTCAAATAAGACACTGTTGGGTGTCTAATTATATTCAATATTTGAACATCATAATCTTTACGTAGTTGATCTAAGAACACGCGACTAAATGTTCCACCAATTGCTTGACATTGTTCTAAAGTATCATAGTCTTGTTTATACTCAACTTCCGTTAACATTCCTAAGTCAACTCTAGGCAAAGAAAAGTTATTATAGCAATGCAAGTAAGACGCAACTGGACTAATTTCTTTTGCAAAGAACTTGTGTTTGATCCCAGGAAGACCACTCACTACAATCACTCTAAACTCCTTTGTACAAATTTCATTAGCTCACCATAATACTCATCGTCTTTCATTTCTCTACCAGTAATTTTAAAACTACGAACTCCCATCTCTTTTAGTCTACGCATTGCTGGTGGCTCTATATCCATTTCTTCATACTTGCTGTCCTTATCTGGATTAAACTTAGGCAACCAACATTCTTCTACTTCACGACTGTATGGACGTCTTGCAGTGTTCTCATCAGCAATAGCTTTGAAGTGTTCATCAAAATATTTACAGCCCCAGACGCAGGTGTCGTTCAACATTACTTCCCATTTGGTTTTATCAAGCTCATTGGATCTAGGATCAAAGATATGTTCAAAACGTGGGACTATCCAGTCGTACTTAGTTTCTAGTTCCTTGTACCAGGAAATGTCTGAATCCTGTAATGGAATGTTTAGTCTGCCCATTCCAGTTATACTGTATATTAAATCATACTTGGGAAAATTATCACGCACATATTGACGTAGACTGTCATTAACAATAATAAGGGCATTGCCTTCCCTGTGAAACTTTTCTAGTAATTCATTACCTAATGGATCAGTTAAATCAATATTATGATTACTAAAAGTTAGAGCTATGCTTACACCTTTACTGTAGTAATAATTGATAAGAGCATCACTATAATAAACATCTCTATTGATTCTTCCGCCGTTCCAATCACATTTGTTAATACCATCGTAGACAACTAACTCGTTAGTATCAACTAAGTTGTGACTTAGGAACTTAACAAGTGGAATTGATTTACTGAATGCGCCTGCTAATAGATATCTCATTACATTAAAAAGCATTTGTCTTTAGGACAAATACCATCCGTTTTAATTCTGTAGCAACAATTATATAGTTGCAAGTTTGGTCCATACAAAAAGTATTTGTCTTTGTATAAACAAGTTTTGCCTTTAGTTGTGAAGTTAGGATTAGCCCACAACTCTGAACGTGACTCACCTAAACGTTTCTCGTCTTCAAATTGTATTATGTTTTTAAGTTTACTATCGTTTTTAAGTTGATTGAACTTGTCTAGTATTGTATTGCTTACTCCATCACCAAAATCTGTAATGGGAGTCAGATACACTTCTGAAGTTTGTGCAAGCTCTTTAACTTTGAAGTAATAGATTAAAGCATTCTCTTGGCTGTACATGATATCGTATCTACGTACATTATGCTGTGTCTGCATTACTTCGTACAGTTCTTCAATGGACATTTCACTAGGATGTATACTTGCCTGCATTGTGAATGGCTGTTGAATTCCTTTAATTACTTTAACACTATACGGACTTAGATTAGTTTGTATTACGAATGGAACGTTCAACTCGTTAAAGCATTGTATAATATATTCAATGTCAGGATGAACAAATGGCTCTCCACCAAATACAAACACTTCCACGTTAGGATATGTTTCCCCTAACATCTTAACAAAGTTACGTATAGTTTCTCTATCTAAGTTGGGATAGATGCTTTTGTCCAAGTTGGTACAATAAAAACAACCGTAGTTGCATTTCATTGTAATTTCCCATTCAACTTGCATTTTTCACCTTTAGTTGTTTTAACAATCCATCACAATTACATGCCTTGTGTGGACATATCATTGGTACAGTTTTTGTTATATTCTTAAAGTAGTCTGGGTTATCTATCAAACTTGTACGTTTGCCATCCAAACAAAACTTAATAACTCCTCCGTATACATCTACTTCGTAATTATTGTTGTAGCAACTCCAACCTTGAAAATTAGTTAAACCTTGATTGAAGACTTGATAATCATTAAACACATCATCGTCATATACTAAATCTTTTTCAAAATCTTCTAAGAATTTGAAGTACTCCCAAAAGTCTTCTCTGTAATGAAACAATGTGTGTACATCCTTTCCGTATATAAAATGTGGGTGTATTTTCAATCCTTCAATGCCTGCACAAATCTCAAACATCTCTTTGATAAGCGGCCACAATTTCTTGTCGTGATGTAACATTATGTTGACTTTACATTTATATCCACGACTCAACATTAATTTCATATTAGCAATGAATCTATCCCTGTTGGTACAATCAGCAGGATGATAACTGAACAAAAATGCTATCTTGTCATATTGTGGATGACTAGTAAAATCTCTCTCAGCATTGGTCACTACATATACCCATTTGAACTTGTCAATTGCATGTAGTCTGTCCATTATGTAATAGTAATGAGGACTTAGTGTTGGCTCTCCGCCCAACAATCCTAAATTGAAATTCAAACTGCTACGACTTAAAGAATCAATGACAGCATCAACAACTTCACGCTTGCCCATTTGTCCCCATTTTTCTGCATACTCATTACGAGCGTAACAGTAAGAACAGTTTAACTGGCATATGGTTAAGACATCCCAATGCACATTAATGTGATCAGGATCTTGATCTATGTGATGTTGCTTTGAATACTTCACTGATACTCCTTTAAGAAATCCATAGATACAATAACATCTAATTCTTTCTTTGTTCCTTCAAACGAAATATTGTCGCCACCATCTATTGTTTGATAAAATAATACTTTGTTTAATGTAAGAACTTGTTTTGAATGTTTGGCTGCAAACATTACTAAATTAATGTCGTTGTGTACATTATTATCCATTGGGAATGGAAAATGTTCAATTACTTTACGTTTAAAAATAAACTGTGATAATTGCAAGTGCTCTAAATTAAGATTAGATACAAATTCCTCTGGTGTAAGTAGCGCATCATTAAACAAGCGCATGAACGTTAGCTTGTCGTCTGTATTATATGTTGGGCAGTAGTTACCAGCAATAATATCTGCAACTAAGGGGACTTCAAAGTTCTTTACTAGATAGTCATCATCTTCTAAAAAGTATACATACTCTCCTGAGGCTTTTGATAACAGGAATTGATAGACTTTAGATAGGTTATCAAACTTATTAAAATAATAAGTTATGTTAGGATGGTAGTCTTCTGGAATCACATCATCACTATCATTATTGACTATGATCTCTACGTTGTTATTGTCAAGCAATAGACGTGCAGATTTCAAACAGCGTTTGAATAACTCTGGACGTTTATGTGTAGGTATCAATATGCTTAGTTTCATTTTTTTAAATAAAAGTTTACTTCTTTAATTTTTTCACCTGGTTCTGGATAAAATTCTTCATCCATTTCCTTTTTAATTCCATCACAAATATAAAAATGTTTACAAGTTACACAACTTAAATCTTTACGATAAAATCTTTCTCTATGACTGGCAGCTTCTTTATAAGCCATTTTGACTTTCTCTTCCTCAGTATATGGTCTGCTTACATCCATTTCTTGATTGTAGGTTTCGCGATTCCAATCTCTAACATCATATATGTGTTGAAATATATTATACTGATATTGTTCATAACCCTTCATATAGCAGTACGGAGTATATCGAACAATTATTTCAATTTCCTTATCTAATTTATCAATACATTTTTTAATACCGTCAGTTAAATCAGATAGACTTAAATTGCTAAAGTCTTCTTCATTGTTTTCAAGCCAATAATTTAATGTAATAAAATTAACAGCCACTGGTTTGATTGAATTAATTAGGTCTGCATAAACATTTTCAAGTTGATGATAATTTCTAGAATAAACTGTACAATTGATTCTAACAATCATTCCTAATTCTTGTGCGTTTTTTATTCCTTGTAATATTTTTTCATATGATCCTGGACGATTGGTAATTGCCTCATGTGTTTCTTTGGTAGGCCCATGTAAGCTGAACAATATCTCTTTTAATCCATGTTCCTTACTCTTACGTAAGTGATTCATATTGGCAAAAGTTCCGCCATGGCTTAGACAACTAATACTGGTAAATCTTTCATTACAGTAATCTAAAATTTTAAACCAATCAGGACTCATGGAACTTTCGCCGCCGCTTAAATCAACTTCAGTAATGCCGTAATCATACAAATAGTCAATCCTCTTTTTGACCACTTCCCATGGTGTTTTTTGATCTAGGATATCCCTATAATAACAAAATTCACAATCATAATTACATAACGGACCAGTGTCTAATCTAGACCTATTACATCTAGTAGATTTAAAATCATAATTTAATCCAGACACACTCAACTGTTGTAAGTCGTGTTGTACAGGAGATTGTTTTGTAAAAGATATTTTACTTTCTTTCATGTTATGAACTCTTTAACATATTTGATAAAATCATCGTTATCTGTCAATAATAATGAATTAATGTCTTTTGAAATATCTTCTCGCCTTCTTTCAACGCCACCGCAGACATAATCAATATCATATATCACTTCCTTACCATAAACTGCACACTCGACAATAAACCTTGGACTACAATCTCCTTTATCTGGTGTAGCAGTATATATGTAGGTATCAAAGTTTTCAAATATATTTTTGATTGGCGCTTGAGCAACAATCACATTGTCGCTTGCTATCGTTTTGTAGATGTGAGGTTCATTAGTAAGTACTAGATATTTGTCAAATTGATATTTAGATAAAACATTTTTCAAATCATTAATTGATAATGCTCTACAGTTAGTAGTTAGGTAGAGAAGTGCTGTATTAGTTTTTATTAGTTGTGGATGATGATATTTTGACCAAAGTATCTTTTTGACATAGTCTATTACTTTGATATTAATGTTATCATATCTCTCAGGATATAACTTAAAATCCTGCATGACATGAGCATGTTTGATTGTTTTGTGATTATGGAAGCTACTGAAGTCGTCTTCACTACACCTTAGTAAAAACATATTTTCAGTATAGAAGACACAACTTAAGAATCGCCAACTGCCATCAACAACGCAGACATTGTTTGCCATAACAATTTTAGGCACAGCACACTCAAAGGTGTTTTCTTGTATTTTTAGAAATTCGTCTTCTGTGAAATTATATTTGTCTTTGACCGCAGATAAAAATAAATCTTTGCTAGTACGATCAGTTAATAAAATGCAGGAATTAATTCCATTGATAGAACTTATGTAATAATAGTCGATGAGTTCATACAAGTGACCACTGACACCATGCTGG
>JACCDZ011366648.1_pt1 | contig 17128 bp, 15 predicted proteins | sample 7449551 | NCBI WGS metagenome assembly JACCDZ01 (sample SAMN15323452, study PRJNA562643) | freshwater metagenome | isolation source: river surface water | place: USA:Blue River Watershed | collected 2017-08-18 | reverse complement strand
CTTTCGTTCATATTTATAAGTAGTTTTTGATTATAGAAACTATAATATTTTGAGACACTGTATGAAAAAAATGATTAAATTAAAAATATGACTCTTGTTTGGTCTCAAGGAGCTTCCTGAGTTGTTTCAATCATTTTTGTTAAGAAAGCAGATGTTGTTTCAAACTTCATACCAGCAGATTCAGCGATAGATGCCGTTTTACTCATCGCATACGCAATACCCTGTACATTAGCAGCAGCTTTAGCAGCAAGTTGTGAGTATACGTCAGTAACTCTTGCACCCTCATCCATTTCCATCTTAAAACCACGAAGTGAGGCTGTCATTTCTGAAGTTGCTTCTGCAAAATCTTCGCCAGCCAAAGTAGCAAGTTTCATAGTATCTTCAGTAAGAGCAAGCGATTCTGCCGTATTAAGACCTTGTTGATAGAAAAGTGCACTTGCTCCAATTACACTTTGTGTAGATTGTCCAAGTTTATTAGCCATTTCTGCATATTGGTTATAGCTTTCCCACATTTGTCCAACCGTGTAGTCGGTAACCATCGCAATACTAGCAAAACTCTTATCAAGTTCTTTAATATCATTAAAAGTTTGAGAAATGACTTGTCTAACTCCTTTAATAGCGCTACTGATAGATAAGAAAGTCTTAATAGCCTGTTTCATATCATCAAATTTATTGTTTATTGCTTCTGCGGCTTCAGACTGCTCTGTCATCTTTTCAGTAGATTTTTCTGTAGATTTCTCTAAATCTTCCTGAGCTTGATGTGCTTGTTGTAAACCTTGTGTTTGCTCTTGAACGAATTGCTCTGTAGCGTGTTCTCCTTCTTGAATGCTGGCATTAACTTGCTCTTGAGCTTGTCTAATTGCATCCGAGTTCTTTTGCACTGCTTGTACATCAGCATTATTAGTAATCTCTTGCCCTTGCGGACTTAATTCAAACTGTCCATCAATGTTAGTTCTACCAAGCGTTTGAGCCCTTGTGATTGCAGCTTGTTGTTGAGAACTTAAATTATCAGTATAAAAATTTCCGATATCATGTTGAAAATTATAAAGAAGCTGTGTAGTTTCAGTAAGTTCAATGCCATATCCTTTCATTGACTTCTTCATTAATTCAACTGCATTGTCTGCTGTTTCGCCAGTTCTAACAACTTCTTCTAAAGCTTTTTTATAGGATTTCTGTAATGCAATATTTGTTTTTAATTCATCAATTTGATTCTCTCCGCCAGATTTAATTAGATTACCTGCGGCATCTCTTGCTCTGGCATCATTTTTTCCTCTTTTAGCATTACCTTTCTTTGCAGTTGCCCCAACGTCATCAGCAGTTAAGCCTACATCAACTTTAGTATCAATATACTCTCTACCGCTACCTTCTTCCATGGCTTTTGTACCATGTTTTGCTTTTGCTGCTTTTTCTTTAGCTTGACCAACTCTTTTAATTGCAGCTTCAAGATCGCCTTGAGCTTCAACTTCATTCATAATAGCTTGGCATTCTTTTTGGGTTAGTTTAGCCGCACCAAGTTGTGCGGCGACGCTATCTTTTGCAGCTTGTTCTAATTGTCCTTGTTTAACAGTTAACTTATCAAGCTCTTTTGTATATTTTTGAATTTCAGTGGTATTTAGATTAAAGTTTCCTGCTTCATTAACGCTTTGTAAACCAACATTAATCTTGCTAAGTGAAGATCCAAGTTTTTCAAACTGTTTCTCGAAATTTGCAATTTCTTTTGGATTTGAAAAACCTTTTTGAATTTGAGCTAATAAGTCAGTTATAAGCTTTTCGGTTTGAGCTATGTCTTTGTCTACGCCTTTGAATAAAGAGGCGTCTGCTCCGGCATCTGATATTGATTGACGGATTTTCTTTAAACCAGAAAGAACTTCTGCCCCATCAAAACTGCCTTTAAATTGTATTTTTTGAGTATATGTTTTACCTGCCATTTAGTTCACCCCTTTAATTTATGTATTTTATACTACTAATATCTTTTAAATCAAAAGTAAAACCATTATATATAATTCTTCCTCCAGCCTCTCCCGCCAAATTTGCTGCAGCAGAATCATTAGATAAGTCTACTTCTAATCTTTTATCTTTTTTGTTCGGTGCAGGAAGCGGAAAGTCATTTAAATCAAAATATTTATTTTTACTTTTTTTATTCTTTAATTCACATATTATTTTTTGAAATATTAAAGAAGACGGAATCATTTTAAAATTAAGAATAAAAAAATTATTTTTCAAGTCTCCTAAATTACTCTGAAAATCGCCATATCTAGACCAATATTCAAAATTCATTTCAAGAACTTTTTTTACAGAATTCTTCATTGCAGAGGTATTCTTAAATAAATATTGATTTGCAGATAAATATCTTAATTGAACAACTATATCTTCACCACCTGAAATTGAATCATGTGCGATATATCTTCTAATATCTTTTCTAAATACAGAAACATCTGTATCATATAAATGGAAAGAATTAACTACTGAGCTATAATTCTTCACTTGGAAACCGCTTAAGGTGGTATTTACTTGTTTATTTACATAAGCGACGTCAACATGTGCTTGTTGGCCCAATTTATTTAAATCTTGTCCATAGATCTTGGTAGCATCAAGACCAAGGTAAAAACTTGCAAAATGTTCTCCAACATGTCCAATTACCGCCACACCGCTAGTATAGGATTGTCCCCAAGCATTAATGCGATTTATTAATTCAGTATTTTTAGAAACAATTTCATCCCAATATTGTTTAGCATCAGAAAATTTACTACTAGCGTTTTTCAATTGATTGGAAATAAAAGAAGAAAAAGTTCTATTAAATTGATTGTTTTCACTATTCTTATCTGAAAAAGATGAAGTTAAGAAAGAAGTAGATTTTCCAAATTTAATCTTTTTAAATTCATTTTTATCAATATAAATAGGCGTATAAAACCGCTTATCTATAGCGTCGTCATCGATTTCAATCCCTTCTTTTTGTAAAGCTTTTTTCATTATTGTCTGAATTAATTCTTCTAAATCTTTCATTGTTTTTCTTTCGTCTTGTACGGCACGAGACATATCCAATAATTCTCTTTTATTTTCCTCTTGAGAGAGGACTTCATGTTTTACTAATAAAGTTTCTTGTTGAATGTCCTCTTCTATTGTAAATGAATATTCTCCAAATAAATCTTCAATTTTAATTATTTTTTCTGCATCTCTTGAAGAAAAACTTGTTTTACCAGAAGTAGATGTCTTTTCTCCAACAAATTTAATTCCACTGAGATCTTTCATCATAGCTCGACACAATTCTCCCATTTTTTCAGCTGGAATTTCAGCGTTTTCGCCGTACTCTTTAGTCCATATATCTATTGCTTGTGTTCTTAATTGTCCCCATACATAATCAAGAAAATCTTTAATCGTTATAGCATGGCCAGTACCAAATGTTCTCTTTCCTTGGATCTCACCCATACTAAATTTTAATTGGCTATCTGAGCTTAATCCTGAAATTAACTCTTTTGAATATAAAAATTCAATAAAATTTTCTTCTTTTTCTTCAAATTCCCTACCTAATAAAATCTTTGAAAAAAAGGATTTATCTTGTGTACAAAGAAAATTAATATAAGTAGAAATATTATTCATCGAAGAAAAAAAGGAAGAAAAAAATGTCTTTTGTTGCTCTTTTGGAATAAAAGTTTTGAAAAAAATGATTTCATTTTTATAACTTTCATCTCTTAATCTTTTTAAAGTATCAATTAAAGTATTATTGGAGTCATCTAAATTATTTAAATAACTTATAATATTATTATAAGTATTCTCAGCTTCTGAAGTTGCTTGATATGGATTCAAACTGAACAGATTCCCCATTTTCCTCACCTCTTAAATAAAGAATGCGGCACCTCTCGATACCGCATTAAATATAATCTCCTGTTAATTCTTTGTCCAAGAAAGTAATTCTACAAACAGACTGTTTCTCCCTTCTTACATTCTCATCTGGATATCCTGTAAAAAAGAAATCACTAACAGTCGAGCTATCATAATTCTTTCCTAATCTCAATGATAAATTAGAAGATAATTTAATCTTTGGTATCTCCAATATCGCAGTGGTTACCTCTCCACTCATTTCATCTTTTACACTCATTTTCCCAGCTAAACTGAGAAAACCATTAAAAAGCCGGTCTCCGACTTTTATTACCTTAATCTTATCTTCATACTCAAAAGTATAATCCACATAGACTTTTCTATATGGTCTTTTAAAAAATAATCTATTTTCATAAATTTCAAAATCATCTATTCGCCGCCCAGTTTCTTGGTCATAAACAAAAATAAATTTTTCTCTACTTGGCGGCAAAGGTTTTAACATTAATTCCGGTCTTCGTCCCATTGGTAACGGCTCATTACAAGGATTACCTTGCGCACCCATAATACAATTGCAATGATTGGGTTTATATTTTAAATCTACATAACAATAATCATTGTCTTCAATTGTATAAACTATCTCATTATATGAAACTGATTTTGTCTTAGGCATTTCAATCTTTGAATTTGAGAGTAATGCCCAACTTACGGGAGAAAGAACACCATGAGAAATTGCAAAATTCATCTCTTTATCTGTTTCCCAATTTATAAGTGCATTATTATGATAACCACCGCGTGCTTGTACAGAACTTTTTCTTTCTGTAATATCTGCGATTTCTGCGGTTTTAAATAATAATAATGTTTCATTTATATTAAATCTTCTTCCATTAAACTCTAAAGGACTATTGAGTCTGATACTCACATCATATAGCTCTTTAATGCCCGAAAAATTATCCATATTTCTCGCCTCCTTTTACTCTCACAAATAAAGTAGTTTTTTATTAAAAACACTATAAAAAAATAAGACGAGTGAGCTCGTCTTATTATTAATAAATTTCATCATTTGATTCTGATATGTCAACTTTCTCATATTCAATAGGAGTGTAAGTATATTTTGATTTTTGAGGTATAATTCGTGTGCCGCCCTCATAAATATCTTCTTCAACGTCATATTGTTTTAATTCCATCATAATATCATTTGGCGGCACTAAAACATCAATTGACATTGAAAAAGTAGTTGGATCTCCTTCCGCTTCAAGTGTAATATTTGTATCTGTGGTAACATTAGCACGATAAATTGTAAATTGATATCGTTCATCTTTTCCTGTTTTTTGATTTCTAATATAAGTTTCTCCTACAATACGATATTTATCTGGAAAAGTATCTGCATTAATTACAAATGTTCTTCCAAGAATACTATCATCAAATTCTTCTTTTCTTTTTATCGTACGAGTCCATTTATAATAAATTGTACCCAATTTAATTTTAAATTCGCCGGGATTATCTTTTATTGCTGTTTCAAAAGTTTCATTGACTTGAACTTCTGGCGGCAATAAAGGTAACATTGTCTTTGCATCATAAAAAATAGTAAACGAACTTGTCCTGTCATCTGCATAATATTTTTTTAATCCTTCTCTTTGATTATAAATACTAATCTTTTGTCCATCTTTCTTTTTTACAATACACTTTTCCATTCTATCTATGACTTCTAATTCATAGATTTCATCTTTAATTTCACCAATATCTTTTAATTCCTTAATTTTTTCAATAATTCTTTGAATAACTTTTTGAGGGATTACAATTAAATCTTCTTTAAGATTGGATCTTGTATAATATTGTTGAAGTAACTTTTGTCTATTTTCAGCAACATAGGCATTATCATTTTCAAATGAATAGTTGGACGAATCCTCTCCATGTTGAGTATTTGGAGCTTCATAAATCCCTTGCGCGGCCGCAAAAAGAACTTCCATCTCTTCTTTCGTTAATTCAGGAGAAGGATATGCTTTAGTTGAATAATGACAAATAGCATATTTATTTATTGTATTACACTTAACAATTGTAGAAGTATAAATAGAAAGTTTAAAATCAAGCCTGCCACCCCAAATCATACTCATACTAGCTGGAGAAAAGAGAGCATCTTCAAGTTCTAATGTAATGTTTTTACCAAAATTCCAAGTAATAAGTTTCTTATTACCTTTTCCTCCAAATGCTTCAACTTTTTCTGCGGTTTTCTCTAAAGTGGAAACCTTTAAAGTATCTAAAAAGAGGACGGGAGTGTAGAATTCTTCTTCACCGATTTCTGTAATAGAATAGAATACAACATCTGCTACTTCTTTAATTCCGTATTTTTGAAATAAATTCATTTCTCTCCCTCCTCTTCTGAAGATGAATCTTCTAAGCTAACTTCTATATTTTGTCCATATTCATTATCACTAGTAAATTTAATATTTAATCTTTCCAATTCTTCTTTTTTAGTCTGAATATTTCCATGTTCATCAAGCACAAATACTGGTACACCATTTTCCCACTGTATTACATCGTCAACAGTCTGAACAAGGAGATGTGTACGAATTATATCAGTAACACCTTCAACTAAAATTTCTCCATTCTCAATACTACCATCTTCTACTTCCGCAGTTGTTGCCCAATGCATATTATTATCAACATAAAATTCTGCTAAATCTAAAGGATGGATAATTTTTAATTCAACAATATCTTGTCTATCTCCATATTCCTCGATTCCCCAATTAAGCTCATATGGACTATACCATTTTGCCTCAATTTTAACATCATCAAGGGTAATATCTGGATCATCTACTGGAATAACAGTTGTGCTACCACTTGTTTGTCCGCCATACTTGGCTTGTTCAACATTATATTGAGTCAGCTTCATCATAGTTCCATCTTCTTTCCTTAACACTTGAAGAGTCATCTTAAATACGGTTGGATCTCCTGCTGCCTCAAGTGTAAAACTATTTTCCGCCCCCATTTTACAGAGAGGAATTTCAAATTGAAATCTTTCATCTTCATGTGTATCACGATTTCTGCTATAAGTTTCACCAACCAAACGATAGATACCTGGAAAATGCTCTGCATCTACAATAATTCGATTACCTAAACTCATATGTGGTGGCGCAACACTCCTTGTCCATTTATAATAAACCTCATTCTGTTTAATTAAACGAAGTTTTTTAAAACCTTCTTCTGGATAACGACTTCCATCTTTTCTAATAAAGAAATCAAGATTAGGTTCATAAGGCTGCATTGTTGTTGGATCGATAAAGACAGTTAAAGCAGTTTTATCATATTTCTTTAAATATCTATAATTTCCATGCTTGATATTTGTATCTGTGTCAATTACAAAATTTCTTGTAGCCACGCATTTCTCCATTCTATCGAGAAACTTTACGCCCTCAATTCCGTGTTTAATTTGATAGATTAATTCCTGAGGCACATTTACAAATAGATTTTTTCCTTCTGAAAGTGTAAAACTTCCATCTTCAAAATCGACGGGTTTATTAAAACTCCAATAATTTCTCCCATATTTTGAATAGTAAGAAATTTCAACATTATTTTTTTCGTGCCTGAGTTGTCCATCAAGAGACATGATAATTAAGTTTACTGTCCATTTATAAATAGTTCCTTTAATTTGGCTCTCTTCTATTGAAAAATTAGAAAAATCTTTTAATATAGCCTTTGCCCAAGAAAACTTTTCTTTGTGCGCATCAAAAACACCCCATAGCTCAACACTTTTACTCGCATATTTTCCGCCCCAAAGCATACTCATCGATGCAGGAGTATAAAGAGCATCTTCTAAATTTACAGTAATTTCTTTTCCATAATCCCAAGTAATTAAATGAGGATTACCAAGGCCGCCGCGAGCCGAAGTTTGTTCTGCTGTTTGCTCTACAGACGATATTTTTAATGTATCTAAATATAAAACAGGAATGTAAATTTCTTCATCATTTTCATCTAATTCTATAGCATAGAGAGTAACATCAGCCACTTCTTTGATACCATACTGTTCAAAGATATTCATTTACATTCCCCCTTAATCACTTAAAACTTTCGTTGAACCGTCAACAATTTCAATTTCTCCATTTTCATTAATAGTGGTTCTTTCTTCTGTTTCATATGCAATTAATTCCATCATAATACCATTTTTAGGTCTTGCAACTTCAAGATCTAAATTAAATACGGTTGCATCTCCTGCTGACTCAAGTGTAATAGAATGTTCTGATTTTATTTTACACATTGGAAATCTTAATTGCATCCTTTCATCTTCACCAGTATCTCTGCTTCTAATATAGGTCTCTCCAACAAGCATGTATAAACCAGGAAATTCTCCCGCTTTGATTTCAATTTTTTGAGCTTTTAACTTTTTCTTTACTGGTGCTAAAGTAAGAGACTTAATATAATAAGCTTCACCTTGATAAAACCAATAATCATCTGGATAAGGAGACATTGTTTGTGGGTTTACATACGCCCATAGCTTTCCATTTTTTCTTTTTGCCTCTAAAGATTCTCTATCTTTTTGAAGGACTGTTGAATCTTCTTTTTCTTCCATGTCCATTGATGTAATTTCTAAAATATCATTTTCATATTTAGTAATTAAATAATAAATCATCTCATTGATACCAGAAAAACGTAGCCATAAATCTAAATTCTTAAACTGACTTAAAATTACATCTACTTGGGGCTCATACCAAGTTTTTCCGTCTTTAGAAAAATATGCAAAATATTCGTCATTTGCATCAATACAAATGCATAAGTACTGAGCCTCCTGTGCTTTCATTTTTTCATTGGCCTCTTGTGGCGGCACCCAAGTTGCTGTATTATTTCCAATTTTAACTATATTTCCACTTGGTTGATTTGGTGTGGACTCTTCTGTCGATGAAGAGTTATTATCTTCTCCCACACTATGATCCACAATAAGATTACCAGTAGGAATACCATTCCCATTAAAAGAATTAATCTTATAAATAATATTGAACTTATTCTCTTCAAGATTGTCATTAACAATAAGCTGAGAGTTTAAATCAATTAGATAAATTCCGCCTTCTACATCAAAGAATTTATCTGGAACAACAGCAATTGATTGAATATCTGATTCGACAAAAGCTCTCCAACGATAGGTATGATTCAGTACATTTCCAAATCCCATAATTGTTGTGCCATCAACTATAGAGGATCTCAATAAAAAATTATTATAGTCTTCTCTTGGATCATCTTTTAGTTGAGGTAATAAAGAGCCAATTGTAGAAGTATTCCTATCTGATTTTGGAAAAATTACTTTCTCCATTCTTGAAATTTTTTCAACATTCCTCTTGTCTTTCCAGGTAATTCCAAAGTCATGATCTATTTTCCCATTTACCCAATCAGTGCCTAAAATGCCGCCCCAACATAACCCCAGCGATGCTGGAGTACACAAGGCATCTTCAAGAGTTACATTAATTTGCTTACCATAATCCCAGCAGATAAGTCTTGAATTTCCCAAGCCACCTTCTGCCCAAACATTTTCTGCTGTTTTTTCAGTCGAAGAAATCTTTAAAGTATCTAAAAATAAAGCGGGAACACAATATGTGCCCCCGCTCCCATCTTTCTTTTTATGAATACTATAAAGAGTTACGTCGGCTACTTCTTTTATCCCATATTGGTCAAAAATATTCACCTTTTAACACCTCTTTTAAGAATTAGTACTCAGTAGCTCCGATATATCCAAGATTATCTGTCATATCTGCATTAACCTTAAACATTTCAGCGCCGTCAAGAAGGTTGAGGTTCTCTGTATCCTTAACCATTGTAGAACCGTCGTTCTCCTCTTCATTCTCAGCTACATCATACTGAATAAGCTTAAGCATTACGCCATCATCAGGACGAAGAACAGTAAGCTTCATAGAGAATACAGATGGATCGCCCTCTGCCTGAAGAGTGATAGTCTGCTCAGAAGACATCTTAGCCTGAGGAATAACGAACTGGAATCTCTGGTCTTCACCAGTATCCTTGTTTCTTGCAAATGTATCGCCAACAACCTTATATGTTCCAGGGAACTTGTCAGCAGAAATTTCAATTGTAGTACCAAGACTATTATCGCCATAAGCAACAAAACGAGTCCACTTTAAGAATGTTTCACCCTCAGCAATAGGTGCGCCATCCTGATAAGGCTGCATTGTTGCAAGATCAATGTAAACTGCCTGTGCGGTGGTATCTCCTTCAGAGGGAACACCTTTACTATTACCAGCAGGAACGATGAAAGAACGTTTAGCAGTACACTTTTCAGCTCTATCAATTCTCTTTGTTTCCTTTACGCCCTTTGTAAAGTCTCCCCCGTTATATGAGCCAAGCATTGCGCTCATAGAAGCTGGGCTATAAAGAGCATCTTCAAGAGTTACAGTAATTTCTTTACCATAGTCCCAAGTAATAAGCTTAGCATTACCACGGCCGCCTGTTGCATCAGTAGATCCAGCAGTCTGTTCAATAGTAGAAACCTTAAGTGTATCAAGGAAAAGAACAGGAACATATCTGTTTACTCTCTTCTGTGTCTTACGAACCTTAAGTGAGCTTGCTGTACATACTGCATCGAAAGATTCATCGAGAATTGTTGCGTCAATAACATGGATAAGACCATTGTCAACGACTTTTACGCAATCGTCAGATGTAGGATAGCCATTTTCATTAACCATCCAAGCCATTTTTTCAATTCTGCGCTCACCATGACGTCCAACTTTAAAGATAATACCCTTATCACCAAGAATTACAAGAGCAAGATATTCTACACCAGCAAAAATATCATCTTTATAAATAAATTCTTCCTTAGTAATTTTGCTAATAAATTTAAATTTACCCTCAGTATCCTGAGAAAGTTTCTTGTAATTTACGTTTCTAAGAAGGTAAACATAAGAACTTGTTGCAATCTCTGTTGTTCCTACATTTACATAGATTGCTCTATTTGAAACACCGTCTGGAGTTACTGTAACTCCTCCGCTAAGCTTTGTTAAAATGCTTAAAACAGAATCTAATGTGTATAGAGATGTTACTCCACCAGTATATTCATAATTTTCATCAAGATCAGAAGCAGTATCTACACCTACTTTATAACCACCAGTAAGAGAAGTTGGACCAGTAATATTAGAATCTTCTACTCTATCTAATGTGCCTTTCTTCTGTCTTAAAGCAAGAATTGCATCATTAATACTATAACAAGTATCTTTATTCCACATTGTCAAAGAACTAATTACAGTATCCTCTGCATTTGTTGTTGCAGTACCGCCTGCAAGAGTCAACATTGTAGGATCAAAATAACCCATTTCATCATCGACAATAAGCTCTGCATAGTCTTTATATGCAACATCATATGCTTTTGCCTTCATTGCAAAAGTAAAAGTCTTAATGGTGTCATTAATAGCTTCTGTACTATAAGTATTGGCCTCAAAACTACCAACTAAACCTACAACTACAACTTTTTGAGTTGAATTTGGCGCTGCAGCAAAATTATCATTAAATTCAATTTTGCCCTCAAAAATTTTTAGTGCGTCAGCGTCAAAAGCATATCTCACACCAGTTTTTGTAATCAAGTTTTGATTTTTAGCAAAAATATCAAGAACTTGCTGCTCATAATCTGCTTCATGATTATGTTCTTTAGTAGCATCTGTTACTAACGATGCATCTGCAAAAACATATGCTTCAAAACCTTCGTCTACGCCAGCACCTTTCTCATTCAATGGATAAACTGTCTTAAGCTCAAGAGCTCCCTTTAGGATAGTAGCAGCACTAATTTCTCTCTGAGATTCATAAACTTCGTCTTTCTTTTCAATACGATAAAATGTAACATCTGCTACTTCTTTAATGCCGTACTTTTCAAAAAGATTCATATTAGCCATACGTTAAATTACCTCCTATTTTTCCTTGAGGCTCTCGCCCCAATATTTTGTTTTGAGTTTCTTTGAATCTGCTCCAGCACAAAGCATTTGAATATCTTGATTCCATTTTTCCCTCGCCTGATGGCGTTGAATTAGTCCATAAAACGCATAAAGTGTTTTATTGGAATAATCAATTCCAAATGTTTCTGCTATTTCTAATAATTCTGCAAGTGATTGTCCATCACCATTCTTTGCTTGCTGTTTTCTTTTTGCTGCATCTCTAGCCTCTCTTTTAAGTCTAAATTTACGAGCAATTGCAGATTCGTTCTCTGGCGACGCCTCTCTAACTTCTTTTCTGTTTTGTATTCTTAAAATATCTTGAAAATCTACAAAATTCTTTTCTGTTATAAGACGCTTTTCCTGAGGGGGACCAACAAGCACAGAATTAATTTTAGGAAGTAGTAATACATCTTCCTTAATAAAAGTAGAAAACGCCGACTGGAGTTCTAATAAAAACATATCAGCATGAGCTGCGCTCTGAAGAAGATATGACAAAGGATATATTTCCTCTATTTTTGGTTCCTGTCCTGTTTTTTCTTTTATAATTTTTGCAATATCAGTTTCGTTCAGTAATAGCAATCCAAGCTTTGCATTATAATTACTTGTTCCCATTTCAATAATATCATATATTGTTCTAGGAATTACCTTACAAACTCCAGTTAAAATACTGGGCGCACCCACGTAAGCTTGTTCTTTTATTGTTTCTACTTGATTAGGAGAAATCATTTATTTTAAACCTCATTACATAACAGCCCATTTCTTCTGTTAATGTAGAAAGATTAAAACCTAAATATTTAATCTCTCCAAGACCATTTAAACGCTTATCTTGTAAACTTTTCCGAATTTCTGACATAATTGCAAAAGGGCGCAATGTATCTCCAGTAATTGTCCATTCCTTAAAAGGACAATATACACTTATAATAAAAGATAAATTCTCATTATCTGAATTTAAACTGCTAACCTCTCCTTCATCAAAAAGTAAAACAATTTTACTCTGAGTAGACTGTTCCTCTGCTGTTATAAGAGGAATTACTCTAATATTTTTATGAAGTAAAGATAAACCATTAATATTATTCGGATGAGTTTCTTTATTTAATGGGTCTAAGTCAGTATTAACCAATAATTTACACAGGTCTTGGTTCTGCATTAATTTTTTAGCTAATTTAATTAAATTTAGTCCGGTTTCCTGTCCATATTTTACTGTAGAATCCATTTTACTCACCCCTATTTGTTAATTAAGAAGAAATTTGTATCATCATCAACCGGAATGTCTGCTGAGCTTCTTGGCTCAGGTTCTGAAATAAGTCTTTCAGACAATGATATATAAGCAACATTATCAATACTAATCTCATCAATACCGCTAATTTCAAATCCTTTTTCTTTATACTCAAAATAAATATCTTTTTTTAGAAAATCAAAATCTCGTGTAATACAACGAATTTCTCTATACGGTTCACGATATCCGTTTGTTGCTTGAGCAAAAGAAAAATAGTCTTTTACTAAAGAACCAGAAGCGCTTACCATTTTAACAGGAATGCTATACATTGTATCTCCATATTCGTCTGTAATATTAATTTCACTGTCCAGACAGATTACTTTGTAAGATTGATATCCTTTGGTAATATTTTCTTCACAGAAAATAACTAACCAAATTTTATCATATTCAACCTCTTTAATTTTCTGAAAAACTTTTAATATATCACCAGTTTTTAGTGGCGCGGCCATAGTAGAAATCAATAAATTTGAGATTAATTGGCTCTCATTCCATTTATTTGGCTGAAGTGAACAGACAACATCGCTTTCTTCTTCATTAATTTGATAAATATTTGCTTGATATTCTGTTTTCTTAAGAAAAAGCATATCAAATTCTTTCTCTTTACGAGTTTTAACCCTTTCTTGCTGAGTTACTCCTTCTTTATTCATTCTTTTTAAATAAACATCTTCAAAATAACTCATTCCACATCAATCCTATCAAACAAATTCATACACTCAAAAATAGTTTTTCTGTAGTATTTAAATGATAAATATCTACATGCGGATAATTTATTAAAAAGGGTATAATATTCAATAGTTTTTTGATCTTCTTTATACCCCAGTAGCTCAATTAAGATGGTATCCAAAAATTTTTCCCATTCCCCATCTTTTTCTCTTTCTCTAAGAAGTCCATAAAGCCTCTTCTTCATTTTATCACGATATCCCTCGCAATAAATTTCTTTAATATCTAGGTCTGCCATTACGATTACCTCCCGCCAGTTTTCTATACCTAAACGGTTTTCTTTTGACTGAGCGGTAGTAAATACTTTCTAAATCCTTCGCTTCATCAATAACTTGCTGTCTTAATGAAATAAAAGTCTTTAAAAGATTTGCTTGCGAGAAATCGCTTTCTTCATACTGAGTCTTTATATTTTCCCAAGAATCAATTGTTCTTTTCAGCCACTCTTGTTTCATATAAACAGCTAAAACTTGAATTTCATCTTGACACATATTTTCATCTACAAAACATTGATGTTCTTCATCTATTTCAATTTTGCAACGAGGAAATTTAAAATATGGAATGGCAGAATTAAGAATTGAACGCCAATCTTGAATGAACCATTCTAAATCCTCAGGCGTGCGACATCTTGCCCAGTCGTCTTCATTAACCTTACTAAGGAAAGTATCATATACCTCCATTAAAGTAGTCATTGTATCACCTTAACTTATTTATTTTCGCTTTGATTCATTTTCGTTTCAGCTTTCTTTACATCCTTATTTCTTGAAATTGCCTTGAGAATATCTACACCAGTTAATTCTCCAATATAATCTGTTTTCTGAATATCTGCGATCTCATGTAAAATTGCATAATTAACAACTTCTCTTACCTGTGTTTCAGACAATTTATCAATTTCTCTCTTAAATACAGAAAAAGGAATATTAGTTAGAAGATTATTAATCTGCAAATCAGAAAGTACAATAATGTTTTCTGGTTCAGCTGCATCTTCTGGCTCAAGCCCTAAATCAATCTTATCTTTCATATCTGGAATATAAAGGATTCCCCTATCAATCATAACTCTTACTCCATTATCCCATAGCATCTGTTCTACAGCTTCATAAGGAAGTGGAATAATCTGTCCCTTCTGAGTCCATCTACGATTAATACCATACTCAGGCTTTTTAACTGAAACAGTCTTGTTGACCATATTCTGTACCTTTACCATTCTTTGTGCCATATTTAATTCCTCCTTTTAACTCAAAAATGGTGAGTGAGTATAACTCACTCACCACTTTCATCAATATACTATATTTACGTTTAAATTAACCAGTATGAGAAGGATACTTAGTGTGCTCTACGCTAAGATCTGTGTTCTCATAAATGCACCAATTGTGGTGAGTAAGGATTGCAACACCGATTTTCTTATAAACTTCAATCTCGAAGTTTCTATCTCTACCGCGGAATTCATCAAGACGAGTCTGTCCCTCAAATACAATCTTAACAACCTTTTCTCCACCAGTTGGGAAGATATAAGCAAATCCGGGGTTAATCTGTGTAACTTCGTTAGTCTCATCAGTATAAGCCTGAGGAAGCTGAACTATTGGGTTACCACGGAAGGACTGAATGGAACCTGTATTATCAATAGACTCAATATCTCGAGGACTATATACAGGAGTTGCATAACCATAAGCTCTACCAGCTGCATTTGTAGCAGCACCATAAACAGGCATACCGATTGCATCAGGACCCATTTCTGCGATAAACTCAGGAGCAGCAAAGATTGTTGCGCCACCGCCATAGCTTCTTGCAATAGCACAAAGCTTAGCCATTTCATCAGCATTGAAACCAGCAGTAACTACAGCATTCTTAGCAGGTCTATCTTCTGCATTAACAGAAGCGATAAGAGCTTGCTGAACCATACCCATGATTCTTTCCTGAAGACCTTCAAGAAGGATTTCTGTAGACTCTGTAATATCCTCGTCGCCGCAAATATATCTCTCATAGTCAATGTAAGCAGCACCGCCGATTGCCTTACCGCCAAGCTCGAATGTGTCGCTGTCAAGTCTGAAGCTCTCGTAAGCACCAGAAAGTCCAACCTGTGTAATAAACTGCTTAGCTCTCTGACGTCCTCTCTTAACCTTAAATACAGCTCTCTGACCGTCACCTACATTCTTGATTTCTGCAAAAGTACCCATAACGTCTTCTACATACTTAGGAAGAATTTCATCATAAGCCTCTTCCATGATCTCAAAAAGATCAAGCTTGTTTCTCTGGAAGCTTCTATAGTCGCTAGCCAAAGCATGGATCTCATCTCTTAGAGTATTTTTAATATCTGAATTTGAAAACTTAGTAGGGTCTGGATTGGTGCCTCTAAATGCACAAACTACTAAATCTTTAATATCGTTCTTATTAGCCATTATTATCTAACCTCCCTTTCTTTAAAATTAAACAGTAGGTTTACGAACCATCTGGAACATGAAAGCCAATGAGCCATCTGCATTGGTATAGCACTTAACAACCTGTGCATAAACTCCGCAAAGAGCGTCTGCTACAGCAGCACCAATTACAAGCTTACCATGAGAACCTTCAACAACATATGCATATACAGCTGTACCTGCAGCCAATTGAGTCTTAACTGCATCATAAAGCTGTTTAGAAGTTGTTACTACATAAGCTGTATCATTCCAAGCTACACCATTAAGAGTAAGTCTTTCACCCACTTCTGTGTAACCAAGTCTAGGGAGATATTCACCACGAATTATGCAATAATTTCTACGACCAGAAGTAAACTGGTTGTGAATCATTTCACTAGAATAGCATATACCCATTGGGAAACCCTTATCACTAAGCTCCTTTGTAGGAATAGTAACAATCTTGTTTGCCTTATCAACAACATAGAAAGAACCGTTCTCTCCGTAAATCATACCTGTTTCTGCTTCCTCAGCTGTCATAGGGAAATGAGAAGCAAAAACTGCGGGATCAAGCTCGCACTGCGCTTCAATTCTGCCATCACGAGTAAATGATACCTGGTTAGGCTCAATCTGGCCATAACCTCTACTATCAAAAAACTTAATTGCCATTACTTATTACCTCCATTCTTATATCTATTTAAAAGTCTAATGACACCTGATTCAGTTTTACCACTGTCACGATTGCCACCTTTAAAAATAAGACCGCTATCCTCTCTCTCAGCAAAAATTGTAGGATCTGCGTCATAAGCAGCTGTACAAACTTCCTTCTTAAAATCTGCAACTTCAAAACTATCCATTGCATTCTTAAAGTTTTCAATTTGTTCGTCTGTTAAATGTGCAGAGAATTCATTAATAATTGCAGTCTTCTTTTCAGTTTCAACGTTCTTCTTGAAAGTTTCAAGAGATTCGTTCTCACTAATAATGTTATTTTTCTCATCCCCTAATCTAACATT
>JACCDZ010368090.1_pt1 | contig 17130 bp, 19 predicted proteins | sample 7449551 | NCBI WGS metagenome assembly JACCDZ01 (sample SAMN15323452, study PRJNA562643) | freshwater metagenome | isolation source: river surface water | place: USA:Blue River Watershed | collected 2017-08-18 | reverse complement strand
TGGACAAAATGACTCCAGATGAGTTTTACTATGACCAGCTACCACAACAAAATAAGGTAGCTTAACTAGAGCAGAGTATCACTTATAAATAAGCTTTTAGTTGTTCAAACATGTGGGACCACCTCTCTGTATCACTTATGAGTTTTTTTTAAATTAACTAATTTAAGATACGTGGGTTCAAGCGATGATACTGTTTTTTAAGTGTTGAATCGCAGCATATGCATTCTTTATTTGATTAATCAGTTGGAATCGTTTTGAAATTCTATTCTCAGTTACTTTAAGTAGAACAAAGTTTAGGTATTAATCGTAATAACGGGAGTTTTATGTTTTCACCCTATATCCATGCATTTGCATTGTTTTTTTCATTATTGAATCCGTTCCTGATGAGTGTCTACATGGTCGGGATGATTCGGAATACCGATGTAAAAGTATTTAATAAAGCATTGATTCAAGGGAGCTTAATTGCTTTTGCTGTTTTTGCATTATTTGCATGGGGGGGCGAGAATATTTTTAGTCGCTATCTAAATGTAAGATTTGAATCTTTCCAAATATTTGGTGGACTAATTTTTCTTGTAATTGGTTATCGTTATGTGTTCCAGGGTGCAGAAACAATCGGTGAAATGCGTGGTGCTCCTGAGCATTTAGCAGGTACGATTGCTATGCCTTTTATGATTGGACCGGGAACAATTAGTGCTGCGGTTGTCACAGGTGTGAGTGTTCCATTTGGAGGAGCAATTGCTGTGATTGCCCTCACATTGGCGTTAACTTGCAGTATTCTTATCGCGATGAAATACGGACACGATCATTTACGCTACAAGCATGCGAAGTATATTGATCGTTACTTTGACATTATGGGGCGTTTATCTGCTTTACTGATCGGTACAATTGCTGTCGATATGATCGTAAATGGTGTGATGGGACTCATTCAATCAACAAATTTAAATTAAATTATTAGATATAAAATTTTGTATGATGAGTATTTATCTAGTTAATAACACATTGTTAATTTTAGATAAAATCTAATAAAAAAGGTCTGTATGTAATCCTACTGAAATAATGTTTCGATCTATCATAAAAATAGTTGATGATGTTTTATACATTTATACGTATTTTTACGTTGAGGAATGAACGATAATACACATGTTGTATTCTCCTATGAGTTCTCCTATGTATCCATTAGATCAATTGAACCAAGCACCTGATGATCAGTCAGAGCTTACAATGTCAGTTTTAATGACACCTGATATGGCAAACTTTTCAGGTAATGTTCATGGTGGAGCAATTTTAAAACTGCTTGACCAAGTTGCTTATGCTTGTGCAAGCCGTTATTCAGGCAGTTATGTTGTGACATTGTCTGTTGATAAAGTTAATTTTAAAGAGCCAATTTACGTTGGTGAATTAGTCACATTTTTAGCGAGTGTTAATCATGTAGGACGTACTTCTATGGAAGTCGGTATTCGTGTAGAAGCACAGAATATTCAAAAGCGTACAATCAGACATACCAATACCTGCTATTTCACCATGGTTGCTGTGGATGAGGAGCGTAAACCTAAAGTTGTTCCGACATTAAAATTAGATACGGATTGGAAGCGTTGTCGTTTCGAAGCTGCAGAACAGCGTAAGGACCTACGTTTACAAGAAGTACAGCAACCTTCTTGCAGTATTTTCAAAAAAACTAGCCAGTGTTGATTTATTCATCACATTCCTAGTGATCTAAAAAAAGATCGAACCGCAGCATGGTTCGATCTTTTTTATTTGTAAAGATGAGTCAAATCATTACAAATGTTGTTCTAAAGGGTCTGGAGGAACCTGAAGATCAAATTATTTACTAGCTGTCGGAGCAGCCGATGTTGCTGCATCACTTGCTGTGGTGTCTGTCGTAGCTGGATTTAGAGTTTCAGGTTGCTCTTGATTTGATACCACGACTTTCTCTTCGGTGGTTTTGGTGCTATGTGATTTGTCATGAGCCGAAGCTGCAAATGTTGTTGCCGCTGTTAAAGCAAATGTTGTCGCAATTAAAGTCTTAATGAGTTTCATGTTTGGCATCCATATTTAAACTTAATTAAAAAATTACAGCTTCAATTCGAGAGATGAGTGAGAACAAATCTTGAATTTCTGCATGAGGTTTATGCTAAGTGCCTAAGTTTTTTACAGCAATATTCTTAACAATCTTTTACGGAAAACTTAACAATAGAGCATCATAAAACGTGGTTTTGTGATGCGCTTGTAAAGTTATATGCCTGAACATATCAATAAAATGTATATAAATATGTATTTTTGATTAAAAAATAATCTGTGATTTTACGTGTTTTAAACAAGAGCTTTCTTTTGCAAATAGTTTAATAATTGGATAAAACATTTACATCTTATTTTTAAATAGTATTTTTAGATTAATTTTGTGATTGAATTCTCTTTATTTTTATTTTTATTTTAATTGAATTATTCCATAAATTTCATTCTTTATTTTATTTCGCATATTTTTCTCTTTAGAATGAAATAAATTTTTAATGCGAGTAAATCGTGAAGTTTATTGCTCCCAAAATTGTTCCTACTCACATTATTTCTGGTTTTTTAGGTGCAGGTAAAACAACGCTATTGCAGCATTTATTAACTCAAAAGCCTGAAAGCGAAGTTTGGGCTGTTCTAATGAATGAGTTTGGGCAAATAGGTGTTGATCAACAACTGATTACCCAACAACAAGGTTATGCTGTCAAAGAACTACTTGGTGGATGCTTGTGTTGTAGCAGTCAACTTCCTATGCAAATTGCACTAGCTCGCTTACTCAGTGAAAGTAAACCTGATCGTTTATTTATAGAACCGACGGGTTTAGGTCATCCTGCACAATTATTGGAACAACTGACCGAGCCACATTGGCAAAGTAGTTTGGCAATGCGTGCTTTGGTGATTGTTGTGGATGGGAGTCGTCTACATGATAAAGATTGGGTTAAACAGAACTTATATACCGATCAACTGAAATCTGCCCAAATCGTAGTCCTCTCGCATATTGATTGTATGTCAGTAGCAGATCATCAAGCCTATGCGGCTTTAAAACAAGAATATGACACTTATGTCCAGCATTGGATTGAAGTTGAGTGTGGCAAAATTGAATTGTCTCAGATTGATATTATGCAACAACCTGTACAACGTAAGATCCAACCTTTACTCAAGTTACAACAAACACAGGCTATTGAGCCTCCGTTAGAAATAAAACAACTTCCATATCATTATGTAGAAACGGCCCAAGGTTATACCGTTGCAGGTTGGAAATTGCCTAAACGCTGGCAATTTAAATTTTTTGAACTGTTAGATTTGTTGTGTACGCAACAAAATTGGGTCCGTATCAAAGGGATATTTAATACGGATCAAGGTTGGAAAAGTTTTAACTTTAATCCTCAACAATTTAACTATAAGTCTGCTGAAGAAAGTATTGATAATCGAATTGAAATTATTTGCCAATCCGAACAAGATTGGTTGGGGTTTGAAACACAATTATTAAATTGTCGCCTTGATCTAACTGATGCCCAAAATGATGAAAGCCGATATTTTCTGTAATAAAATAGAGTATGCTTAGCGCCAAATTTGAGTACACCGTATTTAAGAGTATTTTTTATGGCGCTAAAAGCAACAATATATAAGGCAGATCTGAATATTGCCAATATGGATCAGCATATCTATGCAGATTATCAGCTAACACTTGCCTTACATCCGTCAGAGACTATTGAACGTTTGATGGTTCGTATTCTTGCTTACGCCCGTTATGCCGATGAACGATTAGAATTCACTAAAGATTTGTTTGAAACGGATGAGCCTGCGTTATGGCAAAAAGATTTAACAGGGCTTTTAGAAAACTGGATTGAAGTCGGTTGTCCATCTGAAGATAAAGTGAAAAAAGCCAGTGCTCGTTGTAAAAAAGTGGCTGTGATTACCTATGGCTCACAAGCTGCTGATTGGTGGCAAAAAAATACCAAGATTAAGACTTTGAGTAATGTGGAAGTTTGGCAATTAGCATCTCAGACTACACAGGCACTTGAAGGCTTATGTGAACGCACGATGCAATTACAGCTTAATATTATGGATGGAGAATGGACTTTGTTAAGCGATAACGGTCAAGTCGATATTCAATGGTTACAATTGCAATAAATCAGGTTGGGAGAAAAAATGAGCGCTAAATTACAAATTATTGATTTAAAAGTAGGTGAAGGTAAAGAAGCTGTTAAAGGTGCTTTAATCACAACACACTATACAGGGTGGTTGGAAGATGGTACTCAGTTCGATTCCTCAATTGATCGCGGGAATTATTTTGAGACGGTGATTGGTACAGGGCGAGTAATCAAAGGTTGGGATCAAGGCATCATGGGAATGCGCGTTGGTGGGAAGCGTAAATTAATCGTACCTGCACATTTAGCTTATGGCGAACGCAAAATGGGAAAAATTATTCCAGCAAATTCAAATCTGATTTTTGAAATTGAATTATTTGATGTTAAAACTCGCGACGAGTGATTTAGTCTCAATGATGCAAAGCATGATGGCATTGATTTGATTGCTTCATTCATGCTTTGCAAAAAAAAGTACAAAAACAATACAAATCAAAAAAATGAATTAATCTCAATATATTGATTTTAAAAATTTTTATTTAAATCTTCTGTTTTTAACAATATGCTTAAAATTATTGATTCTATAGAAGGTTCTGTATATCTTTTAAACAAAGAGCAATCCATTTTGAATCAAAGTTTTTACAAAAAATGTGATGTTAATTTACCTTTTGGAAAAATTGCTTTTAATGTTGCCATCCATGATCAGCAGATTCATAAACATGGCGAGGTAAATTATAAAAAATCTATGCTTGTGTTAACGAGCACCAAAAAATTGAGTGAGTGAGGCAGCTATGAATGATTATTTGGATATTACCGCTTCTGAGCTATTAAAAGAATTACATAATTTTTTCTTGATTAATACTTATAATGGCGCTGAAAATGGTTTTTGGGTCAATGAAAAAGCATTGACTGATAAACATTATTGGATGGATGGAGAGAACAAGGTCGAGATTATACGAGAGCTGATTCCTTCACATCAGCATTCACATCCTGACTATCAGATTACCTTATTATCTCCATTAGAAGGGAATGTCCTCTTGCTACAATATGATGGCGTGAATAAAAAGATTCAGACATTTCGTCGTGGTGAATGGGTAAATCGCTTATATAAATATTTTTATCAAAAAGAACGTTATTATTTACAACAACTTTCTGAGCATCCAAATTTTCAGCTCATTCAATATTAAGCTTTTATATTTAGCTCACTAGGTTCTTAATACGTATCGTGTTAGGAACCTAATTACATATTGCTAAAATATTGATGTATATTGCGATAAAATTTATAAAATATTTTTTTAAGATTATTTTCAGTTTTTAAAATTATAAATACAATCCTTGCTCCCAGCTGACTCGCTAAAAATCTTATTTGTCCACAAATTGTAAGATGATTCATGCATGATTCGCCCTCAGCCATTTTCCAATATTGAGAAGATATCTCTATGACAACACGTTTAGTGTCTCCGACCTTAAAAACATTTTTAGGTCTAATGATTGGTTTAGTTGCGAATACAGCAACTTTTGCAGAAAATTCCAAAATTGATGCGACAACGTTAACCGTCATTGGTTATCATGAAATTACCGAGCATAAAGATGCACTCATCCCAAGTTATGCAGTAACAGCACAACAATTCAGCGAGCACATCGATTGGTTACAAAATAATGGCTATCACTTTATCAATGTCGATCAACTGATTAAAGCGCATCAGGGCAAATATACTTTACCCACTAAACCTGTGTTATTGACAGTAGATGATGGTTATCAGTCTTTTTATCAAAATGCCTATCCAATTGTACGTGCGAAAAAAATTCCAGTTGTATTAGCAGTTGTCGGTTCTTGGTTAGAGCCAAAAGCTAATCAGAAAGTGGACTTTGGTGGGGAAGAGATTACGCGCAATAAAATTTTGAGTTGGAATGAACTCAAAGAAATGCAAAATAGTGGCTTAGTTGAGATTGCAAGTCATAGCTATCATTTGCATCGAGGAGTAAACGCAAACCCTCAAGGTAATTCAGAACCAGCAGCGATTACTCGAATCTATGATTCAAATACGAAAACCTATGAAAGCGATGTAAATTATCAAGCACGTGTTTATCAAGATTTAAAGAAAAATAATGAATTATTGCAGGCACATGGTTTACGTTCACCACGTGTTATGGTCTGGCCTTATGGTCGCTACAATATGCAATTAGTTCAAATTTCTAAACAATTGGGTATGCCGATTACCATTACTTTGGATGATGGCGCTGATCATGCCAAACAATCGATCCAAAATATGGGGCGTATTTTAATTCAAGGAAATATGTCAACCAATGCCTTGGCACAAGAAATTAAGAACCGCGAACTGAATTTGAATGATAATAATCGTCCGCAAAAGATCATGCATGTGGATTTAGATTACATCTATGATCCAGACCCACAACAACAGGAACGCAATTTAGGTAATCTGTTAGATCGTATCAATGCAATGGGAGTCAAGACAGTTTACTTACAAGCATTCTCGGATCCTGATGCAAATGGTTCTGCTGATATGGTGTATTTCCCAAATCGTCATATTCCAATGCGTGCGGATTTATTTAACCGAGTAGCTTGGCAAATTCAAACACGTACGCCAGTACAGCGTTTGTATGCTTGGATGCCTTTACTTGCATGGGAATTACCTAAATCAGACCCAGTGTCAAAGGATTTAGTTGTCACGCAACAAGCAAAAGCAGGCGAGCATTTAAATATGGGGTATATCCGCTTAAGCCCATATTCACCAAAAGCAAGACAAACCATTAAAGAGATTTATCAAGATCTTGCAAAATCAACGCCATTTGATGGCCTGTTATTTCATGATGATGTGACATTATCTGATTATGAAGATGCAAGCCCTCAAGCACTAGCAGCCTATGCGAAACAAGGTTTGCCAACGGATCTGGCCAAAATACGAAATAATGACGACAAGTTACAGAAATGGACTGCTTATAAAACGCGTACCCTAGATGATTTTGCAATGGAGCTCGCAGGTGAGGTGCGTCAATATCAGCCTTATTTGATGACTGCACGGAATCTGTACGCACAGGTGGCGCTGAATCCATACGCAGAAAACTGGTATGCACAGTCTCTGGAGGAATCACTTAACCGTTATGATTTCACCGCCATTATGGCGATGCCCTATATGGAACAGGTGAAAAATCCCGACAAGTTCTACACTGATATTTTAAATCGGGTCAAGAAATATCCAAACGGGATTAAAAAGACAGTGATGGAGTTACAAGCGATTAACTGGCGTAATGATCAGAAGATTCCTTCTGAAGAAATGGCAGCAACAATTAAGTCACTTTACCAACAAGGTGCGATGCACATTGCATATTATCCTGACGATCCGATTAAAGAACACCCAGATGTGGAAACGATGCGTAAGGCTTTTGCTTTAAAATCATCACAATTAGTACCATAACAGAGTAATGTGTCGATGAGTATAATTGCTTTATTGTGGGCTTATGCCATTAAGTTTGTTTTCTATTATCCATTATTTATGTCGTATTTATGGATGGTTGGGGCAATTATTTTTTATTGGAAAGAGCGCCAAGATCCTCCATATCAGCAGCCAGCAACTTTGCCTGAATATCCTAAAGTTGCTGTACTCGTTCCTTGTTTTAACGAGGGGGATAACGCAGAAGAAACCATTAGTCATGCTTTGCAATTAGATTATCCAAACTTTGAAGTGATTGCGATTAATGATGGTAGTTCTGATAACACGGGCGAAGTGCTGGATCGTCTCGCGATGCAGCATGAAAAATTACGTGTGGTACATCTTGCTCAAAACCAAGGTAAAGCGATGGGACTGCAAGCGGGCAGTTTAATGACTGATGCTGAGTTCTTGATTGGTATTGATGGTGATGCGTTACTAGATCCTCATGCTGCTAAATGGATGATGCGTCATTTTCTAGAAGACTCAACAGTTGCAGCAGTCACAGGTAATCCACGTATTCGTACACGTTCAACTTTATTGGGACGTATACAGGTCGGTGAGTTTTCTTCAATTGTTGGTATGATTAAACGTGCACAACGTACTTTTGGCCGTTTATTTACAGTCTCAGGTGTAATTACTGCATTTCGTAAAAGTGCCGTACATCAAGTTGATTATTGGTCTCCAAATATGTTGACTGAAGATATTGATATCACTTGGAAATTACAACGCGCAGGTTGGGATGTTCGTTTTGAACCAAATGCTTTGGTTTGGATTTTGATGCCAGAGACTTTTAATGGTTTATGGAAGCAACGTTTGCGTTGGGCGATGGGTGGGGCACAAGTTCTGATTAAGAATATTGATGTGTTCTTTAAGCCAAAACTTAATTTTCTCTGGCCTTTAATGTTGGAGCTTTGCTTAACATTAGTATGGTCATATTTGATGTTGATTATGGCTGTCATGTGGCTGTTACATTTTGTATTTACAATCCCAGCCCTTGCTATCGTTAGTTCACCATTTTTACCATACGGTAGTGGAATTTTATTAGGTGCGACCTGTTTAATTCAGTTTGCTTTAAGCAAATGGATGGATAGTCGTTATGAGCCAAGCCTAGGGAAAAATTATTATTGGATGATTTGGTACCCATTTGTGTTTTGGTTAATTACGATTACTGCTACAATCGTCGCCTTTCCAAAGGTACTGTTGCGTGGTGATGAAAAACGCGCCCGTTGGATTAGCCCAGATCGTGGAATTCGCTGAGTCGCAAGATTCATTTTGCTGAGACTAGAAATGAAAGCAAATAGTTTGATTATCGATGTACGTCGCCAACTCCCATGGCATAAGCGTTATTTTTCTACGACCACAACAGCAATGATGTGGGCAGGTTGGCTGCTATTATGGCGACCATTTATTTTGGTTTGGGTGTTAATTGAACTGCAAAAAACGCATCTTGCACAACGTTTAATGGCTGCATTCAGTCAAGGTCTTGAGCACGGAATTACAGCACTTTTCATGTGTGCGGTAGCATTATTATTATGGGGGCTTTTACCTTCAAAATGCGTACATAAAAAACATGCAATTGAAAAAGCACTACCTGATTATGCACGTTATTTTGAGTTGCCTGAACAAGAAATTCAAGCTGGTCGCCAACAAAAAGTAACCACGCTGCATCATGATGAAAATGGTAAGATTATTAGGGTTGAATAAAATTTATTCGATTGAGAAGTATAAATGCCTTAATTTTAATTAAGGCATTTTTTTATGCTTGTCTTAAATTTTAGACATAAAAAAACCAGCTTACGCTGGATTTTTATTTGCACCATAGTTCATTAGTTGAAAAATGGTGCCCGAGGCCAGACTTGAACTGGCACGCTTTGTGGGCGGGGGATTTTAAATCCCCTGTGTCTACCGATTTCACCACTCGGGCATGTGCGCAATAATAGAGGAGACTTTAAAACTTGGCAAGAGTAAAAAGTATTAATTGCTTTCTTTTCAATCAATTCATGTGTTTATCAGATAAAAATTAAGCATTGTCATATAATTTTCATGATTATTTCATCAAACTGAGATCAAACTTTCATTTAAGCAACTTAGTTTTAATTATTTAAAGTAATAAAATTAAGGTAGCTATCCAAATGACAGCAAAAATTTCACGACGGGAACTCATTCAAAAAAGTTTATTCGGATTTGGGGCATTGTCTTTATCTGCGGGATTTACAGGATGTAATGACAGTTCAGATCAAGAAACAGCGACATTACAAGTTAATTTTGAACATGGCGTTGCCAGCGGTGATCCACTACAGGATCGCGTGATTTTGTGGACACGCTTAACACCAAGTGATAGCAGTGCACGGTTGCAAGTCACTTGGGAAATTGCGTTAGATCAGCAATTCAAGCAAATTATTAAAACCGATAAAGTCACTACCGCTGCTGCACAAGACTTTACTGTAAAGGTAGATGCAATTGGATTAAAACCAAATCAAAGCTATTTTTATCGTTTTGTTTTCGGTGATAAAATTTCGCCAGTAGGTCAGACTAAAACCTTGCCGACCAGTACATCAAAGGTTAGTTTTGCTGTGTGCTCGTGTTCTAATTATCCAGCAGGCTATTTTTATGTTTACCGTGAAATGGCAAAACAAAATGTAGATGTCGTGATTCATCTAGGCGATTATATTTATGAATATGGCGCTGATGGTTATGCGACAGAAGATGCAGCGAAATTAGGGCGTACGCTTCCTGCGAATAATGATAAAGAAATTATTAAACTGGATGACTATCGCAAACGCTATGCTTTATATCGTAAAGATAAAGACTTACAAGCTTTACATCATCGCCATCCTTTTATTGTGATTTGGGATGATCATGAATTAGCAAATGATGCATGGCGAGAAGGGGCGGAAAATCATACTGAAGAAACAGCAAATGCAAAGAATGAAGGTAAATTCTCTGAAAGAAAATTAGCTGCATTGCAAGCTTATTTTGAATGGATGCCGATTCGTCCAATTGATGATCAGCATATCAAGATTTATCGACAGTTTGATTTTGGTAATCTGGTGCAACTGACCATGCTGGATACACGTATTATCGCGCGTGATCAGCAATTAGATTATGTAGATTATATGACCGCAAATGGTTTGAATGCTGCAAAATTCCAAGCGGACTTAACCAACCCTGCACGTACTTTAATGGGGTATACCCAACGGGATTGGCTACTCGGAAAACTTCAACAATCTAATGCAACATGGAATGTTTTAGGTCAACAAATATTAATGGCGAAAATGTTTATTCCTGCTGAGTTGTTACTTTCTTTGGCTGAAATAACTTCAGGCAATCCAACTGCCGACACCTTAAATAAAATGAATACGCAAATTACTGAGCTAGTCACCTTAAAGATGCGTTTAAAGCAAGGTGATCCGAGCTTAACCAGTCAGGAAAAAGCTCGTATCCTCACCGTTGCACCTTATAACTTAGATGCATGGGATGGTTATTTTGTTGAGCGTGAAATTTTATACGGCACTTTGGCACAATTAAATAAAAAAGTTGTGGTGTTGGCAGGGGATACCCATAATGCATGGTCTTCTAATTTATATAGTAAAGATGGTGCATTTGTAGGTGTGGAATTGGCAACCAGTTCAGTTTCTTCACCAGGTCTGGAAAAATATTTAAATATTCCATTGGCTCGGTTACAGCAGTTTGAATTTGCATTTACCACCTTGATTGATGAGCTGAACTATTGCAACTTAAACCAACGAGGTTATCTCATGGTTCAGTTTGATGAAACTCAGGTACAGTCACAGTGGGTTTATGTGGATTCAATCAAAAAATCTGAATATAGCATTGATACAGCCAGACAATATCAGCTCAGTTTTGATAAGAATTTGTTGCCAGTGAAAGCAGGGCAGCAAGTTGCGTAAACGATTGATACATCGAGCCAAACGTTAATGTTTGGCTTTTTTATTCTTAAATTTCAGACATAAAAAAACCAGCATTAAGCTGGAATTTTTAGCACCAAATTTCATTTGCTGAAAAATGGTGCCCGAGGCCAGACTCGAACTGGCACGCTTTGTGGGCGGGGGATTTTAAATCCCCTGTGTCTACCGATTTCACCACTCGGGCTTTAAAACCAAATTTGGAGGCGGGGGTCGGAATCGAACCGGCGTACACGGAGTTGCAGTCCGCTGCATGACCATTCTGCCACCCCGCCATCATTTGGTGATGCACATATTAGCAACCTTTAGAAAAAAAACAATAGTGTTTGCCGTGAATATGCACATAAAAACAACATCTAAAAGAATATTGGTCAAATTATCATGTATTATTTACGCAATTGATTCATACCCACTTTGGAGATGCGCTGTGGCATTGGTTTTAGACGGTCGTGCGTTGGCAACACAAATCGAAGCTGATTTGTTGGTTCGTGTAGAAGCATTAAAAGCAAAAACGGGACGTACCCCAATTTTGGCAACAATTTTGGTTGGTGATGATGGTGCATCGGCAACGTATGTGCGTATGAAAGGCAACGCTTGCCGCCGTGTCGGTATGGATTCATTGAAAGTTGAGCTTTCTAAAGAAACAACTACAGAACAATTGCTTGCTGAAATTCAAAAATTAAATGCAGATCCTGATGTACACGGTATTTTGTTGCAGCACCCAGTGCCTGAACAAATTGATGAAAGAGCATGTTTTGATGCCATTTCATTAGCTAAAGATGTGGATGGCGTGACGTGTTTAGGTTTTGGTCGTATGGCTATGGGCGAGGCTGCATATGGTTCAGCAACTCCAGCTGGCATCATGACCATTTTGCAAGAAAACAAGATTGAGATCGCGGGTAAACATGCAGTTGTGGTCGGTCGCTCAGCGATTTTAGGCAAACCAATGGCAATGATGTTATTACAGGCGAATGCGACAGTGACCATTTGCCACTCGCGTACTCAAAACTTAGCTGAACTGGTAAAACAAGCAGATATTATTGTAGGTGCGGTGGGTAAAGCTGAGTTGATTCAAAAAGACTGGATCAAGCAAGGTGCAGTTGTTGTAGATGCAGGTTTCCACCCGCGTGATGGCGGTGGTGTCGGTGATATTCAATTAGTGGGAATTGAAGAGATTGCTTCTGCTTATACGCCTGTTCCAGGTGGTGTAGGGCCAATGACGATTACGACTTTGATTCGTCAAACTGTTGAAGCTGCTGAAAAAGCATTAGTTTAAAGATTAATAGCCCCTCGATAAGAGGGGTTTTTTAGAATTAAAGATATATGAGTTGTACATTTCAATTTGCGAAAGCCCCTGAACATTTACTTCAAGCATTACATGAGGTCATCCCTAATACGGATCTACTAGCACAGCAGCTTCCTGAAACACCTATATCGTTATGGTTGATTCCGCCAGTTTTTCCAACTGATCGTTTGGATGATGAGGTGATTCGTCGTATTTGGAATGAGACACCGTATTGGATTTTCTGTTGGGCATCTGGTTTAGCGATGGCACAGTGGTTACTCGCTGAGCCACATCATGTTCAAGATAAAGTGGTCTTGGATTTTGGTGCAGGTTCGGGCGTAGTTGCAATTGCTGCAAAAATGGCAGGTGCGAAACGTGTGATCTGTTGTGATATTGATCCAGTAAGTCTTGCGTCATGTCGTGAAAATGCTTTGTTGAATGATGTTGAACTTGAATATTTGGATGATTTATATAAAGCCGAGCAAGTGGATGTATTGCTCGCTGCGGACGTCCTGTATGACCAATGCAATCGTTTCTTCTTGGATGAATTTCTTAAGTTCGCACCTGAAGTTTGGGTTGCCGATAGCCGAGTTAAAAACTTTAGCCATCCTCAATATATGAAGATTGATGAACGCAGTGCAACGACTTGGCCTGACTTGGATGAATCCAAAGAGTTTAGAAATGTGAGTTTTTACCGCACAAAATAAATAATGTTTAATCTAAAAATAATCAGTGTTGAGACTATCAAATCTCAACACTATTTTCCTCTTACTCATGCTAAAACATTCAGTTGAAATAGAAATAATCTTCAAAAGGAAAGAAAATGAATATTCAACAGGTTGATGATAATAAACATGGGATATTTAAGCTGTTCAACGGTGAAACAGTAGCTGGTGAAATGGCTTACACATGGGCTGGGATACTTGTTAATTATTGATCACATTGATGTGAACGATCAATTTCGAGGGCAAGGATTAGGTCGAAAACTTTTAAATGAGTTAGTTACTTTTGCAAGAAGTCGCAACATTAAAGTCATTCCTTTATACCCATTTGCAAAGTCGGTTTTCGATAAAGACCTATCAATTCTTGATGTCTTGAAGATATAAAATATATAGGATGTATAAAGCTAAAGAAAAACTTATGCATCCATGATTATTATTTATTCAGAACAAGTATAGCGAATGACTTTAAGTGTAGTCGGGCGTGCTTCAAGTGCTTGGCGTGTTGCATATCCTTCACTGTTATTGAAATCAGGTGAATTAGAAAGTCCAAAAGTTGCACGACTATTTCCAAGTTTTACGCCGTATTGTTCTTGTTGTGTAGGATTCATAATTTCATTCACACTGAGTATTGAAATTTTATAAGTTTTTCCTACGCCTAAAACTTGGTTGCATGCATGTTGTAATTTCTTTTGATCTAAATCTTGATTGGTACGTGCTGCAAGGGTGTAAGCAATCGTGGCTGAAGTTGTTGTTTTATTTTCTATTTGATAGCCCGTCACGCCGTTAAATTTGTGTGGTGTACTTTGACATGCAGTGATCACAAGTGCACCTGTAACGATAATGAATAAATTGGTTTTTTTCATATCTATGATCCTATTATTTCCATAATTAGTATGGCATAAAATAAGGTTGTTATTGTGAGTAATCTTTGAAATTGGCGCTATTCATCGTATTGAGGTTCAAAGTTAAAGAAAGAATTTTCGTTTTCGAACAATTTTGCATATAATCTGCCAAGTTTTTTATTTAATACAGAAGTCGTTGCTTTATTGCAGTATTTTTGCCCGTTTTAACGGGCATTTAGTTTATTGGTCTGCTATAAGGCAAGTCTGGATAGGTGTGTCATGATCTCTACAGATAGTCAAAAAAAATATGTGGTTGCGTTTGACCAAGGTACAACAAGTTCACGAGCAATCGTGTTGGATCATGATGCAAATGTTATTAGTATTGCTCAGCGCGAGTTCACGCAAATCTACCCACAACCAGGTTGGGTTGAGCATGATCCTATGGAAATATGGGCAACTCAAAGTGCAGTTTGGGTTGAGGCGCTAGCACAAGCGGGTATTTCAAGTGACCAAATTGCTGCAATCGGGATTACTAACCAACGTGAAACCACGATCATTTGGGATAAGAAAACTGGTAAGCCGATTTATAATGCTATTGTTTGGCAAAGCCGTCAAAGCAATGAAATTTGTAATCAGTTACATCAAGATGGTTGGGATGATTATGTTCGAAAAGTAACGGGCCTAGTCATCGATCCATATTTTTCAGCAACAAAAATAAAATGGATTCTTGATCGTGTTGAAGGAAGTCGTGAGCGTGCAGAGCGCGGTGAGCTTTTGTTTGGTACGGTGGATACGTGGTTGATTTGGAAATTGACCAATGGTCAAGTTCATGTGACAGATTATACCAATGCTTCACGTACCATGCTGTTTAATATAGAAAAATTGGAATGGGATGACAAACTTTTAGAAGCCTTAAATATTCCTAAAGTCATGTTACCTGAGGTTCGTAGTTCTTCTGAAGTCTATGGATATACACACACCATTAGTGGTCAAGAAGTTGGAATTCCAATTGCAGGTATTGCGGGGGATCAACAAGCTGCATTATTTGGACAAATGTGTGTAGAAGTCGGGCAGGCCAAGAATACCTATGGGACGGGTTGTTTCTTATTGATGAACACAGGGAAGCGTATAGTTCAATCTGAACATGGTTTGTTGACTACCATTGCATGTGGTGCAAAAGGTGAAGTGAATTACGCTCTAGAAGGTGCTGTGTTTAATGGTGGATCATGTGTGCAATGGTTGCGTGACGAACTCAAAGCGATTAATGATTCGTATGATTCTGAATATTACGCAACCAAAGTGAAAGATAGTAATGGCGTATATGTTGTGCCTGCATTTACAGGTTTGGGTGCGCCGTATTGGGACCCAACCGCACGTGGTGCGATCTTGGGTATTACACGTGGTGTGAGTATTGAGCATATTATTCGTGCGACCTTAGAGTCAATTGCTTATCAAACACGCGATGTATTAGATGCAATGCAACAAGACTCTGGCGAAAAGTTGCGGACACTCCGCGTAGATGGTGGTGTAACAGCGAATAACTTCTTGATGCAATTCCAAGCGGATATTCTTTCGACTTCAGTTGAACGTCCAGCAATGAAAGAAACCACAGGCATGGGAGCCGCATTTTTGGCTGGTTTAGCTGTCGGTTTCTGGTCGGATTTAAATGAATTGAAGAGTAGAATGTCGATCGAACGAACCTTTATACCTGAATGCAGTCAGGATCAAACTGAAAAATTGTATAAAGGTTGGTTAAAAGCTGTCGGACGTACTCGAGATTGGGCAGAAGATTAAGCTAAAATAGCCGGATTTAATATGCCGTAAATAACACAGGATTGATGAGCATGAGCTTGATACTACGCCAACAAAAAACCCTCGAATTAGTACGAGAGCGTGGTTATATTAGTATTGAAGAACTTGCTCAACATTTCGATGTTACACCACAAACGATTCGTCGTGATATTAATCAATTAGCGGATGAAGGGCTTTTGCGCCGTTATCATGGCGGCGCTGCGCATGATTCAAGTGTTGAAAATACAGAATATACGATGCGTGTCGGGCATATGCTTGAGCAAAAAAGAACAATTGCTGAAGCTGTTGCTGCTGCCGTTCCAAATCACGCTTCTTTATTTATTAATATTGGCACTACAACCGAAGCGATTGCTCATGCACTACTGAATCACACGGGCTTAAAAGTCATTACTAATAACCTGAATGTTGCAAAGACCCTGAGCACAAAAGAGGATTTTGAAGTTCTGATTGCCAGTGGTCGTGTTCGTCCAGATGGTGGTGTCATTGGTCAAGCAACCGCTGATTTTTTCAAACAGTTTAAAGCAGATTATGCGCTTATCGGGATTAGTGGAATTGAAGAAGATGGCACATTGCTTGATTTTGATTTTCAGGAAGTGTGTGTCTCTCAAGAAATTCTTTCAAGTGCACGCCAAGTTTTTTTAGCTGCAGATAGCAGTAAATTTGGGCGTAATGCGATGATTCGATTAGGTTCACTTAAGCAAGTGGATTGTATTTTTACTGATCAACAGCCAAATGAGCAATTTATAAAAACCATCCGAGAGTTAGATGTTGGTTTGATTGTTGCAAAATAAATATTCATTTTCGAAAAATTGTTACTTTTCTTGAGTTAATCAATTTAACTCAAGATATATTCAATAAAAACTATATTTTTCTTCTCTGTACACGACAAATTTCACAGAACCCTTATCCTATCAGGGTTCTGCCTTCTTAAAATTGCCAAAATTTCCTTAAACTCTTCTTTTTTCCCAAAACCAATTAAACGCTGAATCGCCATTTG
>JACCDZ010455144.1_pt1 | contig 17138 bp, 14 predicted proteins | sample 7449551 | NCBI WGS metagenome assembly JACCDZ01 (sample SAMN15323452, study PRJNA562643) | freshwater metagenome | isolation source: river surface water | place: USA:Blue River Watershed | collected 2017-08-18 | reverse complement strand
TGTCATGAGCAATAATTTCGCCTTTGGCGGAATTAATACCTCATTGATTTTTAAGGATTACCTCAGTGAATAAGCCACTTATATTTACCAAGATGTGCGCGCTGGGCAATGACTTCGTCGTAATCGATGAACGAGAGCGTCCACGCAATTGGCAGCCCCAGCAAGTTAAACAAATCTGTGATCGGCGCTTTGGCGTGGGCGCGGATCAGCTGCTTTTGATTAGAAAATCAGGCAAAGCGGATGCCAGCATGCACATCTATAATCAAGATGGCTCTAAGGCAAAGCAATGTGGCAATGGTTTACGCGCCGTGGCAAGTTTGCTATTGGCGGAAAAGAACACTCAGCATGTTGAAATTGAAGTAGGAGGCTTTGTGCATCGTTGCCAGATGATCGCACATGATTGGATTCAGGTCGCTTTTCCATTGCCCAGTATTAAGCCTGGGCAATATATCATCACAGATGATTCGGAGTTTGATGCCGCTGTGGAAGTGGATGTGGGGAATCCCCATCTGGTGTTATGGCGTAATCTTAATGAGGCAGGCTCCTTTGATGAACTTGGGATGTCGCTGCAGCAAAGATATCAAGGTGGTATAAATGTTCATGCAGTAAAACAGTTGGCATACGATCGAATCTATGTTGAGCATTGGGAGCGTGGTACGGGAATCACGCCATCGTGTGGCAGTGGCAGCATTGCCTGTGTTTTTTCAGGAGTTTATCTTGGGCGATTAAAACCCAAGGTGACGGTGGAAAATGCAGTTAGCCAGCTCATTGTTGAGTGTATGGCGGAAGAGGTTTTATTAACCGGTGCAATCAAAACGATTTTTAGTGGAAATATAGGGGAAATATGATGATACAAATTAGAGAAATTCCTTTTAGAACAACTATTTCAGGATTAACCCATAGCCTCAGTGTCATGGAATATAGACACCCTAAGGCCAAGGCGAATATTTACATGCAAGCGGCATTGCATGCTGCTGAAAGCAATGGCATTGCCTTGATTTATCTACTGCGGCAATATTTAGAGACGCATGATTTTCCCTACAATGTGACCTTAGTGCCGTTTGCTAATCCGTTTGCGATGGATATCAAAATTGGTGAGTACACCTATGGGCGCTTTGATGCCAAAACGGGTGAGAATTGGAATCGCGGATTTAAAAATCTGCTGATGCCCTATGGCAAGTTGCCTGCAATTGATTTAGATGCCTTTGTTAAAGCGCATCAAAAACAGGGGTTTGTGGTGCTGTGTGAGCGGTTTTTAGCTTTGTTAAGAGAGCGTTTGAACACCTGCTTTCAGCACGATAATGCACCGTATGAGAAGCTTGCCAATATCCTGCACCATCTGGCGCTAAATGCTGATTTTAGCTTTGATTTGCACTGTGATTCCATTTCAGTGCCATATATCTATGCCCCTAACTATTTGCAAGATGAACGCTTAAGACATTTTAACAGCAATGCGTTTATTTTGACCCCAAATGAGCCAAGTGGTTGCTTCAACCAGGCTGTTTTCTACCCCTGGTGGCAATTGATTTCTCATTGGAATGAGCTAACAGGTGAAAATCAAGTACCACCAAAACATGCGTTCACCTATGAGATGGGGAATAAAGAGAGTTTTGACTTAGGAAATGCTGAAACCTTGCTCAACGGCATCATCGCCTATATTAAAAATACTGACATAGCGAAACCTCATATGCCGCAGTATGCCTGCCTTGAGCGCGACTTTTTTCGTATTAGAGCGCCGATGGGAGGGATGGTGGCTTATGCCGATCACCTGTTAGGTGGCTTGCAAAAGCCCAATACTCCACTTGCGACTGTATATGATAAAAGCAGTATTTTAGCTTTAGCTGAACCACAAGTTTTGACCTTGGCACAAGAAGCTTTATTATTGACTCGCACCTCATCGGCAACGGTACACGAAGGCGATGAAGTGTTAAAAGTCATGACACAATGTTTTGAGATCTAATAAAACGCTGTAGCGTAGTCTAAACCAATCAAATTGTCCGATAGAATTGCCAAATATTGTAACTCTAAGTAAATAAGAGTAACTTTAGTGCCAGGCATCAGTACAGATGCTTTGCAAAAACAGTAACAATTAAAACTTAATGACCCTGTTAGCGTAGAGTGGGTGGGAAATATAGTCGCAGCTAACCATACAGGTTGTAAAAATGAGAGTAGATTTCCACGAAATAACGCTAACATAGCCAAATTAATTTAAGGGATAACAAGAATGAGCGTTAATATTGAAAAAGTAGAGTCAAAATTACAAGAATTAAGAAAAGAAAAGCTGAATACTGCAAGTAGAATTGAAAACATGGAGCAATTTCTTTTAACTAAAGAGTCAGGATTTGTACAAACCCTGGTGGATAAAGGCATTCAAAAAGATGATGCTTTTGTGGCGTGGTTTACATTATCCCCTATGGCAGCAAGCAACAAAACATTTGAGCAGTTTAAAGCCTTTGTGGACACGCTGGAGTCGAATCCAAAAGAATTTTCAACGACCATGCAAGGCTTAAGGGATCATTATTTAGTTGAAAGTGGCTCTCAAGATCTCAAAGTCTTTTTAGCTCAAAACGCATATACAGCAAAAGCATTTAATAATGCTTTTGACGAGGCGTCGGCAAAAACAGACGTTTCCACAGGTCGCGATGACAGCCTTTCTCTTTTTATGCAAAGTAAAGCGACTTTTGAAAAAGGTGTTTCGATTTCGTAAGGTAAATCAAAAAACGTGAAGACTTTGGAATGCACCCATCGACAACCCCCGCTTTACAATGGGAATATGGGTTTCTCAATTTGTAGGCATTTATCTGGCAAAATATTCTCAAGCACCAAGTGATAAAAGTATTTCCAGGCAACATAGCCAATAACCGAAGCAGCAATCATTAACTCAAAAATCGCCAGGTAGTGAATTTGGCTGCTGGTCTGTGGTGCAAGTTGTAAAGCGTTTTCCGCCCAGTGAGCTGTCTTAAATAGTGCTGTGGAGCCAATCGCCAGAGGGAAGGTGAATGCTGCAAATCCTGGACTAAAAGGAAGGCTCATCAGTTTAATAAAGCTAAGATAAATCATTACAGTCATTAAGATAGCAATACCCAATAAGAGCATCACAATAAGAGGGGATGGATCGCGTACAACATTTAGGTAGCCCGCTAGCGACAAGCTCGCGGGAGCAGCAAAAATAGCGATAGTCGGTTTCGCCGCATCAGGGATCTCATGAGTGAACATGATTCGATAGAGCATTAAAGGCAGTAAAATTGCATAACTGATTAATCCGAAATAAAGTAAAGCAATCGCAAGTGGCTGCAGGGCACCGCCTGGAAAGGCGACATCAGCAACAATAATCCCAACAGGGGGAACGAACCACGATGGCACCATGTGATGGAGTTTAAATTCTTTCATGCGGTGATAAATAAAAGTTGCCAAAAACAGCAGATGGATGCTAACGGCAAATAACCAGATAAGTTCCGCTGCCAGGTGATTAAAGTAGTTGATGCTGTTTGAGATGATCATTAGCGCCATAGCAAAGGTTGGGACAACACTGCCAACAACTGGATGAGCCAGGTCATCGCGTAGTTTTTGTGGCCAAATGATGAATTTTGCGGTAACCAGTAGAAGTAATACAAAAGCTATTGCAGCGGAGGTTATTTGTAGTGTGTTATTTGTAGGCAACGCATTGTCAGCAGACCAACCCAGACCTGAAATGCCAAGTGCTAAACCTGCCATTGGTGTTGGCACTTTTTCGAGTATTGCGTGTAATCTTTGTTTCATAATACAGTACACCTGACTTCAATGATTGATTTAAGCTAAACGGAACTTGATATAGACTCAGTTGCCGCTTTATTTTCGGACAATTTACAGGGTTTTATAAATAAATAAAAGTACGTAGAATTTATGTCATGGATTGAAATTATTTATTGATCACCCAGTCCAGCCATTCCTCAGTAAGCTCGGAGATGTGCGCGCGTCTGTTTTGGACAACGAAAAAATCCCTTTCCAGTCTTATCTCTGGGCAATTCAAAACATGAATGGTTTTCTGATTTTGCAAGGCTGAAGCCAAGACGCAGCCTATGGCGTCACTGCGCTCAGTTGCAAGGCATATTGCGCCGCTACTACCAAGCTCTAAAAATAGATTTAATTGATAGTTCAATAACGGAAGCAGTATTTGTTCGACAACAGTTCGGCTGCCAGAGCCTTTTTCACGCAGAATAAAGGGGTGCTGTTTCAGCTCGCCAACACTGACGATTTTTTGTTTAGCCAGAGGATGTCCGTGACGAACAAATAATACTAATTGATCTTTGGCAAAAGCAAAACTATTGATCTGGTTATTTAAGCAGGGAGTCTCAATAAAGCCAATATCAGCCTGGTGTCCAACAACGGACTCAATGACTTGCTCGCTGTTACCGATAGATAATGCAAGCTGTGTGTCAGGATGCTTTTCTTTGAAGCTTGCCATCAATGGCGGCAAAATATAATTACCAATGGTGTTACTTGCGGCAATGTGAATGCTGCCCGTTAGCGTTTGCTCGTGATTGAAGAAGTTTTGGATTTTGGCAGTGTCTTCAAGTAGCTGCATAACCTTGGGATAAAGAAGTTCACCATTATGGTTGAGCACAATTTTGCGGTCAATTCTATCAAAGAGCCTGACGCCAAGTTCACTCTCAAGGCTAGAAAGTGCCGAGCTTAAAGCAGGTTGTGTCAAATTGAGGCTTTCTGATGCTTTGGTGATGCTGCCATGCTCAGCAATGGCAGTAAAAACAGTCAGTTGTTTGTGTGAGAGCATGCTTTACCTTAGCCCTTAGCCTAGATATTCAAATCCTTTCTTGAAGTTGAAATTATGTTCGGCTTCGATGTGACGGATCGTTCCTGAAACTGAGCGCATAACTAAGCTGTGTGTTTTAGCAAACAGACCATTGCGCTTAACTCCTTTAAGCATTTGTCCGTCAGTGACACCAGTTGCGGCAAAAAGCACATTCCCCGAGGCTAAATCGGTTAAATGATATACTTTATTTAAATTGGTAATTCCCCATTTCTTGGCGCGTGATTTTTCGTCATCATTCCTAAAAATAAGGCGCCCCTGCATTTGCCCCCCTAAACACCGTAGTGCGGCGGCAGCAAGCACCCCCTCAGGTGCCCCCCCTGTCCCCATGTACATATCAATACCGCTATCTTCGTGTGCCGTTGCGATGACGGCTGAGACATCGCCATCACCAATAAGGGCGATGCGCGCACCCGCTTCGCGAACTTTACGAATAATCTCCTCGTGGCGCGGGCGATCTAAAATGCAAACCACAAGTGCCTCAAGCGGGACTCCTTTAAACTGAGCTAATCGCTTTAAATTCTCATGAGGAGTTGCGTTAATATCGATAAGATCATAAGGAATGCCATGCCCACCAACCGCAATTTTTTCCATGTAGACATCAGGAGCGTTTAAGAATCCACCATCCTCTGCCATGGCGATCACAGCAAGTGCATTGGGTCCGCCTTTGGCAGTGATGGTTGTGCCTTCTAGTGGGTCCAGGGCAATATCAACCTTGGGTCCGCCTTTGCCAACTTTTTCACCGATATAAAGCATGGGAGCCTCATCACGCTCGCCTTCGCCAATAACAACGGTGCCATCGATATTAAGACCATTTAAGGCGCGGCGCATTGCGTCGACGGCAACCTGGTCGGCAGCTTTTTCATCGCCTCGACCCATTTGGCGCCAGGCAGATAAAGCGGCAGCTTCGGTGACACGAACAGTTTCTAGTGCTAAATTGCGATCCATTATTCTATCCCTTAGTTTGTCTATACACTTTTAAAACGATTGCAAAGCATTCAGTGCTTGTTGAAAATCGCCAGTATTGTAACAAGTGTGATATGAAATGGGTATGCGTTTTTCACTAAAAACCACTTAACCATTTTTCTTAAGGTGTGCATAATGTCAGGCGTTTGAAATTTAAAATAATGAGAGAACATGGCAAGAAAATATTTTGGCACGGATGGGGTGCGTGGCAAGGTCGGGGTAAATCCCATTACGCCTGAGTTTGCAATGAAACTGGGAAATGCTGTGGGATGTACATTGCGTGACCAGGGTTTACCATTAACGGTTGTCATTGGGCAGGATACCAGACGATCTTCTGATATGCTGAAATCTGCTTTTGTTGCGGGGATCACCGCTACAGGAGTCAATGTCATTAACCTGGGCATCATTCCAACGCCAGTAGTTGCCTTTATGGTGAAGAGGTTAAAAGCAGGGGCTGGGGTTGTCTTAAGTGCATCACATAACCCCTATTACGATAACGGTATAAAGCTTTTTTCACATGAAGGACATAAGTTACCTGATGAGGTTGAGTATCAAATTGAACGGTGTATCGATCAGGAGTTTTATTATCAGCCAGAAGGTAAATTTGGCGAGATTTTTAACCAGATTAATCAGGTTGAGTCCTATATCGAGCAGTGTTTATCTCATTTTGCCGATAAAATTGACTTACATGGCAGGAAGATTATTGTGGATTGTGCTAATGGCGCACTATTTAGAGTCGCAAATGCGTTATTATCGCGTTTGGGTCTTGATATTGTTGAAATTGCCTCATCACCTGATGGGTTAAATATCAATAAAGATTGTGGGGCAGTGCATTTGAATCGCCTAAAAACTGCGGTGGTAGATGGACAAGCGGATTTAGGCATTGCTTTTGATGGGGATGGTGATCGCATTATGCTTATCGATGAAACAGGGTGCATCGTTGACGGTGATGATATCTTATTGCTTCTGGCAACGCATGGTGATTACAGCTCTGGTGTTGTTGGCACAGTGATGACGAATCTTGCGATAGAGCAGGCACTTGTACAACGGGGTTTGCCTTTTAAGCGTGCGAAAGTGGGCGATCGTTATGTGATGGAGCTTTTATTGGAAAATGACTGGATGCTTGGTGGCGAGTCTTCAGGGCATATCATTGATCTACGCTATAACACCACGGGTGATGGGCTAATGGCGGCACTTCAAGTGCTATCGATTTTAAGTAAAGCCAAGAAGCCATTGTCAGCGTTATTAGATATTGAAAAAATGCCACAACTTATGGTTAATGTGCCATTGAATAAAAAACTCGATGCAAATGACATGAGTCTTTTGATTGAAGATGTGAGCTTTGTTGAAAAAAGCTTAGCTGATGAAGGACGTGTAGTGCTTAGACCTTCAGGTACGGAGCTCGTTTTACGCGTGATGGTGGAAGCAAAAACAGAAAGTTTAACCAAAGAGTGGGTTGATTATTTAGTTGAAAAAATCAAAGAGAAGCTCAGTAACTAGAGGTGAAAGCAGGAAGGAAATATGAGAAAACAAATTATTATTGGCAATTGGAAAATGAATGGCTCTTTGTTATCAATTAAAAGTCTGTGCGAGTTACTTAATCAAGTGGCAAGAGCACATCAACATGCAGATATGGCGGTATGCGTGCCCCATGTCTATTTGCCCTATGTTGCGGAAAATATCAAAGGCATAGGTCTTGGGGTGCAAAATATCAGTCAATATGATAACGGTGCCTATACGGGTGAAGTAAGTGTGAGCATGTTAAAGGACTTCAATGGTGAATATGTTATTGTTGGGCATTCAGAGCGACGAGCACTGTTTGCAGAAACAAATCAAGATGTCGCACTTAAAGCAAAAAAGGTAACTGAAGCAGGACTTAGTGCTATCGTATGCGTTGGTGAAACGCTCAGTGAGAGAACTTCTGGCGCATTACGGGAAGTGCTAAAACATCAATTACAAATAGTGCTGGATAAATTGACCTTGAATCAATTGAGAAAAACGATCATTGCCTATGAACCTGTGTGGGCAATTGGTACTGGACTTGCGGCAACCGCGTCACAGGTTCAAGAGGTTCATGCCTATTTGCGTTCAATCGTTACAAACTTTCATGTCGAACTTGCTCAAGACATCAAGATTATATATGGCGGCAGTCTTAAGCCATCCAATGCCAACGAGCTGTTAAGCCTGGCTGATGTGGACGGAGGGTTAATAGGGGGAGCTTCTCTTTCAGCAAACGACTTTGGTGAAATTGTTAAACAGGCAAAGCCAACGAAGTATTCCATAAATTGAGCGTCTAAGCGCATAGCTAACAGACTGACTTTGATTAATCAACTGAATGGGTTTAATTTGGAAAATCGCAGCGAAACACACTGCCTTTACCCAACTCGCTCTGTATACTCAGAGAAGCCTTGTGCCCAATCAACACATGCTTCACGATTGCCAGCCCAAGCCCTGTCCCCCCAGTTTCAGGAGATCGCCCCTTGTCAACACGATAAAAGCGCTCGGTCAGGCGAGGAATGTGTTGTTGATCAATTCCCACGCCTTCGTCTTTAACATAGAAATGTTTGCCATGCCTGTCCTGATACCAGACTACTTTAATTGCGCCACCATGAGGTGAATAACGCACTGCATTCATAATCAGATTGCTAAAACAGCTATTGATTTCTTTTTCACTTCCCAACAGCATCAATTCAGACTCAACCTCTAGGATAAACTCGTGCTTTTGATTACTCACAGTTTTTGCTGACTCGATAATTTCAGCAAGCATTGATGCGACAGGTAACATCTCCTGCTCACTTTTTTGAACGTGATGACTTTGTAACTTAGACAGTAGCAGCAGATCTTCGATAAGTACTTCTATCCGCATCATCTGCTGCTGCATTTGCTCTACATAAGGCAACCATTCGGGCAGCATCTTTGCTACATCTGGCTGCATGAGCTCCAAATAGCCTCGAATCACAGTTAAGGGCGTACGCATTTCATGGGAGACATTGGCAACAAAATCCTGGCGCATACGCTCAATATGGTGTCGATAACCTGCATCCTGGGTAATTAAGAGAAAATGTTGATCATACGGAATTAAAACCACTGACAGTATCTGATCTGGTCGCTTAGGCAGTGGCAGCTCAAATGCGCTCATGTTCTTTTGCTGCAAGTAAACGGTCAAGGTCGGAAATTCAAATACTTCGGAAATATCCTGTGATATGTGCGCGGGAGATAACTTGAAAAAATTCCTCGCTGCCTGATTAAACCACTGCAGCAATCCTTGTTGATCAACAATAACGACGGCATCAGTAATCCCTTCAGCAAAAGTTTTCGCCCAGAACAAACCAATTTTATTGGGCTCTTCTGGCGCTAACATACTGGCTCCCTATCAACCAACTGATAGCCCTCCCCCTGACTGATCGGATACATTGATCGTAAGCAAAAGGAGCAAGCAGCTTCCTGATTCTGGTGATATGAACATCAACGGTACGTGCTGTAATATCCTTATCCGCTTGCCATACCTGCATTAAAATATGGTCTCTTGAAAGTGTTTTTCCTATGTTTTGGATCAAATATCCCAAAAGCTTAAACTCGAGTCTGCCACACTTAATTACTTGGTCTTTAATACAGAGCTCATGACTTTCTAAATTCATACATAGCTCATAAAAACACAGCTTTTTCTCTGCTTTGCCTTTGGGTTTGACACGTTTAAGTAATGACTGAACACGCATAACCAGCTCTTTGGGCGAAAAAGGTTTCGTTATATAGTCATCAGCTCCCATGCCAAAGCCCCGAAGCACATTACTTTCCTCTGCTTTAGCGGTGAGCATAATGACAGGTAACTCAGCAAACTCTTCAGAACTTCGCAATTGAGTCAATAGCTTAATGCCGCTAGTATCAGGCAGCATCCAATCCAGAAGCACAAGATCAATAGATGAATTGTTCTGTAATATTCTGAATGCTTGAGCACTGCAATCTGCAATTTCAACTTGATAACCCTGCCTCGTCAACACCAAGCGCAATAACTGTCGTATCGGAGGTTCATCGTCTACTACTAGGATGTTTGTCATAATTTTTCGCTGTGTTGTCATCAGTGATGATATTATCTAATATCTTCGTCACAAACCAGACAGTTAGTGGCAAATGTTCGCAACTCAAGAATAACTGCGTTTATCGTTGATGACAGTCGGAGGAAAGATTCAATGAAAATAAGAAGGGTGGTGGTCGCTACTGGACTCGAACCAGTGACCCCTACCATGTCAAGGTAGTACTCTAACCAGACTGAGCTAAGCGACCAACGAGCGGGGATTATAATTCGTTTAAAGAAAATCACAAGCCTATTTCGTGATTTTCTTGCAACTTATAGCTTGTGCTATCAGGCGTTTGCGTTTTCCTTAGCTAGGGTATTGATCACATGATTAAGTGTTGCGCTTGGACGCATTACTTTTTTAACTTTCTGTGTATTTGGGTGGTAATAACCACCAAGATCCACCGTAGTTCCCTGGGCATTATTTAACTCTGCAATGATCTTGGCTTCACTGTCATGCAATGCTTTAGCAGCAGGCTTAAAAGTTTCAGCTAATTGCGCGTCTTTCGTTTGACCTGCCAGACTTTCTGCCCAATACATGGCTAAATAAAAGTGGCTGCCACGATTATCAAGCTCACCCACTTTGCGTGATGGGGATTTGTTGTTATCCAAAAATTGCGAATTTGCCTGATCTAAGCAATCCGCTAACACACGCACTCTGGCATCTTTGGTTTTATTTGCCAAATCATCTAAAGAAGCAGCCAGTGCCAAAAACTCACCTAGAGAATCCCAACGCAAATGGTTTTCCTCAATCAGCTGTTGTACGTGTTTAGGGGCAGAGCCACCAGCACCCGTTTCATATAAACCACCCCCAGCCAAAAGAGGAACAATTGACAACATCTTTGCACTCGTGCCTAGTTCTAAAATTGGAAATAGATCAGTCAAATAATCACGCAGCACATTACCTGTTACTGAGATAACATCTTTACCTTCTTTAATCGCTTCCAGTGAAAAACGTGTTGCTTCCACTGGAGGCATAATATGAATCTCAAGCCCACTGGTATTATGGTCTTTAAGATAAGTGTTTACCTTGGTGATCAAATTCACATCATGAGCACGATTTTTATCTAGCCAGAACACCGTGGGGGTATTGGTAATGCGCGCTCGCGACACGGCAAGTTTGACCCAGTCTTTAATGGCAATATCCTTGGTTTGGCACATGCGCCAGATGTCACCTTTTCCAACTTCATGTGATAATAAAACATGCCCGTGTTCATCAATCACCTCGACGCGACCATCTTCTGCCATTTCAAAAGTCTTATCATGTGAACCATATTCTTCTGCCTTTTGTGCCATGAGTCCCACGTTGGCAACACTGCCCATAGTGCTAGGATCAAAAGCACCATGTTCTTTACAAAAAGCAATCGTCTCTTGATAGATTCCCGCATATGCGCGATCTGGGATCATTGCCTTAGTATCGTGCAATTTACCATCCCTGCCCCACATTTTACCTGACGAGCGAATCATCGCTGGCATAGACGCATCAACAATCACATCGTTTGGTACATGCAGATTGGTAATCCCTTTGGCTGAATCAACCATCGCAAGCTCCGCATGCGTCTCGTATACTGCAGTCAAGTCTTCTTTGATCTGATCCTGTTGTGCTATTGACAGCTTTTGGATTTTGGCATACACATCCCCGATACCATTGTTGGGATTGATATTCAGCTTGGCAAATACATCTGCGTATTTAGCAAAAACGTCCTGGTAGTAAATGCTCACGGCATGACCAAAAATAACTGGATCAGACACTTTCATCATCGTCGCCTTCAAGTGTAATGATAACAATAGATTGTCATTTTTTGCTTGAGCGATTTCTCTCTTGAAGAAGGCACGTAAGACCTTGACTGACATGACAGAAGTATCAATGATTTCATTTTTTAAGAGTGTAAATTCCGCCTTTAAGGTTTCGCTATGACCATTTTTGGAGGTAAAGATGATTTTAATTTTTGTCTCTTTGGGCACTATCATCGATTTTTCACTGCCATAAAAATCACCCTCTTCCATATGGGCTACATGCGAGCGTGAGTATTTGCTCCACGCACCCATTGAATGGGGATGTTTTTGGGCGTAAGCCTTAACCGCTTTAGCAACGCGTCGATCAGAATTTCCTTCACGCAGCACAGGATTAACCGCGCTGCCTAACACCTTGGCATAGCGGGATTTAACCTCTTTTTCTGCACTCGTTTTAACCTCTAGCGGGTAATCGGGAATGGCGTAGCCCTGGCTTTGTAACTCAAGAATCGCTGCTTGCAACTGAGGAATAGAAGCGCTAATATTTGGAAGCTTAATAATATTCGCATTTGGAGTTTTTGCTAGCTCGCCTAAAATGGTCAGATCATCTTCGCAGCGCTGAGTCTCTGACAGGCTTTCTGGGAATTGCGCCAAAATACGCGCCGCGAGTGAAATATCTTTTGTCTCAACCTCAATGCCACCTGTTTTTGTAAACGCCTCAATGATCGGTAAAAGAGAATAGGTTGCCAACATCGGCGCCTCATCTGTATGGGTATAAATTAGCTTGGCTGAGCTCATTTTGTTGTCCTCTTCATTATCAATTGAACCGATATACCCATCGCAAACCATTTTACAGACTTTCTGACATTGCATTTTGGCTGATTTTGAGTGACTGGATTTTGATAATAGAGCTTGCTATTACCTGCAATCCAGTCACTCAAAATCCTCACAAACTGCTTTCCCATAAATACCGCAAAATGATTTACGATGGGTATAGATGCTAGTAAATTTGCGCCTCATCATAACAAAATATGTGCTTGACGCATATCTATGTTTGACGCTATTGAATATCTTGTTATAATTCCCACGGATTTTAAATCCACCGCTTTAACCTCTGTTAAATCAATCACTCAAAGGACACACAAACCATGGCTCGCCCAGGCATCTGCTACGAAGATATAATCAACGCAATCGCTATACTTGAATCTCAGGGACATACCCCGGGTATTAACAATGTTCGCGACACCATTGGACGGGGTAGTCCGACTACCATTAGCAGATTTCTAAAGCAATGGCGAGATGAACAAAACAGTGATGAACCTCCATCAAAGGCGAGTGACACAGCAAAACAAATTCAAACAGTAGAAATAGAAGTGATATCCACTCCCAGTAATTCAGACCCAAAAACATCAAGAAATGAAACGCTGGCATCAGTAAAACCTGGCGTAAAGGCAGCGGACCCAATGATTCAAGCACTTATTGCCAGCTCACATGCTTTAAGCAGTGATATTTTAAATAGCATGTCTGACGAGTGGAGCATGATCCTTAATGAGAGTAATCCAGAGCTCAAGGTTCGTAAGTTGTATGCTGCTTTAGTGAAAGAGCAGACGCGCCGCGAATCAGCAGAACAAGTTGCCAAAGAAGCACGTATTTACGCTGATACACTAAAAGAGCAGACCACGCAGCGCATTTCAGACCTACGCGATTCGCTTGAAGGTCAGATCGCCTTCTTAAACGGACAAATTCGCCAGCTTAAGCGTGAATCTGAACAAAGTCTGGAGTATTATCGCAATCAACTTGAAAAATCAAATAACGCACTTGCTAAGAAACGTTCTTGATTGTTTATCGGCAGTTTCATCATCACCGGCAGCATGTCCGAAAACAGGCAAGAGAAAATTTAGCTTATGCTCAGCGTTGCGATTTAAAGGAAATTTATAGACAATAAATCACCCCCGTTTAAGCGATGACAAAAAACCTCAATGAAACTCTATATCTATGAACACTGCCCGTTTTGTATTCGTCCACGGATCATTGCAGGGATAAAAAAAATCCCGCTGGAACTTGTATACCTTGCCAATGACGATGAGAAATCCCATTTAGATTTAATCGGTAAGAAACAAGTGCCATTTTTACAGAAAAAGGATGGTAGTTTCTTACTTGAAAGCCTGGATATCTGCCAATATCTAAATACTTTCGATCAAAAGCCAGCCCTAAGTACTGAGATAACCACCACGAAAGCACTGCTGACTCTGGCTAATGACCTAAGTGGTGCCAGCAAATCGCTGGTCTATCCACGATTTCTTGATCATCCACAAAATCACCAGGATTTTCCTACTCAAAGTGCCAAAGATTACTTTGAGCATAAAAAGGAAAAATATATCGGTTGCTTTAAAGCGAATCTGCGTTTCCCTGAGGCGGCTATCGAAAAAACAGAGCTCGTTTTGTTTGAGCTTAATCGACTCATGACCTTTGAGTTTGCAAGTAGTGACAAGTTTTCTTGGGATGATATTATGGTTTTCCCCATTTTACGTAATTTAACCATTATTGGCGATTCAGTGAGCATCCCTGCAAAACTACTGGATTATACCAAGAAACTCTCCACACTCTCAGGCGTTAAATTGTATGAATAGCTGTAAATTGTCAGCCTCCGTAACTTCAAGGCAACATAGAATTTGACCGAATTTCTGACAATTTTCATTTGAATAAATGTAGGGGCGTATTGCATACGCCCTTGTGGCTGGAAATATGGTCAAAGCCGATAAATAGTAGTTAAACGTAGAATTAAGGAGAAAAACGTGTCAATAAAATCAGATAAGTGGATTCGTAGAATGGCAAAAGAACATGAGATGATTTCACCATTTGAGGCGGGGCAAGCACGGTGTAATGAGCATGGCAAGATCGTCTCATTTGGAACTTCTAGTTATGGTTATGATGTGCGTTGTGCCAATGAATTTAAAATTTTTACCAATATTAATTCAACGATTGTTGATCCTAAGGACTTTGATCACAATAACTTTGTTGATTTTGTCGGAGACGTTTGCATTATCCCGCCGAACTCCTTTGCCCTGGCACGTACGGTGGAATATTTTAAGATTCCACGAGATACTTTAGTGGTGTGTTTAGGCAAATCAACTTACGCACGTTGTGGCATTATTGTGAACGTGACTCCACTTGAGCCTGAATGGGAGGGGCATGTGACGCTTGAATTTTCCAACACTACGCCGTTACCAGCCAAGATTTATGCCAATGAAGGTGTTGCGCAAATGCTGTTCTACCAGTCTGATGAGATTTGCGAGACTTCTTACAAAGATCGTGGAGGCAAATATCAAGGGCAGACAGGGGTGACGTTACCTAGAACATAAGCGGGACATATCTGTTAGGGGGGGCGATGCTAAAGCAACAATGTCAACAAATCATGGAAGAAGTCTCAACGCTTTTCCTGAAAAGGAAACATTCTATTTACAAGATCTTATTGATGTATAGCAAATATATAGATCGTCTGCTATGCCAGTATTTTCCTAAAACGCTTGTGAACATAAGCCTTGTTGCCGTTGGCGGGTACGGACGCCAGGATCGCGCGTTGTACTCCGATCTTGATCTGGTATTTTTAGCGCGATCTGAGCGCGAGCTTACACACCCAGAGTTATCCAAATTCATTCAGGAACTACAAACTTTACCGCTTAAAGTGGGTTACGTGGCGCACACGCTTTTGAGCATCTTTGAGCATGCGCAAAGCGATTTAAATCTATTAACTGCAATTTTAGATGCGCGTTTAGTCTGTGGCAATATCAGCTTATTTGAGGAGTTTAAGGAGCTTGTTAAGAACAAAACCACCCTGCCTAGCATTGAAACCTTCATATTGGCTAAATATTCGGAACAGCTAGGTCGCGATGAGAGATTCCCCATCAATCAGCAGCCTGATCTAAAAAATACCGTCGGTAACCTGCGCTACTTACAAAGCATCCATTGGCTTTTGATTTACCTGCACCCCAACGTTCACCCAAGCTACCTCGTGAAGCACCAATATATTACACAACATGAGTTTGAGAGTTTGGGTAAAGCTCATCGTCTATTATCAGCGATCCGTTTTTACCTGCATATTCTTTATCAACGCGAACAAAATGCCCTGTTAGTTGATAAACAACTGACACTTGCCCATTTTTTTGGTTTTTGGCACAAAAAAAATAATAAGAGTATCGAGTTGTTTATGCAAAATTACTATAACAGCATCCGCCACGTTAAATTAATAAACCGCATTATTTTTCATGAGTTGCTCTCGCGATACGCTCTAAAACCCACCCTAAGCATTGATTCTGATTTCAGTATCTGCAGTGGAGTTCTTAATCATCGCTTAGCTAACTATCCACAAAAACTTAATCAACTGGTTACTCCATTTATCCGTTTCTGCCAATCTGATAAAGCCAACACCTTAAGTGCCAATATTCTACGCAATAGCACGGCACTGCTTAGCAACCTGGGGAAAAAAAACTTCTTGTTACACAATGAAATACAGTTGCAGTTTTTATCCCTCTTTTCCCAGGCTTACAATATCAGGGGTGCTCTTAGTATCATGATGGATCTTGGATTAATTGAGAAGATCATTCCTGAATTTACGCGTAGCAAAGGTCAAATGCAATTTGACCTGTATCATCAATATACTGTTGATCGTCACACAATTAAGGTCATCGACACCCTCTATTACATGCAATCTGAAGCCTTTAAATCAGAATTTTCGCTTGCTGCATCTATCATGCAGGCTCATCCTGCTAAAAGATTGCTGTATATTGCCGCCTTCTTCCATGACATTGGCAAAGGTTCTGGTGTTGATCATTGTAAGTTTGGTGCGCATGTCGTGCAGAAATATGCTGAAATCTGGAGCCTAAAACAGGATGAAATACATCTATTAACCTGGCTGGTAAAACATCATCTTGCTTTCTCACGTACTATCAAAAAAGAAGACATCTACGATGTGACTGTCGTTCGCCAATTGACCGAATTTTGTCAAAGCCAGTACTATTTAGATAGTTTGTTTTTATTGACGATCGCGGATATTAAAGGAACTAATCCAAAACTTTGGACGCCTTGGCAACAAACGATGTTTGAGAATTTATACAAGCACACGTCAGGCTACCTAGTGCAATCGCATAAGCTTACGATCAAGGAACAAGTGATGCAAACACAAACAAGACTCCTTGATACTTTAGACAATGCCGATCACGCGGAAATCCTAAGCCTATGGCAGACTCTGCCTGCGCGCTATTTTAGTGAGCAGCCGTTTTCTACTTTGGCGTGGCAAAGCGCTATACTTCAGGAGCTTTCACTATCAAAAATCCGCTCTCCCGAGATTTATGTCTATTTTGATAACATTTTACAGCAATCGCAGCTTTTGATTTTCGCCCCACTAGCGACAGTCAAACTGTCATCAGTTTGCTATGTTTTGTATAAGGCAGATATTAATATCACCGATGCAAGTTTCTTTATTTTGCCACAAAGAATCATGCTCTATCAGTTTAGCATCACCGATGTGAATCATAATGCGTTGCAGTCAGAGCAAAAGTT
>JACCDZ010733479.1_pt1 | contig 17143 bp, 17 predicted proteins | sample 7449551 | NCBI WGS metagenome assembly JACCDZ01 (sample SAMN15323452, study PRJNA562643) | freshwater metagenome | isolation source: river surface water | place: USA:Blue River Watershed | collected 2017-08-18 | reverse complement strand
GCTGCTGGGATGGCGCGAAATGACATAAAAAAATCCTCCAGAAAACAATCTCTGGAGGGACGATCGCTGCATTCACAGCTTTCGCGGTACCACCCGCCTTGCACACCTCGGTGTGCCACTTGAAATCTCGTGTGCTGGTTCTAGATGGACAGCGGTCCATTTCTTCCTGCTGGCTCGTGAGGTGATCGCCCCGTCAACGCCATTTACGCGAGGCCCTAAGTGTAGTTGATTGATTCAGCAAAAAATGACCGTGGCGAAGTTGGTAGCGGTGGCTGCAAAGGCATAGGGTTCGCGACATGCCTAAGAAGCCAGTCAAGAAAGCGGCGGTAAAGAAAGCCGTGAAGAAGGCAGCACCTGCAAAGAAGGCGGTTGCCAAGAAGGCAGCACCTGCAAAAAAGGCGGTGGCGAAAAAGGCAGCTCCTGCAAAGAAGGCTGTTGCCAAGAAGGCAGCACCTGTAAAAAAGGCCGCACCAGCAAAGAAGGCGGCGGTTAAGAGCATTCCGGTAAAGAAAGCTCCAGGAAAGCCTTTTCCATCAAAGACCACTCTTACAGTTGATGAAAAATCACAAACAGTTTCAGTCTCAACAATTACAGCACCAGTAGTTGCTCCAGTTGTTGAAGAGCGTCGTTTGGTAATGCCACCTCCACCGCGCCCTGTTAAGAGCGGTAAGAAGGTTGCACCGCTGAAGCCAATTAAGGTTGCTCCAACCCCGGTTGTTGTAAGTGAAAATGAATCTCCATGGACCGCTGCAGAGATCAAAGCGATCCGTGCCGAGATTTCAAAGGAGCTTGATCGCCTACGTAAAGAGTTAGCGGTTGTTGAACTTGAAATGGATGCTTTGATTCAGGAATCAGGTGAAGGCGCTGGCGATGATCAGGCCGATGCGGGAACAAAGACCTTTGAGCGTGAACATGAGATGTCATTGGTTATTAATGCTCGTGACATGGTTTTGCAGACTGAACGTGCACTTGAGCGCATTGATAACAAGACATATGGAAATTGCGAAGAGTGCGGCTCTCCAATTGGTAAGGCACGACTTCAAGTTTTCCCTCGCGCAACTCTCTGCATGCTGTGCAAGCAGAAGGAAGAACGGCGCTAAAGGTGCGCAGATGGCGCACACTGTTTGGTGTTGCCTGGGCGGTTTGGATAATTGATTTAGCTACCAAGATCTGGGCTGTCGAGAATCTTTCATATAGATCAAATATCAAAATCATTGGAGAGTTTTTCCAACTCACCTACGTTCGTAATCCAGGCGCGGCCTTCTCATTTGCATCTGGTGCAACTGTTTTTCTCTCACTCTTTAGCTTGTTGGTAATGATCGCAATCCTGCATTACTCAGTGAAAATCACATCTCGTGGTTGGGCTGTGGTTCTGGGGCTGGTTTTAGGCGGGATTCTGGGCAACATGGTCGACCGTATTTTTCGCGAGCCCGGAGTTTTACGGGGACATGTAATTGATTGGCTTCAGCTTCCAAATTGGCCGGTGTTTAACATTGCAGATATGGCGATTGTCTTCGCCGCCTTGATTTCAATGGTTTTAACCGCCAGAAACATTCCGCCCATAACAAAGGTAGGCTCACAGCCATGAGTAACCGCGAATTACGCACCTTGTCGGTGCCAGAAGGAGTCGCGGGAGAGCGGATCGATAGCGCCTTAACACGTGTACTTGGATTATCACGCACCTCTGTTGTCAAACTTCTTGAAGATGGGGACATCACAACCGGCGGAAAAGCGATGCCTAAATCTGATCGGGTGAGCGCTGGCCAAATCATCGAAGTACTTATGCCCGCACCAATTAACTCTGATCCAATTCCGCTAACGCCTTTAGAAGGTTTGAGCGTTATTTATGATGATCAAGATATTGTTGTGATTGATAAACCAGTTGGATGTGCTGCACATCCAAGTCCTGGATGGATGGGTCCAACTGTTGTAGGTGCATTAATGGCAGCTGGTTACTCAATTTCAACAACTGGACCAGCAGAGCGCCAAGGAATTGTTCATCGATTAGATGTCGGTACTAGTGGATTAATGATCGTGGCGAAAAGTGATGCAGCTTTTCACGCTCTCAAGGATGCATTCAGAAATCGGACAATCGACAAGGTGTATCACGCGATGGTTCAGGGACATATGGATCCAACAACCGGAACAATCGATGCGCCAATTGATCGTCACCCAAAAGAGGATCATCGCTTTGCGGTGATGGCTACTGGCAAGGAATCAATTACACATTACGAGGTAATCGAGTTTTATCGTGGCGTATCAATGGTCAAGATTGAGTTAGAAACCGGGCGCACACATCAGATTCGTGTTCACTTCTCAGCGCTACATCACCCGCTCGTTGGCGACACAACATATGGTGCAGATCCAGTGCTAGCCAAGAGTTTGCAGATGTCCAGGCCTTGGCTTCATGCCGCCGAACTACGGTTTGCACATCCAGTTACAGGGGAGGCGTTGCACTTCCAAGCCCCATATCCAGCCGATCTCACACGCTCTCTGGCGTTGCTTTCCGACGCCGTTCTGCCTTAACCACTAATCTCGCCAATCATGTCCGAAGATAATTTCGTCCACTTACACGTCCATACCGAGTACTCGATGCTCGATGGTGCGGCTCGCGTTGGCGATTTAATGTCAGAGGTCAAGGCGCAGGGCATGCCCGCTATTGCGATGACAGATCACGGCAATGTTTTTGGTGCCTTTGATTTTTATAAAGCGGCAAAGAAGGCGGATGTAAAGCCGATTATTGGTATTGAAGCCTACGTAGCACCTGAATCACGTTTTGATAAGAAGCGAGTTCAGTGGGCCGATGGTGGAGAAGATGATGTTTCTGGTGGTGGCGCATATACCCACATGACAATCTTGGCTGAAAACAATGAAGGTCTTGCAAATCTTTTTAGATTGTCATCACTTGCATCACTTGAAGGTTATTACTACAAGCCACGTATGGATCGAGAATTACTGGCACAGTATTCAAAGGGATTGATTGCGACTACCGGATGTCCCGGAGGAGAGATCCAAACCCGTCTGCGCATGGGTGCGTACAAAGAGGCGATCAAAGCTGCTAGCGCCTACCGTGATATTTTTGGAAAAGAGAACTTCTTTTTAGAGGTTATGGATCACGGAATTGAGATTGAATCCAGAGTAAAAGCGGATTTAATGAAGCTCGGTAAAGAGCTGGGACTTCCGTTGCTTGCAACCAATGATCTTCACTACACACGTCAAGAGGATGCCGGTGCTCATGAAGCGCTGCTGTGCGTTCAATCAGGTTCAACCTTGGCAGATCCCAAGAGATTTAAGTTTGATAATGACACTTTCTATGTAAAGACAGCGGCGCAAATGCGCGAACTATTCAAAGATATTCCAGAAAGCTGCGACAACACCTTGTTGATTGCAGAGCGTTGCAACATCACATTGCGCGAGGGCGAAAACCTCCTTCCTCAGTTTGAGGTACCTGCAGGTGAAACTGAAGATACGTGGTTGAAGAAAGAGGCAGAGCGCGGCCTTAAAGAAAGGCTAGGTTCACGTATTACACCTGCGCATGATGAGCGTTTGAAGTATGAACTTGGCGTTATGGAGAAGATGGGTTTTCCAGGTTACTTTCTAGTTGTTGCTGACCTTGTTGGCCATGCAAAAAAGGTTGGTATTCGCGTAGGCCCAGGTCGTGGATCTGCAGCGGGTTCACTTGTTGCTTACGCCCTTGGAATCACAGGCTTAGATCCACTAGAACACGGCTTGCTTTTTGAACGTTTCTTGAATCCAGAACGTATCTCTATGCCTGATATCGACTTGGACTTTGATGAGCGTCGACGCAGCGAAATGATTCGATATGCAACCAATAAGTATGGTGAGGATCGCGTTGCTCAGATCATTACCTACGGAACAATTAAATCTAAGCAAGCTATTAAGGACTCTACTCGTGTTCTTGGCTACCCATATGTCATCGGAGAAAAACTCACTAAAGCTCTGCCGCCTTCGGTTATGGGCAAGGACATATCCCTCAGTGGAGTCTTTGATCCAAAGGATGATCGATATGGCGAAGCGGGCGAGTTCCGTGCTTTGTATAACTCCGATCCAGATTCAAAACGTGTTGTAGATACCGCAAGAGGTCTTGAAGGTCTCAAGCGCCAGTGGGGAGTCCATGCTGCAGGTGTGATTCTTTCTCGCGAACCTTTACTTGATGTAATTCCAATTCACCGCCGCGAAGCAGATGGCGCGATTATTACCCAATTTGATATGGGTGCATGTGAAGCAACTGGATTGCTCAAGATGGATTTTCTGGGACTGCGGAATCTTTCAGTTCTTGATGATTGTTTGCTTAACATCAAAGCTAATCAAGGAAAAGATGTTGTTCTAGAGGATTTAACTCTGGATGATCCAAAGACTTACGAGCTCTTGGGTCGTGGAGATACCTTAGGTGTTTTCCAGCTCGACGGTGGACCGATGAGAGCATTGCTTAAGAGCATGTCTCCAGACTCTTTCGCGGATATTTCCGCAGTTATCGCCCTATATCGACCAGGTCCGATGGGTGAAAACGCGCACAACAACTACGCCGATCGTAAAAATGGTCGCAAACCAGTTGAACCAATTCACCCAGAACTTTCTGAACCGCTCAATGAAATCTTGGGCGATACATACGGATTAATTGTGTATCAAGAGCAGGTAATGGCGATTGCTCAAAAGGTTGCAGGCTTTACCTTGGGTCGCGCAGATCTTTTGCGTAAGGCGATGGGTAAAAAGAACAAGGACATTCTGGATAAAGAGTACGTACCTTTTGAAGCAGGTATGAAGGAAAATGGTTTCTCAACCGCTGCTATCAAGCGTTTATGGGAAGTTTTGATTCCATTCTCTGATTACGCCTTTAACCGTGCGCACTCGGCAGGTTATGGAGTTGTCTCATACTGGACCGCCTATTTGAAGGCAAACTACCCAACTGAGTACATGGCAGCTCTGTTGACATCAGTTCGTGATGACAAAGATAAATCAGCTTTGTACTTATCTGAGTGCCGCCGTATGGGAATCAATGTTCTACCGCCCGATGTCAATGAATCAGATGCCGAGTACACGCCACGTGGCGTAGATATTCGTTTTGGTCTTGCGGCAATCAGAAATGTTGGAGAAGGCGTGGTCGCATCAATTAAGAGCGCCCGCGATGCAAAAGGTCGCTATACCTCCTTCGGAGATTTCCTGGCAAAGGTTGATGCGCAGGTCTGCAACAAAAAAACTATTGAATCTTTGATCAAGGCAGGGGCATTTGGCTCTCTGGGTTCAACCCGTAAGGGATTGATCGCAGTTCACCTTGAAGCGATTGATTCAGTTATTGAATCAAAGCGCGCGGAAGCGATTGGTCAGTTTGATCTCTTCGGCGGGGAGTCGGTAACTGCGGTTTCAGGTTTAGATATCGAAGTCCCAACGGGCGAATGGGATAAAGCGATGCTGCTTTCTTATGAGCGAGAAATGTTGGGACTGTACGTTTCTGATCATCCACTGCTTGGCGTAGAACATGTTCTGCGAGCAAACACAGATATGTCCATTAGCGAATTAGTAGATGATGGAGCTCAACACGAATCCATCGTGACTATTGGTGGATTAATCACAAGCGTTACCCGAAAGGTTTCCAGACAGGGCGCTTCTTGGGCGGTAGTAACTGTTGAAGATCTGGAAGGTGCTCTCGAGGTGCTCTTCTTTGCAAATACTTACAATCAGTATTCAATGTCTCTGACTGAAGATCGCATCGTGACTATTCGTGGTCGTGTTGATCGCCGTGAAGATGCTTTGCGATTTACAGCACTTGAAATGTCGATGCCAGATATCAGCGCGGGACCAACGGGACCCTTAGTGATTTCTCTACCTATTCAGCAGTGCACACCGCCAGTTGTAGATCGCATTAGAGAGATTTTGCGCTCACATCCTGGAAAGCGAGAGGTTCACTTGCAGCTTCTGGATAATGGAAGCAGCACGGTAATGAAGGTTGATGCTCTGATCACATCATCGCCAAGTTTGAGCGCTGATTTGAAATCAATTCTGGGACCTAACTGCCTGGCTTAAATTAACAGGCAGCGGTTGCCTCCTTGCAGTTACAATTGCCCAATGATTCGTACCGTAGACCTGCGCGGACGATCCCTATCTAAAGCTCAATACAACGCCGAACTCCCACGTGCCAGCCTTAATGTGGCAGAGGCGATGGTTCTCATCGAACCCATTCTTGAAAGAGTAAAGAATGGAACTCATGCAGATCTAATTGCCTTGGCCCAAGAGTTTGACGGGGTCACACCAGCCAGCATTCGGGTTCCGCAAAGCGCATTGGATTCGGCGCTTTCACAATTAGATCCTGCGATTAGAACCGCATTAGAGCTCTCGATTTCTCGCATCACCAAGGTTCACAAGGACCAACTGCGAACCAGCAAGACAACAACTGTCGTTGATGGTGGAACCGTCACCGAAAAATGGATTCCGGTGGATCGTGTAGGTCTTTATGTGCCAGGTGGCCGCGCGGTTTATCCAAGCAGCGTGATGATGAATGTGATCCCTGCACAAATTGCAAAGGTCCAATCAATTGCAGTTGCTTCACCGCCGCAAAAAGATTTCGGCGGATTGCCACACCCAACAATTCTTGCAACATGTGCATTGCTCGGAATTACCGAGGTGTATGCGGTCGGGGGAGCACAAGCTATCGCGCTCTTTGCTTATGGCATGGAAGGTGTGTGTGAAAAAGCTGATCTTGTAACAGGTCCAGGAAATATTTATGTAGCCGCTGCAAAACGCGCTCTACGTGGAATCATCGGAATTGATTCAGAGGCTGGTCCAACTGAGATTGCAGTATTAGCGGATTCATCTGCGATCGCTGCAGATGTTGCAGCAGATTTGATTAGCCAAGCAGAGCACGATGTTATTGCGGCGGCGGTATTAGTAACTGACTCAGTTGAATTAGCCCAGTCGGTAGAGGCAGAGTTAAAACTTCGGGTTGCTGCCACCAAACACTCCGATCGCATCAAGAGCGCGCTGGGCGGTGTTCAATCTGCGATCGCATTAGTAGATGACATGGCGCAGGGGCTAGATGTTGTTAACGCATATGCGGCAGAACATTTAGAGATTCAGACACGTAATTCGCGAGGCGATGCTGAAAAGATTCGCAACGCCGGTGCTGTATTTATCGGCAGATTCTCACCAGTTTCATTAGGTGATTATTCGGCAGGCTCTAATCACGTGCTTCCAACTGGAGGTTGCGCCTGTCATTCAAGCGGACTTTCAGTGCAGACCTTTTTGCGTGGATTGCACTTTATTGAGTATGGCCAAAAAGCCTTTACTGAAATTGTTGACACCGTTGTGACCTTGGCAAACTCTGAGGATTTACCGGCTCACGGTGAAGCGATGACAGTGCGCTTGGAGAATCTCTGATGGCTTGGCCAAGTTGGTTGCCGCTTCGAGATGCCTTGCGCCCACTGTCACCTTATGGAGCGCCACAGGTTCCGGCTCAAGCATCAATAAATACAAATGAAAATCCATATTCTCCATCTGCAACATTACAAAAGGCGATCACCGATGCGGTTGCAAATGTTGCAGCAAACCTGAATCGCTATCCAGATCGTGATGCAACCAAGCTTCGAACTGATTTAGCTGCTTACATTAATGAACTCAGCGGTACAAAGTTTTCAGCAGAAAATATCTGGGCAGCCAATGGCTCCAATGAAATCATTCAATCTATATTCTTAGCATTTGCACAAGGCTCGGTCTTGGGTTTTACACCTTCATATTCGATGCACCCACTGATTGCAAAGACAACAGGTGCGCAGTGGATCGATGGCAAACGTAACTCTGACTTTTCTCTCAATACCGCCGATGCAGTGGCAGAGATCCTGGCTAACAAGCCTTCGCTTACATTTATCACGACACCCAATAACCCAACTGGTGGCGCGGTCACAATAGAGTCAATTCAATTGTTGGCAGATGCAGCTAAAGCAGTTGGTGGTTTGTTAGTGGTAGATGAGGCTTACGCAGAGTTTTCGCAAGAGATTTCAGCAGTTACTTTAATTGCAAACAATCCACACGTAATTGTCATCCGCACCATGAGCAAAGCATTTGCATTTGCAGGTGCACGTGTTGGTTATCTTGTCAGCGATCAGGCGGTCAAGGATGCGATGATGATTGTGCGTCTTCCGTACCACCTCAGCGCATTGACTCAAGCAGCTGCCTTGGTTGCAATTGAACATCGAGCTGAACTGCTGGGAGGCGTATCTACCCTGATTGCCGCCCGCGAAAATGTTGTCTCAGAGCTTCACGCAATGGGATTAACTACGATTCCAAGTAGCGCCAACTTTGTTCTCTTCACAGGTTTTAAGCAGGAAGCGCCACAACTGTGGGCGGCGATGCTTGAAAAGGGTGTTCTGATTAGAGATGTGGGATTATCAGGGTACTTAAGAGTCACAATTGGCAATGAAGCCGAGAATCAATTGTTTGTTTCAGCCCTCAAAGAGCTCATTTAAAGGAGATACCCATGAGAACAGCACGCGTCGAAAGAAAGACAAAAGAATCGCATGTACTCGTAGAGATCAATCTCGATGGCCAAGGCATCATCGATGTCGCAACCGGTGTTCCATTTTTTGATCACATGATGTCTCAGTTGGGTAAGCACTCTGGCTTTGATTTAACAGTAAAGACAACTGGTGATGTAGATGTTGACTCTCACCACACAGTTGAGGACACATCTCTTGCCTTTGGACAGGCTTTGCGCGAGGCGTTGGGGGATAAGGCGGGCATTCGCCGCTTTGGTGACTCAATGGTTCCTTTAGATGAGGTTCTTGTTCAAGCAGCCGTTGATCTTTCAGGTCGCCCATACTTAGTTCACCGTCAACCAGAGATCGTTGAACTCATTGGAACATTTGATACAACACTTGGAAAGCACATTTGGGAATCAATCGTTGCCGAAGCACGTATTGCCTTACACATTCGTGTTTTGGAAGGGCGCAATGCCCACCATGTTTTTGAAGCACAGTTCAAGGCTGTTGCTCGCGCACTGCGTGACGCGGTATCTCTAGATGGTCGCGTAGCAGGAATTCCATCAACAAAAGGTTCTCTTTGATAGCCATTCTTGATTACGGTTCAGGAAATCTTCGCTCCGCAGAACGTGCATTTGCTACCGCAGGAAAAGATGTAGTTGTCACATCAGATGCATCAATTGCACTTGAAGCGCAAGGTTTAGTTGTTCCAGGTGTAGGCGCTTTTGCAGCCTGTATGAATGGATTAAATGCCGTTGATGGCGCCTCGATTGTGCGAGAGCGGTTAGCCAAAGAGCGTCCAACATTAGGTATCTGCATCGGCATGCAAATTATGTTCAGCCAAGGAACAGAACACTCTGAATCTGGCACACATGCTGGCATCGGAATTTGGGATGGGGTTGTTTCACAGTTGCAGGCACCAATCCTTCCTCACATGGGTTGGAACACAGTTAAATCTGATGCCAACTCAACTCTGTTCAAAGGTATAGAAGCTGAATCTTTTTACTTTGTACACTCGTATGCTGCAAAGAATGCTGTAGGTAAAACACAAGCCTGGAGCACCCATGGCGAAAAGTTTTTAGCTGCGGTTGAAGATGGATATATGAGTGCAACGCAGTTTCACCCGGAAAAATCCGGAGCTGCAGGACTTGCATTGATTAAGAACTGGGTTGGATCGCTATGAGTTATTTAGAACTATTGCCGGCTGTTGATGTTAAAGATGGGCGTGCGGTTCGCTTGGTTCAAGGCGAGCTAGAAAAGGAAAGCATCTACGGCGCACCGCTAGAGGTAGCTCTCGAATTTCAAGCAGCAGGTGCCGAATGGCTTCACCTTGTAGACCTAGATGCAGCCTTTGGCCGTGGCGAAAACTCTGCATTACTAGCAGAGGTCGTTGGAAAGTTAGATATCAAGGTAGAGCTATCAGGTGGAATTCGTGATGATGAATCTTTGCGTCGCGCACTTGCAACCGGATGTCGTCGCGTTAATTTAGGAACCGCTGCCCTTGAGGATCCAGAATGGACTGCGCGAGTAATTGCAGAACATGGTGATCGTATTGCAGTTGGCTTAGATGTCCGAGGGCACACCTTGGCAGCTCGCGGTTGGACAAAAGAGGGTGGAGATCTTTTTGAAACTCTAGAGCGTCTAGATCGCGATGGTTGCGCGCGTTACGTGGTGACAGATGTTGCAAAGGATGGAACCCTAGCTGGACCAAATATTGAACTATTAAAATCAGTATGTGCGGCAACCACGAAACCTGTAATTGCTAGTGGCGGAATCTCATCTTTAGATGACATTGCAGCCCTTGCCGCTTTGCGCAGTACAGGTGTTGAAGGAGCGATTGTCGGTAAAGCTTTGTATGCAGGAAAGTTCACTTTGCAAGAAGCGCTGAAGGTAAGCGGTAAATGAGCCTTTCAGTTCGAATCATTCCCTGCCTTGATGTAACCGATGGACGAGTAGTTAAAGGTGTTAACTTCACAGATTTAGTTGATGCCGGCGATCCAGTCGAAATGGCTCAGCTGTACAACGCAGAAGGCGCAGATGAGTTAACATTTTTAGATATCTCTGCAAGTGTTGCTGGGCGTGAAACAACCCTTGATGTTGTTCGTCGAACTGCAGAGCAGGTATTTATTCCACTTACTGTTGGTGGCGGAATCCGAAGTGTCGAAGATGTAGATCGTTTGTTGCGCGCAGGTGCTGACAAGGTTTCAATCAACACCTCGGCATTGGCGCGCCCGCAACTAATCGCCGAAATCGCAGATCGATTTGGTTCGCAGGTTTTAGTTCTTTCAGTAGATGCTCGTCGTGCTCGCACAGATTCTGGATTTGAAGTTACAACCCATGGCGGACGACAAAGCGCGGGAGTAGATGCTCTTGCTTGGGTCGAACAAGCATGTGCACTTGGTGTCGGAGAGATCCTTCTCAACTCGATGGATGCAGATGGGACCCGAGCTGGATATGACATCGGAATGATTACTGCGGTACGCGCGGTTTCTAAGGTGCCATTAATCGCCAGCGGTGGTGCAGGAGCGCTTGAAGATTTTTCAGCAGCACTTGATGCTGGCGCAGATGCGCTGTTGGCGGCAAGTGTCTTTCACTTCGGAGTCCACCGAATCGGGGATGTGAAGAGCTATCTGGGTAAGCACAATTATCCAGTGCGCGCCGTACCCACTCGGTAAGGCAGAATAAGCACATGACAACTCTGGATCCGCAGGTGGCTGCACTTCTCAAGGATCCAGATGCGCTGATTCCAGCGATTGTTCAGGACTCAACTACTCAAGAGGTGTTGATGTTGGCCTACATGAATGCTCAATCCCTTGAACTAACTCTGACTACGGGAAAAGCAACCTACTGGTCACGAACTCGCAATGAGTTGTGGGTTAAGGGTGCAACATCTGGGCATTATCAAGATGTTCAAACTATCTCTTTAGATTGCGACGGAGATGCAATTTTTATGCAGGTAATTCAGACCGGGGCTGCCTGTCATACAGGTGATCGCAGCTGTTTTCACACCCCACTAGAGCTGCGATCGTAATATGAATCTAGAGGAGTTTCGCGCCTATGCAAAGGTATCTAATGTAATTCCTGTATCGCGCAAACTTCTTGCAGATTCTGAAACCCCACGAGGTGTTTATAAGAAGTTAGCAAAGAGTGCGGCAAATACATTTTTACTCGAATCTGCAGAACATGGCGGAGCTTGGTCGCGTTACTCATTTATCGGAGTACGTAGCGAGGCAACACTGAACGAAAGGGATGGCCTTGCCTACTGGCAGGGGACTGCACCAGCAGGAGCGCCAACAGGAATCGATCCTCTCGAAGCGTTGCGTTTATCGGCAGCACATCTGAAATCTCCCAAGATTGCGGGTCTGCCGCCTTTGACCGGCGGCTTAGTTGGGTTCATGGGATATGACGTTGTTCGACGTCTAGAAAAACTTCCATCACTTGCTCACAAAGATATTCCGGTGCCAGAGCTTTCATTCATGCTGACAAGTGATTTGGCGGTTATGGACCACAGCGATGGAACCATCACATTGATCGCCAATGCAATTAACTGGGATGGCAGCGATGATCGAATCGATGAGGCGTATGCATCCTGTATTGAAAGATTAGATCGCATGCAATCAGATTTAGCGATTTCATTACCCGGAGATGCAGCAACTATTCCTGATTTTTCACTGCCTGATTACACCGGCAATATCTCTGCAGATGATTTTAAGAAGAACATTGCGCAGGTCAAGGAGGAGATCCTTGCTGGTGAGGCTTTCCAAGTAGTTTTATCACAGCGCTTTGCCTTGCCATGCACCGCTGATGCAATTGATGTGTACCGAATGCTTCGCCTTAACAATCCTTCGCCATATATGTATTTGTTCCGTTTCACCGATGGAATTGAAATCGTGGGCTCTAGCCCCGAGGCATTGGTGAAGGTTAATCAAGAGGATGTAATGATTCATCCAATTGCAGGCACCCGAAAGCGATCGGCAAATCCTGAAGAGGATCATCGTTTGGCTGAAGAGTTATTAGCCGATCCTAAGGAGCGTGCAGAGCACTTGATGCTTGTTGATCTTGGCCGCAATGATTTAGGTCGAGTGTGTGCCCCTGGAACTGTAGAAGTTGTTGATTTCATGCATATCGAGCGTTACTCACATGTAATGCATATAGTCTCGACCGTTATCGGCAAACTATCAAAGAAGAAATCTCCGGTAGATGCGTTGTTCTCAGTCTTTCCAGCCGGAACTTTGTCCGGTGCACCAAAGCCGCGAGCGATGGAGATTATTGAAGAGCTTGAAACCACGCGACGTGGTGTTTATGGCGGAATCGTTGGTTACATAGATTTCACCGGAAATCTTGATACATGCATCGCGATTAGAACTGCGCTGCTTCACAACGGAACCGCCTATGTTCAAGCAGGCGCCGGGGTTGTTGCTGACTCTGATCCAGAATCTGAAAATCAAGAGTGCCGCAATAAAGCAGCGGCAGTTTTAACCGCGGTGCATGCTGCAAATCGTTTGGCGCGTACTCGATGAGCGATTTCCTGCCTGTGTTAATTTCTTTGGTGGTAGTTATGGCACTAGTCATCCTGATTTCTAGGCGGTTCAATCTTTCATCACGATATGAACGCAAACCACGCGAACTCAATACCTGGAGCTCTCTTGATCATGGAATTGATCCAACAACGGATGGCAATTCAAAGGAAGATCGGCCATGAGTGTTTTAGATTCAATCATCGAAGGCGTGCGCGAGGATTTAGCTGCTCGCCGCCTACCTTTGGGACAGTTACAGGAATCACTTGAAACAGCCCCAGCTGTTCGTGATTGTTTGCCACAGTTGTTAACTGAAGAGATCTCTTTGATCGCCGAAGTAAAGCGTTCATCTCCAAGCAAAGGTGCGTTGGCATCAATCACAGATCCAGCAGGATTAGCCGCTCAATATGAAGAAGCAGGAGCCACGGTTGTAAGTGTTCTAACTGAGCAACGTAGATTTGGTGGCTCACTTGCAGATTTAGATGCAGTGAGAAAGTCGATTAATCTGCCCATACTTCGCAAAGATTTCATGGTTGATGAGTACCAATTTTACGAGGCACGGGCACATGGCGCAGATCTTGTTTTGTTAATCGTTGCTGCGTTAAGCAAAAATCAATTAGAGGATTACTTTCATTTAGCAACAGAGCTTGGGATGCGATCTTTAATCGAGGTACATACTCATGATGAGCTAGAGCGGGCTCTTGAAATCTCACCTGAGATCATCGGAGTAAACTCTAGAAATCTCAAAACTTTAGATGTTGATGCACGGGCATTTTCTGAGTTAATTCCACAGATTCCCTCAAATATTGCACGAGTTGCAGAATCTGGAATTTCAACTCGCGAGGAGGTTGCCTTTGCTCACGAATGTGGAGCAACAGCGGTTCTGGTAGGTGAGGCACTTGTGCGCTCAGGTTCTCCATCAGTTGCGATCAACCAATTGCTCGGTAGGCTTTAACTATGAGTAGTGCGGGACACTTCGGAGAGTACGGCGGACGTTTTGTGCCCGAAGCGCTGATCGGCGCGCTCAATGAGTTAGAGATCGCCCACAACCCCGCACAAAATGATCCAAGTTTTCTAGCCGAACTTGCCGAACTTCATAAGACATATACAGGTCGTCCAAGCATCATTACAGAGGCCAAGCGATTTTCAGAGCATGCAGGTGGAGCGCGAATTTTTCTTAAGCGCGAGGATCTCAACCACACCGGTTCTCACAAGATCAACAATGTTTTAGGTCAAGCCTTACTGACTAAGCGCATGGGCAAGAAGCGCATCATCGCCGAAACGGGTGCAGGTCAGCACGGTGTTGCATCAGCTACTGCAGCTGCCTTGATGGGACTTGATTGCGTTGTATATATGGGAGAAGAGGACACTCGTCGCCAAGCGCTCAATGTTGCACGAATGAAGTTGCTGGGTGCAGAAGTTGTTCCAGTGACTTCAGGGTCGCGCACTTTAAAGGATGCAATCAATGAAGCGATGCGTGATTGGGTGACCAATGTTGCCGACACACATTACCTATTGGGTACCGTTGCTGGGCCACATCCATTTCCGACAATGGTCCGAGATTTTCACAAAGTAATTGGCGAAGAAGCGCGCGAACAGATGCTCGCACTTACCGGCAGACTTCCAGATGCGATCTTGGCATGTGTTGGTGGCGGTTCAAATGCAATTGGAATCTTTAACGCATTTATTCCTGATGCTGATGTTCGTTTAATTGGACTTGAAGCAGGTGGAGATGGTGTTGAAACCGGACGCCACGCGGCAACAATTACAGGTGGAACACCCGGTGTATTACACGGAACCCGTTCATATGTTTTGCAAGATGCCAATGGTCAAACAGTTGAGTCACATTCAATTTCTGCTGGTTTAGATTACCCAGGTGTTGGCCCAGAGCATGCATACCTGCATGACATAGGCCGAGCTGAGTACCGTGCGATCAATGATGATGCAGCAATGGCAGCTTTTTCACTTCTTAGCCGTACAGAAGGAATCATTCCGGCGATTGAAACTGCACACGCCTTGGCCGGTGCAATTCTCGTTGGAAAAGAGCTAGGTCCACAAGCTAACTTGTTAATCAATCTTTCTGGTCGCGGTGATAAAGATGTTCAAACCGCGGCTGAGTACTTTGGAATTCCACTGTAATGACTCAACTTGATGCGGTTATGGCAAAGGTCCGCGAGGAAAATCGCGCCGCATTAATTGCATATATTCCCGCTGGCTTTCCTTCGCAGCAAGGCTGTATAAAAGCAATTCAGGCATTAGCCGCAGCAGGTGTCGATGCGATCGAGATTGGTTTCCCATATAGCGATCCGGTAATGGATGGTCCCGTCATTCAAGAGGCGGCAGAGATTTCACTTAAAGGTGGCACAAACGCTGCCGATGTTTTTGCGGCGCTCAAGGTTGCGACTGACACAGGAGTAGCTGCAGTGGTAATGACATATTGGAATCCCATTGAGCGATATGGGGTTGATGAGTTTGCTCAATCCATCGCCGATAATGGGGGATCAGGCGTAATTACCCCTGACTTAACTATTGAAGAGTCAGATCGATGGTTAGCAGCAACCAATAAAAGCAAAATCAATCCAATCTATGTTGTGGCACCAAGCACCAATGATTCTCGACTTGCCGAAGTGACGGCAAAGACAGGTGGCTTTGTATACGCAGCAAGTTTGATGGGCGTAACCGGAACACGAACGAGTGTTTCATCAGATGCGAGCAATTTGGTTTCACGGGTTCGTTCAGTAACAAAGCTTCCCATCTCAGTTGGTCTCGGTGTCTCTACCCGCGAACAAGCCAAATCACTTGCCGCCTATGCCGATGGGGTCATCGTGGGATCTGCGTTTATCAAACTTCTTTTGGAAGCCAAGAGCGAGCAAGAAGGCTTGGATGCGATTTCTCATTTAGCTAAAGAGTTGGCCTTGGGAGTTCGCGAAGGCCGTTGAAGCCAGATTCCACAAAAAAGCACTCAGAATGTGCTTCGAGAGCAATTCACAGAAATTACTCGGGATTTGGGCTTGGCACTATGCACCCTTTATCTATACCTTTTGCCTTAATGAAGGTTCAGTAGTCAGATGCAGTCTCTATTAATCGAGGAGTAACAATGGCAAAGCAAGCCGCTAAGAAGGCAGACAACACAACCCGTTGGATCGTTATCGCAATGGTCGCACTGGTTGTTGCAACCGGCGTTATCTTCTCGCTATTTGGTCAGAGCGACAAGAGCACTGCATCAATTGCATCTCTTGACAACTTCCAGGCAAAGCCAGCGGTAACTTCAACGATTGATGTTGCTAATGGATCAGCAATTACCTTTGACAATGGCGCAGCAACCGTGATTGATGTTTGGGAAGATCCACAATGCCCAGTTTGCAAATCCTTCACTGAAGCCAATGGTGAATACCTAGACTCCTTGATCCGCGAGAAGAAGGCAACGGTTCGATATCACGTTCTATCTTTCCTAGGCGATGAGTCGGTGCGTGCGGCCAACGCCTCATTTTGTGCCGCAGATGAAGGCAAGTACTTGGATTTCCACAAGGCGATCTATTCAGTTCAATCAGAGTTAGAAAACTCAGGCTTCTGGAGCAATGAGACACTTGTTGAAATAGGAAAGAAGATTGGAATCACATCTTCTCGTTTTGAGAGCTGTGTAACCAAGGGAGAGAAGGTTGATTTAGTTCAGGCAAACTCTGACTCAATGTCAAAGTATGGGGTTCAGGGAACACCAACTGTCTTTATTAATGGAAAACTTTGGGAGCGCACACAAAACGCTTTCATACTTGAAGAGTTCAAAGCCGCCGTCGAAGGCGCATAACTTATGAGAGCAGCGATTCCAACTCCAACACAATCGGTGTTGGAGCTTGGTCCACTCACTATCCATTTCTACGCCCTATGCATCATCACTGGTGTTGCGGTTGCAATTTGGTTAGGAAACAAGCGCTTTAACTTTAAAACCGCTCAAGGCCAATCCGTCGTATCTGAAGTTGCAATCGTGGCAGTCCCTGCCGGAATTATCGGAGGGCGCATTTATCATGTGATCTCCTCACCTAATGCTTACTTCGGTAAGGGCGGGGAACCAATTGATGCCGTCAAAATCTGGGAGGGTGGGTTAGGCATTTGGGGAGCGATCTCCATTGGATTACTCGG
>JACCDZ010754733.1_pt1 | contig 17152 bp, 11 predicted proteins | sample 7449551 | NCBI WGS metagenome assembly JACCDZ01 (sample SAMN15323452, study PRJNA562643) | freshwater metagenome | isolation source: river surface water | place: USA:Blue River Watershed | collected 2017-08-18 | reverse complement strand
CCATCGAAGAAGTATATGAACCCTTTCTGATTCAAGAGGGTTACATACAGCGCACCGCCCGCGGGAGGGAAGCTACCCAACTCGCTTTCAAACATCTGGGAAAACTCGACCACCGTTATCCCGGGGCCAGCACATTGTTGTAACAAAACGACCTACGATGTACCCAGGTCCGGGTATTTGGCCTTCCGATGGCAGGGGTTTCAATTTGGGTATTGAATTAACTTTTTGAAACCAAATCGGTTAGAAACCATACCATCGAACTTTCATTTTGGCTATAATTGCACCAACAAAATGAGAACATTCATCAAAACACTTTGCATTGCTACCCTTCTTTTTTGTAGTGGTGTACGCTTAACCGCCCAAACCGACATGGACGGTTTGATGATGGCAAAGCGCAACCTCTGCGGTGGTATCGTGGTTGGACAATCGCAGTGGAATCATTATTGGGAAGGCACACTATACCGTAACAACGAGAACATCGGCACACTCACATCACAGATGGCGATGGCCATGGCCAACTACGGCGTTAGCGACAAGTTCAACATCATCGCCTCAGCCCCATATATTAAAAATCAAACCAGCGCCGGCACGCTCAGAGGTCAGCAAGGAATCCAAGACGGCTCGTTAACCGCCAAATGGGAATTTTTTGGCAAAGGATACAAGCACGCCTATGTAAGTTTGTTGGCTTTGGGAAGTGTTTCCGCACCACTCACAAACTACGTGGCCGATTACTTGCCATTGGCCATTGGAATGCACAGCAGAACGGCCTCGGGTAAATTGATGGTTGATATTCAACGCAACCGCTGGTTTGCAACCGCATCAACCCAGTATACCCAACGTGGAAACGTAACCATCGATCGCGAAGCATACTATACCACCGAAATGATTTACAGCCACTTGGTAGCCATGCCATCGGTACTTTCAAGCAATGTAAGATTCGGATATCGCAAAAACGCGGAGTTAATCATTGAAGCCGTATACGACAGAATGAACACCTTGGGGGGATTTGATATCAGACGAAACGATATGCCCTTTTTGAGCAACAACATGGAGGCATCGCGCATTGGGCTGAACTGGAAATTACCCGTACCAAAAATGAACGGATTAAGCTGGTTGGGCAATGCCACCACCACCATCATGGGCCGCAACATGGGTCAAAGTCATATGGTGATGACAGGCCTGGTTTATCAAGGCAAGTTCAAATCTAAAAGCACGCCAAAATCATGAAATCATTGAAAATTTTCGGCGCCGTTTTGGTTGCCACTGCCCTATATATTGGATGTAAAAACGATGTCGTTTCGGAGCAAAACACATTTCCTGCTTTGGAGCCAATTAACCTTGACACCAATGCTGGCAACTGGAAACCCATCCTGCTGAGTAAGCCCGATGAAATCGCCATCGCCTCTCCCATCTCTGTTACATCGCCTGATTACAAATTGGAATTGTTAGAGATCAAGAGTCGACAGAACCAGATCACCGACGCAGAGCGTGAAAACATGAACTATTGGAGTGCTGGCGTAGTACTTCGATGGAACGAAATCATGCGTGAATTGGTGGCCAAATACAACTTACCACCTTACCAAAACCCAGACGGCACTTACCCCATTCCCAGCGCCAACAATCCTTTGGCCTATCCGTTCTTCCCTTTTGCCAACCCACCCTATGCCGCACGTGCATATGCCTACATGTCTGGCGCTCAATACGATGCCTTGGTGGCCGCCTATCATTACAAATCCAAATTCAGAAGACCGAGACCTGCGAAAACAGATCCATCGATCAAACAGCTGATTCCGATGACGTCTGATTTCGTATATCCATGCGAAGAAGCCGTTGCCGCAGGCGCCTCCGCCGCCATATTAACATTGATGTTCCCAGGGGAACAAGAATACATCCAAACCAAATTGAATGATTGCAACTCCGCAAGAATTTTAGCCGGTGGCAATACCCGCAGCGATATCGAAGCTGGTGTTGGCCTAGGCAAAGCCGTGGCCGCCAAATTCATCGCCCGAGCCAGAACCGATGGTGCCGGCAAAGCCGTGGGCACTCCCACAGACTGGAAGTTCCTGAAAGACCGCACCGAAGCACGTGGTGAAGTGGCTTGGTTGAGTCAGGAAACCCCTGCACGCCCGCCCATGTTACCGATGTTTGGAAAAGTAATGAGCTTCCTCATGGACACCACCGAAGTCGTGAACAGTCGCCCCGGACCACCCCCATCCACACAATCCGCCGAATTCAAAAAAGAACTGGAGGAAGTATTGTGGTTCAGTCAACACCCCGATCGCGACCGCATGAAAATCGTTCATTTCTGGAGCGATGGCGCCGGAACTTACGCGCCTCCAGGACATTGGAACGACATTGCTTGTGAAGATTTCGTAAAGCAGCGTTGGAGCGAAGTTCGATGGGCCCGAAATCTCGCATTGTTGAACGCCAGTATGTTTACCGCTGCCGTTTGCTGTTGGGATGCCAAATATTATTACTACAACCCACGGCCATCACAAATGCATGCAGATTGCAAAACACTCACAGGCTTGCCAAACTTTCCGGCCTTTACGAGCGGACATAGCACTTTCAGCGGTGCGGCGGCAAAATTCCTGAGCCACGTAGTCCCCTCGCAAGCCAGCAAATACATGGCAATGGCTGACGAAGCCAGCAAGAGTCGTTTGTGGGGTGCATTGCATTATCGCAGCGATATCGAAGTGGGCATGACCATGGGCATTGCAATTGGCGGGAAAGCCATTGAGCGCGCCAAGACAGACGGCGCAGAGTAATCGCACCGATTCTACTTTTCCTACCTTATTTTCGCGGGGCGATGCCATCGTCTCTCAGTATCGAACATCAAATCAAAGCTTGGGCCCAAGAAATGGGGTTTTTGGCCTGCGGATTTGCAAAAGCAGAGCGGCTGAACGACCATGAAGCACTATTAGACCAATGGCTAAACAATGGCTTTCATGGCAACATGGGATACATGGAAAATCACAAAGCCATGCGCCTCGACCCCACATTGCTCGTTTCAGGGGCAAAATCGGTAATTTGCTTGGCCTACAACTATTTCCCCGAAACCACCCCGTTACATCCCAACAATTCTGCCCCCCAAATTGCCAAATACGCTTGGGGCGATGACTATCACCACGTCATCAAAGACAAACTATTCAAACTCATCGATCGCATCAAAACCGTCAACCCAGCATTTGAAGCGAGGGCTTTTGTGGATAGTGCACCGGTGATGGAAAGGCAGTGGGCTGAAAGAGCTGGACTCGGGTGGATTGGCAAAAACAGTTTATTGCTTCGCAAGGGCGTTGGCAGTTTTTTCTTTCTGGCCGAAATCATCTGCAACATCGAACTCTCCCCAGACCAACCCCAAACTGATCACTGCGGAGAATGTACGGCGTGCATCGACACCTGTCCCACCCAAGCCATCGTGCAACCCCAAGTCATCGATTCTACGCGATGTATTTCATACCTCACCATCGAAGACAAAACTTGGCCCAAAGACAACGATGCAATCCAAAACATCAGTGCAACTGGAATTGTAGTTGCCACCGATGACGTCCAAACCCAAGGATCCATAGAAAGTACAGCCCCCTCAATCAATACCGGAACCTGGGCTTATGGCTGCGATGTTTGTCAGGATGTTTGCCCCTGGAACCGCTTCTCAAAACCACACAACGAACCGCAATTCCAACCGCGAGAAATGATTTTCTGGGATGCCGAGCGATGGAATCAAGCGAGTGACGAGCCCGCGCGCATCAAAAACCAACTCAAAAAATCAGCCATGCAGCGCGCAGGCCACAAAAAAATCCTATCACAAGCAAATGCCGCATTGGATTTCATAAAAACCCACAAACCTTCTTAAATCTACCCCAACTGCACCGGCAACTCGATGGTAAACGTAGTGCCCACTCCCACCTTGGTCTGATACGCAATCTGACCGCCCAATTGCTCCACAATCTTTTTAGAAATCGCCAACCCCAATCCCATTCCTGAATTCTTGGTGGAGAAATTGGGAGAGAAAATCTTGTCCCTCAAGGTCTCGGGAATGCCCTTTCCATTGTCTGCAAAATCCACAAAAACCCGCTTGCCCTTCACTTGTAAAGTGGCCGCGATATTCCCCGAACGCTCGGCAGGAATCGATTGAATGGCATTCTTTAAAATATTGGTAAACACCCGCCCCAACTGCAACGGATCAGCCTCAACATACACTTCCTGTCGATCAAATTTCCAATCGATGGGCATATCGCTTTCCTTGCCCAACAACAAAACCGCATCAGAAACAACCTGCACCAAATTCACCCGCTCCAACTTGGGCTCCGGCATCTTCGCAAACGAACTAAACTCCTCCGCCATCTGAGCCAACGAATCAATTTGCCGAATCAACAACTCACTCGTTTTTTGGATCTTTTCTTTCAAATTCACATCGTCGCGCTGCAGCGAGAATTGCAAGTGCTGCAACGACAATCGCATTGGTGTCAAAGGATTCTTGATTTCATGTGCCACCTGCTTCGCCATCTCGCGCCACGCCCCTTGCCTTTCGCTCTCAGCCAACAAATTCAAACTGTTATCCAACTCCACAATCATCTTGTTGTACTCCTTTACGAGCAACCCAATCTCATCGTTTTTCTCCCATTCCAAAGGTTGATTTCGCTCCCCTATTTTCACCGATGCCAACTGCTTCCGTATCAAATTCAAGGGCAATGCAATCCTTTGCGCCACCAAATAAGCAATCACAATCATGATCGCAAACACCAAAGCGAACAAATTGATGATCGTTACGGCATACTCTGAAATGTCGCGATACAAATCCCTTCGATTCGAAAAATAGGGCAAATTCAAATACCCCTTCACCTGCAAATCCTTGTTCAACAACGCCGTGTAAGAAGAAATATAATCCAAGTCCCCCAAGCTCTCGTTCACCAAAGAAGTAGAAGACCCCAAGGCATCCATTTTCTTATATACAGCCGGATTCATCAATCGCCCGCGAACACTCTCCTCAATCAATCGATCATTCGTAGACACCAACAATGTGCCATCGGCGCGATACAAATTGATATCCGTGTTGTAATACTCCGCCAAATCATACACCAAGCCCGTTTGATACTTATCATACACCGCGTCGATGTTGATTTTACTGCTCAGTTTCGATGCGATTTCGTGCGTCTTCTGTCGCAATTCATCCTTCTGACTCTCAGAATAATTCCTTACAAAATAATTCACCGTCACAAACAGCACCACCAAAAACGTAGCAAATACCATCCACGTCACATACAATTGCAATCGATTGGAAATGAACAACTCGCCCTGACTTCCCAATGGCATTCGGCTCCTTAAGTTCTTGAGCAACTTCAATTTTTGCCCGGTAATATTCCCCATCACAATCAATCGCTGCCGAACCCAAAGCACAAAATAATACAACATCACCAGCATGATGCCACCCAATCCCAAAACAGTAAATCCAGTTAACGAAGAAATGAAATCTACTTCACTGCGCGAAAGCACCACCGTATTCTTGGCACCATCCTTCAAAACAAAATGATTCACACCCTCTTGAGAAATAAACCCATTCAACGCCGCGAATGAATTGCCCAAGGGATAATCTACCGAACCATAAGAATAATTCAATCGGTTGTTGTTGTAAATGGCAAAACTATATTGATTGTCTGCATACAGCGGCTCCAAAACACTGCGATTGAACAAATCACTCAACCTACCTTCCATGGACGACAAGCGGGGCGATAAAATCACAAAATACACCCCATGATAGCCCGCCATGCTGCTCACATCAAATCGCCCAATAAAACTACCCTTCAGCTTGTAATTATTCACCTTCACAAAATTCCCTGTCACCGGCACACAATCTTCGCTCTTATACAACTTGTGAATGGATGGATAATCATACGAATTCTCTTGTCGGTACGACCGCCCAAGCGCATTAAAATCCAAGAAATTCACCTCAAAATCATTGATATATGGGCCAAAATACAACTCCCTCAGGCGCTTCTCAAATTCCGCTTTGGTTTCATCTGTGCATGTGTAATAATCCACGATGCCTTTATCGAGCAGCAATTGTTTCTCCGTTTGTCCCAACCGTTCGGCCGTTTCAACGTCGGTACCTTCCAATAAATTTTGCGCCAAAAAAGTACGCGTTCTTTTCTCTTTGATGGCCGATTCTTCGCCAAACAAACTACTCACAACCACACCAGCCAGAACCACGCGCAACACAACCCGCAGCCAATCCTTGCGATCTGCCATCCACCATTCAAAACCCAGCCAAGCATATACAAACCCCAGCCAATAGGGGAACAACGCCTGCAAATCCCAATTCGTATATACGAACACCAAGGGCGGCAAGGTATGGGCCACCGAAATCAATCGCACCACCCAAGGCTTTTGCTTGTGCAATTCCAACCAGGAAAACCCAAACATTCTGTAAAACAACACCCACTGCGTGGCCAAAATCCCCACACTCACAAACGAGAACAAATCGAGGCGATGGAACTGCTGAAAATCCAGATTGATCTGACCCTCTTGCACCAAATTCACGCCATTGCGCAACAGCCAAACCAACACCCACAAACTGCCTTGCATAAACACATTGGAGGCGATAAAAGGCCCCAATTCTATGGTGGTTCGATTCACCCATTGCTCCAACCAGCGAACGGCGCTGCTGATCATGAACAACCCCAAAATCGAAATAAATATCAAATGTCCCAGAGAACCGCCACTCCAATCAGAATAAAACAAATCCGAAGAGAACACCGACGTTTCTTTCAAGGCCATCAGCGTGTAATCATTCTCAAACAACCAATAAATGCCCAACCAAGAAAGCACAATCCCACTCACCACCAGCAACTGAGCATTGTCTTTCTTGAACATTGAAAAAACCGCCATGCTCACCACCAAACAACCCGCCAAAAACAGCAAATCAAACCAAAAAACGTGCTTGTAATTGTCAACCACCAAATAGAACAATTCCACCTCCGGCACAATCACAGGGGTAGAATTCTCTACCGGATTCCGCGAAATGGAATACTCTATGGGGTTGGGATCTTGAAAACCCCGAACCTGGGTGTAAGAAACCGTTTTGGCTTCAATCAATGGAAGCACATAGGCAAACGACTTCCCATCGCGGCGATAGCGGTACACCGCAACGTACCAATTCCCCTGTCGTTGCAACTCAATTTCCTTATCAAAATTGGCCGATATCTGAAAATTCTGGGTTGACCAAAACACCGGATTCCCAAATTCATACACGAAAAAATCAATGTTCTTGCGTTGCAAAGTTTTGGCATATTGGGTATATCCTGCCCAACTCAAGTGCGTACTCTTCAACAACAATTGCTCCTGTCGATCGATGGAATCATCAACCAACTTCACCAACTCCGCCGCCTGAATCATGGCCAACTCTATTTGGTCTGAACGAAGCTTCAATCCCTTTTCAGCACCCAAATTCTGTTCGCGAACCATCAATACCTGAGACACGGCTATCAGGATCGCTCCCAAAAAGATCAACAAGGTATTTCGTTGGAATAAATTCATGCAATCATCTGTTATTCAAAGGTATGGTGTAAAATACAACCACAAAATTCTTATAAAAAAGTGTGTCCCACCAAATAGTGATTCACGTAGTCCTCCACCGCCAACTCCAAAGGGGTAAACGGAATCACATATCCCGCCGCCACCAAACGATCCATATTGGCCTCTGTATGATACTGGTATCGATCCCTGATGTCTGCCGGCATATCCACAAAATCTATGTGCTCGGGCTTATCTAATGCCGCAAAAACCGCCTTCGCCAAATCCAAAAATGTTCTGCACTGCCCTGTTCCCAAGTTGTACAATCCCCCATTTTTTCGGGCGTTAAAAAAGTGCATCAATACAGACAATACATCTTTTACATAAATAAAATCACGTGCCTGCTCCCCGTCTTTGTAATCGCTGCGATGGCTGCGAAACAAACTCACCTTTCCGGATTCTTTGATCTCATTGAACGCATGAAATACCACCGAAGCCATCCGGCCTTTGTGATATTCGTTTGGACCAAACACATTGAAAAACTTGAAACCCGACCAAAACGGCGGCTCATTCCCTAGGGCAATTTGATCCAACACCCACAAATCAAAGGTGTGCTTGCTGTTCCCATATGGATTCAACGGTTTCAACGCACTCAAACCTTCCGGGGCATCTGAAAAGCCCAATTCACCATCCCCGTAAGTGGCCGCCGAAGAGGCATATATCAATGGAATGTTGTGCTCCACGCAGGCGTTCCACATCTTTTGTGAGTAGTCTACATTCAAGGTATGCAACACCGCCTCATCAAATTCGTTGGTCTTCGTTCTGGCACCTATGTGAAAAACAAATTGAATTTTACTGGCATTTACAGCCATCCACTGAAAATATTCCATGCGCTCAACCTTTTGCATAATCGACTTACCATCAAGGTTTTGCGATTTCTCAGTAGCAGAAAAATCGTCCACCGCCACCAATTCTCCGTAGCCCATGCGCTGCAACTGACCCAACAAGGCCGAGCCAATAAATCCCGCCGCTCCAGTAACAACAATCATTACAACAAACCTACAACGATTTTTTCATGTGTGAAACCCCCGTTTTGCATTCACATGTGCCACAAGATTGGCGTATAATTGCAGTAGCCATGAGCCAGAAAAAACAAAACCTCACTTGGTACATCCTCGCCGCCATGATCATTGGCGCTGTGGTTGGACAGTTCATACATATATACTACCCAGAAACCGTCCAAATCAAAGACGCCAGTGGAGAATTAAAATCCATTGTGCGATCTGAGCAAATTGGACAGTATTTCAAAATCCTTACCTCTGTTTTCTTGCGATTGGTGCAAATGATCATCGCGCCTTTGGTCATTACCACCCTCATCGTGGGCATCGCCAAAATGGGCAACTTGAAGGCCGTAGGTCGTGTGGGTGGCCGTTCGATGCTTTGGTTTTTCAGCGCCTCATTGGCTTCACTTTTACTGGGATTGATGTTGGTAAACTTTTTCGCCCCAGGGGCTGGGCTTCATCTCACGGTGAACAACATCGACACCAGTGCTGCAAGCGAAGTCATTGGCAAAACGCAAAGTTTTTCGGTACAACACTTCATCGAACACCTGTTTCCCAAAAGTTTGTTCGAGGCATTGGCAACCAACGAAATATTACAAATTGTGGTTTTCTCCATCTTTTTTGGAGTGGCTTTAACCCAATATGGCGAAAAAGGCGAAGGCATCATCAAAACGCTCGACAACCTCAGCAAAGTCATTTTGATATTGGTGGGATACGTAATGTGGTTTGCGCCATTGGGCGTATTCGGAGGCATCACCGCCATCATCGCCACCAAAGGATTGGGCATTCTCAAAGTCTACGGCTACTACATGGGCTCATTTTATTTGGGATTGGCCTTGCTTTGGGCCCTGCTATTGGCTGTGGGATATTTCATCTTGCGCAAGCGATTGGGCACACTGCTCGGACATCTAAAAACCCCATTGATGGTCGCCTTCAGCACCACTTCTAGCGAAGCCGTATTCCCCAAACTCACCGAAGAATTGGAGAAATTCGGCTGCCGTAAAAAGATTGTGAGTTTTATCCTTCCCTTGGGTTATTCTTTCAATCTCGATGGTTCGATGATGTACATGACCTTCGCATCGATCTTCATCGCACAAGCCTTCGACATCCCGCTCGATTTGGGCACCCAACTCACCATGCTCTTGGTTTTGATGCTCACTTCCAAAGGCATTGCCGGCGTGCCCCGCGCATCTTTGGTGGTAGTTGCTGCTACATGCGCGATGTTCGATATTCCTGCCGAAGGCATCGCCCTGATATTACCCATCGATCACTTTTGCGATATGGGACGTTCAATGACCAATGTTTTGGGCAATGGATTGGCAACCGCAGCCATCGACAAATGGGAAAAAGACGAGTAACATGTTGAACCCTTCCAACGAGTGGACCGCCGAGCTACCTGCCACCGAATCTCAAGAGATGACCATGGCCGTTCGAGACCAAATTGAAAAAGATTTTGGTTTGATGGGATTTACCTTTTCCCAATCAAACTACCCCACCCTTGAATCCATATTGGAAGAACTCACACAATGCATCGCCACGCTACAAACCCAACACCACAGCACCTGGATGAAGGTGGTTTATCGCGTAGACCTCACAGAAAAACAATATAAATTTGTTCAGAGAATGGGCGGCAACACCCCCGAAAACATGGCCAAAGCCGTTGTATTGAGAGAATTCCAAAAGGTATATACCCGCAAGCACCTCAGTTAGTTTGTTTATTCAGCCACATTTGGCGAAATTTGTAAACTTATGGAATTGAAAGACGTTGTATCAGTAACGGGCATGCCCGGATTGCACAAGATTTTAGGAAGAAACAAAAGCGGCTTGATCTTGGAATCATTGACCGATAACAAGCGCTTTGGAACCAACCCAAGACAGCGCATCAGCGTATTGAGCGATATCGCCATGTTCACAGAAGAGGAAGAAGTAAAACTCGCTGTGGTCTTGATGTCGATCAAAGCCCTCGAAGACGCCGGCACTGCAGTTCCTACCCCAAAAGCAGACAACGACGAAGTGAAAGCATTCATGGCCAAAGTACTCCCAAATTACGACCGTGAGCGCGTATATACTTCAGATATGAAGAAATTGTTCGTTTGGTATGGCATGTTGAAAAACATCGATTTGGATTGGGCCAACCTCGACAAGGTAGAAGAAACCGTAGAAAGCACCGATGGCGATGCACCCAAAGCCACCGAAAGCAAAGCAAAAAAAGCCACTGCAGCACCCAAAAATACGGCCATCAAAAAGCCAGCAGCCGGTGCAAAAACCAAAACCACCACGCCCCGCAAAATGGGCAGCTAAGTGTAATATGCACACCCCTTTCCTTCCCAACCCGTTCATCGTTACTTCCAAAGACGATGTGTTACCTCTGTACGAACAACTCGTTAACAGAAACATCCACTCTGCCGAAGATTTTCAACAGCTCCTGCAAGATGTGAGCGACCTAGAAAGCGCTTTGTCTGAAGACATGGCTTGGCGATACATCCGCATGACATGCGATACCCAAAACCAAGAACATGAAGCCGCTTATCTCAACTTTGTTCAGGAAATCCAGCCCCACCTATCCCCGCTCGAAGACCAACTCAATCGCAAAATTGTAGACAGCGAATTTTCTGGGCAGTGGAGAAATCAAAGCAATGCCAACGAAATCTATTTGCGTGGCATTCAGGGCGCCGTAGAGATATTCAGAGAGGCCAACATACCGTTGCACAGCGAGCTGTCAACCTTGGCCCAAGAATACTCTTCCATCCAAGGAAGTATGTCGATCCAATGGGAAGATCAAACCATTACCCTGCAACAAGCCAGCAATATTCTCATGCAAACCGATCGCAACAACCGCGAAAAAGTTTGGCATTTGATGCAATCACGCCGCAGCCAAGACACCGATAAACTCAATGAATTGTTCAATAAAATGGTTGCCTTGCGCCACCAACTCGCCATCAATGCGGGATTCAACAATTTCAGGGATTATATGTTCAAGGCGATGGGCCGTTACGATTACAACGCCGATGCTTGCAAGGACTTTCACAATAGCGTAGAAACTTCAGTGGTTCCCATGCTGAAAGACCTCATGAAGCACCGCAAATCGTTGATGGGCTTGGAAGTATTAAAACCTTGGGATACTCAAGTAGACCCATTGGGCCGTTCACCCCTCAAACCGTTCGATGGTGGCGAAGAATTACTCAAAAAAGGCATCGATTGCCTCAATGGTATAGACCCTTTCTTTGGTGAATGTATTTCTACCATGGAATCCCATCAGTTGTTAGACCTAGACTCTCGTTTGGGCAAAGCACCCGGTGGATACAACTACCCATTGGCAAAAACCAACATGCCTTTCATCTTTATGAATGCCAGTGGCAATCTAAGAGACGTAGAAACTTTGGTTCACGAGGCAGGCCATGCCATTCACAGCTTCGAGATGGCCCCGCTGTCGTTGAACGCATACAAAAATACGCCCAGTGAAGTGGCTGAATTGGCCAGCATGAGCATGGAATTGCTCACCATGAATACTTGGAATGCGTATTTTTCGGATGAAGATTTACTCAACCGCGCCAAAGCCGAACAACTCGAAGGCATTTTGAGCACCCTTCCATGGATTGCCCAGGTAGACGCTTTTCAACATTGGATCTACGAAAACCCAACCCATACCACCGAAGAAAGAACCGCAAAGTGGCTTGAGCTCTCTGCGCGATTTGGCAGTGGCGAAGTAGACTATACCGGATACGAAACAGCCATCGCCCACGCTTGGCACAAGCAACTACACATTTTCGAAGTACCTTTCTATTACATCGAATATGGATTTGCACAATTGGGCGCCATTGGGGTTTGGAGAAATTATATCCAATCAGGCAAAGAGGCCTTGGAAAACTACAAGGCTTTCTTGAAACTTGGCAACACCGAAAGCATCCCCAAAATCTATGAGACGGCGGGCGTGAAATTCGAATTTTCAGAGAGCTACATCCATGAATTGATGTCGTTCGTGAAAGCCGAATTGCAACAATTCCAATAATTTCCGCCTCACCCACGTCAACTCTCATCTCCTATAAGGAACTGTATTCGCCCTATCAAAAGAGCAAACCACCTCCATCATTTTTGAGTCATATATGTTGTTAGATGCACTGTCTTGCTCAACTGAGCGATACTTATTGTATTTTTGCGCTGCATGAAAAAATTATTCTTACTGGCCATGGGTGTGGCAGCAATGAGCGCCCTTACAGCCCAAAAAATTGATTTGGATCGCGTTTATGTGGCTCACCAATACCGCGATTTGCCATCTACACCATTGGATAGTACTTGGAGAACCTACAACGTGAGGGTTGAAGTGCCTAGTACCATTTCTGGCGCAATGTCGGCCAGCTCAATCGAAGACCGCATCAACTTGCAAGGTTGGAAAAAAGTATACGGCGGCGGACACGCACAAATCACCATCAATTTTGACGATTTGATGTTCGACGGTCAGAAAATCGAGAACCGCAAAGAAGAAATCAAAAACAAAGAAGGTGTAGTCACTGCAACCAATTATTACTACTGGTCTGTGGTAAAATACAGCATCGGCGGTACTTATTCTGCAAAAGATTGGCAAGAAAACGCCCTGATCAACCGCAGCAATATCAACGGAACAAGCTCTACCCAAATGGAGTGGAAAAGCCCTGAGTTCAGAAGCATGGGTGAAGCCGATCGCTATTTCAGCAACAACCGCGCTGCCATCTCTAACAAATTGGTGAAAGAACACATGGAAACCATGTTGGCAAACATCAACAACAGCATCAACGACAAATACGGTTTTCCCGTAAGCACAGACCAAGTGACTTTGTGGACCACCGATTCTAAAAAGCACCCAGAAAACGTAGCGTTCATCGAGAACATGACCAAAATGAAGGCCAGCATCGCCAAGGTAAATGCCAACGGCATCGACGCCGCTACCCGTGCCGAATTGATGAGCAGCATTGAGTACATGACCACCGTAAAAGGCAAATACGCCACAGAAGACAAAGGAGATCGCAAGATGCGTTATGCCTGTTCTTACAACAATGCCGTTTTGTATACCATTTTGGATATGCCGGACAAAGCCATTGAAGAATGCAATGCATTGGTTGCCAACGATTACGATGTAAAAGATGGTGAGAAAATGATTGAAAAGTTGAATAAAATCAAGGCTTTGATGGCCAAAAACAACAAAGTAAGTCGCCATTATCCTATCGACACCACCAAATTCAACACACCCAATTGATTATATTCCCCTTCAGGGAATGTGATTGAGTGAATATGATCCAAAGAAAAGGGGCCCACTGGGCCCCTTTTCTTTGGATCGTAATTAAAAACTACTTTACTAATGCGTTACAATCCTGTAACGATTACAAGTTCCCTCTGCTGGCTTGCTCGCGTTCGATGCTCTCAAACAAGGCCTTAAAGTTACCTTTTCCGAAGCTCTTGGCGCCTTTGCGTTGGATGATCTCAAAAAACAACGTGGGTCTATCCTCAACAGGCTTGGTAAAGATTTGTAGCAAATAACCACTCTCGTCGCGATCAATCAATACATTCAAGGCTTTCAATGCTTCCAAATCCTCATCGATGTGCCCCACTCTATCCAACACATCATCGTAATAAGTTTCTGGTACGTACAAGAAATCTACGCCACGCTTGCGCAACTCTCCCACGGTGTGAATGATATCATAGGTTTCTACAGCGATGTGCTGAACGCCTGCTCCACCATAAAAATCCAAATATTCCTCAATTTGCGACTTCTTCTTACCATCGGCGGGCTCGTTGATTGGGAATTTGATGTACCCGTTTCCGTTGCTCACAACCTTACTCATCAGCGCACTGTACTCGGTGCTAATGTCTTTATCATCGAAAGTGAGCAGCAATTTAAAGCCCATCACATTCTCATAAAACTCCACCCAATCATTCATTTTACCCAACTCCACATTGCCCACGCAGTGATCCACATATTTCAATCCCACAGGAGTCACTTCCATCGCGTTTGTAACGGCTTTGTATCCAGGCAAAAACGCGCCTGTATAATTTTTTCGCTCGATAAACTTGTGAACGGTTTCCCCATAAGTATAGATGCCGCTAATCACCACTGAACCAAACTCATCCTCAATCACAGTGGGCTCCATGAAAGGACGGGCACCACGCTTTACCGTTTCATTGAAACTCGCAGTGGCATCATCCACCCACAAACTCAAGAACTTCACACCATCGCCATGCTGGGCTTGATGATTGGTGATATCGCTGTTGGGAACCAAAGAAGTGGTTAACACCAATCTGATTTTTTCCTGTTGCAAAACATAACTCGCACGATCCCTCACACCGGTTTCTGGTCCCGCATACGCCACCAACTTATAGCCCCATGCCATCTGATAATAGTATGCGCTTTGCTTGGCGTTACCCACATAAAATTCCAAGTGATCGGTTCCGTTCAAGGGCAAAAAATCCACCTGGGTGGTTACTGTGTCTAAGGTTGATGTTTCCATGAGGTTAAAAGTTCAATAAAATACAAATTTACGAAATCTGCATGGGAATTGCGCAAGAATACGATTACTGATTACCGTCCCAAGCGATGCGATGGTTTGGGCATCTTCATGGGTGGTCGATTTATTGGCAATAAGTCATCAATTGGGGTCCACAACCACGTCGATGCGCACCGCCCGCCACAACAAATGGGCCAATGCGGCTTCTCTGGCTTGTTGAACGAGGTGTTTGGCGGCATTCAATTTGGCGGACTCCCTGGGAATCTTCACCACAATTTGTTGAATGAACCGATTTTTTACACGGGCGACCGAAGGAACCTGGGGCCCCAGCACCAGGTTCCCCAATTGCTTCCGCAATTGGTCGGCCAGCCAACGGCTGGCCTCGGTCGCCACCTGGGCATCCAAATGCTTCACATCAATTTTTAACAGTTTCGTAAATGGTGGATACCCAAAAACTTCCCGTTGCTCCATCTCCGTTTCCATCAACCCATTATAATCGCCCGTTTTCAAGGCCTTCAACACCTCGTGTTCTGGCTGATACGTTTGAATCATCATCACCCCACGCTCCGCTCGCCGACCAATCCTACCCGCCAATTGCTGCAATTGCTGAAACGCCCGCTCATGACTTCTAAAATCTGGAATGTGCAACAACATGTCCGAATCAGGCACCACCACCAAACCAATGTTCTCTATATCAATGCCTTTGGCCAGCAATTGTGTACCCACCAAAATATCAATCTCTCCGCGCTCAAACGCCAACAATATCCGCTGAAAATCATCGCGCTTGCGCATACTCTGCTGATCAAACCGCCCCACCCGCGCCTTTGGAAACAACTGACTCAACTCCTCCGCCAATTTCTCCGTACCCGTGCCTTTCAACCGCAAATCTTGCGAACCACAAGCCACACATTTCGATGGCACCACCTGCTGATAACCACAATAATTGCAACGCTGATTGTCGGAACTTTTGTAATACGTTAACGATATATCACAGTTTTTACATTGCGATGTAAGTCCACAATCCCCACACTCTATATAGGGCACATACCCTTTGCGATTGTGATACACCACCACCCGTTGCTTCAAATCCATCGCCGATTGAATGGCCAATTGCACAGGATCTGAAAACATGGAATTCATTTTTCCCGCTTTCTTTAGCTCACCCACGTTTAAATACATCAATTCCGCGGCCTTTCCCCCATCGTACTTCTCATTGAGCTCTGCCAATACCACCCGCTGCTGTTTCACCGCAAATTGCATCTCGTAACTCGGTGTAGCAGAACCCATTACAAACTTGGCATCGTGCAATTTCGCCAATTGAAATGCCGCATCTCTGCCGTGATAAAAGGGCTTCTTATCAAATTGCTTATAGCTCGATTCATGCTCCTCATCCACCACAATCAACCCAAGATCGGTAAACGGAGCGAAAACTGCCCCTTTGGTACCCACCACAAATTGAATTTGATTCTTTAAAATTCGATCATAAAGCTCTGTTCTTTCATGAGAACTGTAGAAATGGTGCCATACCCCAATCTCCACCGGTAAAAAGGCACTCATTTTGGCCACCAAATGCTCAGTAAGTGCCACCTCTGGCAGCAAATACAACACTTGCTTTCCGTTGGCCAGCGCCTCTTTCACCAACTCCATATAAATATGTGTTTTCCCCGATCCCGTAACGCCAAACAGCAAGGCAGGCTGCTGCGCCTCAAGCGCGTTCCTCACCACATCCAAAGCCGTTTTTTGCAACGCAGTGAGCTGATAATCCTGCGCACCACCACGAGTCACCTGAAGGTGATCGCGTCGGCGCTTCACCAACGACACAAAAGTCTTCTTTTCCAACTGTTTCAACACCGCTCGCTCAACCCCCATCCCCTTAACAATCATCTCCACCGGCATTTCACGCTTGCCCGTACCCAACACATGCATCATCGCCTCGTATTGCTTCTGTGCCCTTCTCTCCATCACCCCCAACGCCGCATTCGCACGGTCCGCATCGCCCCAAATCAACCCCAATTCCAAAAATTCTTCATACTTGGGTCGATAATTCTCTTTCAACTCCTCTTCCATTACCACCAACCCGCGCAAATACAACGATTTCACGTGCTT
>JACCDZ010071715.1_pt1 | contig 17171 bp, 19 predicted proteins | sample 7449551 | NCBI WGS metagenome assembly JACCDZ01 (sample SAMN15323452, study PRJNA562643) | freshwater metagenome | isolation source: river surface water | place: USA:Blue River Watershed | collected 2017-08-18 | reverse complement strand
TCCAAAGACAAATCAGGGTCCAGCGCAAAAGCTCTCGGATCGTTCAGCCAAGCCTTGTCGTAATGAAAGCGAATCTGCCCACGGTCATGTGCCAAGTTGCCAACCAGACAAGCTGGCCCCAAATCGCAATCCAACCAGACCTCTAGCCCATCGAGTTGCTCCGTCATGGTTGCCCCTCAGAAGTGATGTTGTCAGCGTCGGTGGACAGCACGCTGGCACGTCGCTGGCGTCGCGCTGCGGGCGATGGGGCCAAAGCCAAATCCTGCAGCTTGCGCCCCACTTTGTCGTCTGCTGCCAAGGCATTGAAATCTGCCTGCAGCCCAAGCACCGCCAGCACGCGCAGATAAGTGCCCAAAGTGGCACCCGCATCGCCGGCCTCGACCTTGTAGACCGAAGTGCGCGACATGCCTGCCCGCTGCGCCACCACGGCCGTGCTCAGTTTGCGGCGCAAACGCGCCAGCCGCAGGCGCTCGCCCAAGGCGGAGAGCAGCGTTTGCTCTTGGGGGAAAACAATGGGTGGCTTGCTAGACATTTCGCCATTATGGACAAAAACTGTGACTCTTGTCCATTTTGGACAATAATTAAGCCACGCCGCCACTTCATCGAGAGCAACGCGCTGCGGGCGGGGAATATTGATATTTGATCTGGACGCTGACGTCTAGAAATCAAAGCGCACACGGCCATTCGACAGCGTCACCTTGTCGGCCGTGGTGTGGCAATGCCACGTTTCATACCGGCCCTCGGCCGTCACCATGGTCAAACTGCGCGGGTCAAAAACTGCCGCGCACACATGGTCGCTGGCACGCACCGACGCATAGCGAATCCATGTCACCCCAGACAGCGAATCCCTGACCAGAGTGGCCAGTTTTTGGGTTTCGGCGTAGTCACTCGGATGCATCCAGAGCGTTTGCGCCAAAACCCATGGGTGTGACAACAAATCCAAAGTACGCCCTTGCACAGAGGCCTCGTACATCGAGAGGTCTGTGACCAGCGTTTGTTTCATGAGCCCTACGCTGTCCAGCAAAAAACGCTGCCGCCAATAGGCGATTTCTGCGCAGGCGCAATAAGCGTCATCTGCGCCGTACCAAATGCCCGGTGAGTTGACAGCACGAAAACGCGAACCTGTTTGGGGCACATAGCGAAAAGGCGCAGCCAATAGATAGTGCAAACCTTTTGCCTGGGGTGGGAGCGGCGGCTTGCTCGCCTCCAGCAGATCTTCCAGCATCAGCTGCTCGTCTGCGGAGTCCACCAAGCGCATGGTGGCCGCGACGTACTGCGTCTCGACCATTCGGAACGCAGGCATGTGCAAGTCGGCACTGAACTCATGAACCCAATCCGGGTTCCATGAAGCCGATGACATCAAGCCGCACCCCGCATGCCATCCAAATAAGACAGGGCGGTCACAAGACCTTGTGGGCTTTCAATCAGCATGGCCGGTGTTCCGTTCAATGCTTTGTTGTGGCTGCGCAGCCAATCCTGGCGCTTTTGCACATCGCCGCCCACAAGAGGGTCCAAAGAGCGGAACAAACGCACCAACAACAGCGCCAATTGCCCTTCTTTGGAGCTTGGATCAATGCCTCGACTGCCGTTGGCAATGCGGCTGATGGTCGGCTCGCTGAACCCGATCACGCGGGCCAAAGCCGCACTCGACAGACGCAACTCTTGGGCAGCGCGCATGGTGGCTTTGCCCAACACCATGAATTTGTCTGGGGCCGTGACGGCATGGGTCAACATGGAGCTCTCCTTGGTTTCTGTGGAAAGAATTTACCACGAATGTGCAATATATGGGTTTTCACCAGCCGCAGGCGTTCGCCTTGGGCATTGAAAAGCGGCTACAAATCTAGCCCTGCAAATTACCCCGCCGCCGCATCAAGCCCAAACACAATGCTCATGGGCCTGCTGCCCTGGTGCGACTGGTAGCGCACCCGGCCGTGGTAGGTGAACGGTGCGGCCTTGCCGACAGCCAGCTTGGTGTCGCGCACAAAGAGATGGATGTCGATGCCTAAAGCGGCGTGGCGGATGATTTCGTCGCCGCGTTTGCTGGTCGGGTCGGTGGCGTTCTGGCTTTGCCAGTGAAAGTGCGTGTCATCAATCCAATGGTCCATGTACTTGTGCTCGTCAGCCCGGCCTTGTTTGTTGAGCGTGACCAGCAGGATGTGCGCCTTTTTCTGGGCCAGCACCACATGGCCGACGTTCCAATTGCCGGGGTTGTAGGCTTCGCCAAACAGCGCTGGAATGTCTTCGCGCATGAAAGACTCATGACAGCGAATTCAGGTGGGGATCAGCTCCAGACGGTAGTGATAGGGGCTAGTTTCAATGATCTGAACACGATCGCCAGCCTTTGCGTCAAATCTTTCGAAAAACATCCGGATCCAACTTCGTGACCTGAAGAATTTCTTGTCTCCATCCAGATCGGTTTCAATTAGAAATGCTCCGCCCCAGTCAACTCGTACCTTCCTAGAGGCTGCTTGTGTGGCGTTACTGCCGCCAATGGCATCGCCAGGAAATTTATGAATGAAGTGTCTCAGGTAGATGTGAGAATTTTTAATGTTGCCATCGGTGAGTTCGGCCTCCCCAATCAATTTTTCCGAAGAGGTGCCGTGAGTTGATCGCCGTTCAGCTTGCAGTACCGACTTTGACATCGACGGATTTTGATGGTCCGGTTTAGTTGGTGTGCTGACGCTATCGGAAGAAAGACGTTGCACGGGTGGCGTGGTCAGTTCCCGTGCGATGGCCTGACTAACTTGGTCATCAAGGGTCACCCAGATCACAGCACCTGACTTGTGAATGTATGGAACCGGGTTGGCGAGTGTTTTCACATCCTCGAGCTTCCATGGCCTATTCCATTTGGCCACAGCACCACTGCAGATCATCTGCTCGGGTATGCGGTGTTTCACGAAGGTTTCGATCATTTCTTCCGAGCTCATCGGGTCACCGCACTCTGCAATCCGGGCGATACCCCAGACGCAGCCGGTACCTTTTCGAATTAGGCCAATCCATCCACGACGGGAGGTGCTGGTAGACCTCATTTCCCAAGTCTTTGAGCCATCAAGGATCATCCCGATCCAGGGGTCCGCGATAACGAGTGCAGTAGTGATGTTCATTCCTTGAAACCCTCAGACCGAGCCTTTTTCTCTGCTGCGATTATCTTTTGGCTTTGCGGACCTGAGGGAATTTTGCGGCTGGTCATGCTGGCAGCCACGCCAAGAAAGTCCATCTCACTAGGAGTCATGGCCAGTCCCTCGCTGGCCCACTTGTGCAGTTTCGACCAGTAGGGAGCTCCTCTGCCTACAACATAGGTCTGAGCCTCGATGTCGTTCAGAACCTTCTGCTCTCTACGCGCAGAACGCTTTGCACCCTCTTTTTCCTCTGAATCGATCAAGTCTTTGTCAAGGTCGCTTTCAAAGCGGACCGCAACAGACTGTAGGAGATCTTCCCAGCATTTCTCGCGTTTGCACCATTCGGTGACGTTTGCAACTCTGTAAGCATCGGCAGATGAAATGATCCTCGCCTGTACCTGCTTTGCAATGCTCAGTAAAGCTTGATTTAGCGAGTTGGATGTTGCCTGCCTGTTCCAAATTTTTATGTAGTCGATGTCTTGCTTTCGGTTCTTCAGCGCATGTGTTAGCAATGCGATGGAATAGGTTACCGTATTGGCCCTGTAGCCCTGCGCATACCACTCAGCACTACCGACGAGGCGTTCGAGTGAGCGAAAAGCAATCGTCGCACCGATGATCCCTTTGAACCAGTCTTCACCGAATGCTGCGCCTTCCTCACCCCAGTGCCCTGTAACGTTCTCCGCGAAGAACTTGAAGTTCTTCTGCGCGCCTTGGCTAACTACATGAGGCATACACATGATGGTGACCAAGACCTTTGCAATATCGGTTTTCTGTATCAGTTGCTTTCGGGGGTTCTGGACCTCAAACTCCTTCTTCTTCGCAGGAGTCATGTATGCAGAGGCGTTTGCGTACTGACCTCTGGCCCGCTCGTAAAACCAGTGAGTCATCTGCTGTGAACCTTCAGCAGCTGGTGCCCAAACGTTGCGTGAGAAGTTCTCTATGCGCCTGTGGAACGGATGATTTGAGAAGAAATCTGCGTCACTGACCTTGTTCTGACTGTTGGCATACAAAGAAATCTTGGGAACGATATCGTTCACAAGATCCGACCGGACCACAGACAGTTTCATTTGCACTCTGACTTTGTCCAAGTTTTCAGCTTTGTCCCTTTTCATCACGTTGAAGATAGAGGCTGTAGTCTGACCTCCATTGACGATCTGTAGATTTTCGAGCCGGTTAACCAGAACCTGGTTCCCATCTGGATCGAACTCTGCCTGTGCAGCGGTCGCAGAAATTCCATTGTTGTAGGCGAAGAACATTTGTGGTTCTTCGAGAATGGTTTTGCGTATTCCCTTGTTCACCCCGCGTGACGCTTGGAGAAAGGTCCTGACGTTCTGTTCAAGAAGGCGGCCGCCATACAAGTCATAGATTTCTGCCAACCAGTCACCCGGTATCACGGTCAGATAGGAGTCTAGTTCTGCGCCTCCAGCATTAGCAGGTAGGCAGGGCAGTCCTTTGCCAAACATTTTCACAAAGTCTATGACGATCGGCTCGGGCTCGCCAGTCGACAAGAGTCGGCTGATCGCTACTAGATCCCAGACTCTGACTGCCCACTCCCTATCACCCTTTTTTATTTTCGGCAGAGTTTTGACCCCGCTCGAAAGCTTCGAATCAGAAAGGATGTTGAGGCGAATGCGGACAATCGAATGTCCTATCTGGGCAAGCTGTCTGGCGAGGCTCCAAATGCCGCTGCCCACATCGACTTCAAATGCCAGATCACCGTCTACTGCCCGCTCGAAGAAGGTTTCGGCACGCTTCAGACAGGTATCCAGAGTGGTTTTCGTTAGGCTTTGTACTTCAGGTTCACCTTGGTATTCGACTTGGAACAAGTCGAGAGTCGCCTCATCTTCGGTGTAGGCATAACCATCAACCCGCATACCTCTGTGCACGAAGAAGGCCGGTTCGAATCCTGGCACGGCACCCGAGTCTACAAGTGCCTCTGCAACGACCGACGCAAAAGCAGTCTCGGAGAAGTCGGAAGTTGCAGCTGATCTTGCAGAGACCAGCTGCAGCAGGTCGGCGAGAAATTCATCGTCTGTCATGATTCAAGAACCGCTCCATGCAATGGTTGATTCAAAGGGTGACATTGCTGCCAGCTGAATGCTGTAGGTAACCTCTTGGATGCCTGGCATCAGTTTCGAGGGAATGATCCTGGGAAAGTCGTTAGCCACTGTAAATGTGTCTAATTTCACCAGCGTGAACATTTGCGACCTGTATTCGGGCAAGTCCAGATAGCCGAGGCTTGCCAGCTTTTCTTCGAAGTCCTCCGTAGCAGATGCAGATGCACCAAGGGCATTAGACAGTTCATCGACCAGTGTACCTAGGCATTTCCCGTCAGCAGACACCTCGGCCAAGTGGTAGACACACAGGTACAGGTCTGAACTGTCCACCCACAGCTGAGATGGTGAGGAAATGCGAACAGACTGAGGTGATCCAATAAGGTGTGACTTGATTTCGAAAACCTTGTTGTCCGTTGCAAAGTCCTGAGGAAACCCGGAGGGTCCCTTCCATGTCAGTACTGCTTCAGTGCCGAACCTAGGTAGTAGTTCCCTCTGCAAGAAACTGAGCTCCGCGAACAAACCGCGAATCTCATGCGCGTCGAGAAAACGAGGGCCACCTCTGGTGAGAAGACGTTGCCATTTCAGAAGTCGTGTGCATAAAAGCTCAATGCAGTCAGCATCAGACTGTGCGCCGGATGTAAAAGTGATCAGGTCCTTGCAGAGCAGGGCAAATATATCTACGTCCTGCGCTTTGGCAAGTAACAGATGCAGCTCGTGTGTCTTGTCGATCCACAAGGCGCGTAAGCCTTTTAGATGCGGAAGATGTTGGTCGTGAAAAACAGCTGAGCCAAGCTTAAGCACTAGCATCAGCTGGCTTTCAGCGTTTATCGCATAGTAGAAGTCGAACGGATGATGTGAATCAGCCCGTCTAGCACTCAATGCACCAACCTGTGGGGTCGCCAAGTTGTGCCATGGGCTCTCAGTCTTCATCAGCATCGTCCTCCTGATTGCCATAGTTTTCTGACCACCATGTTGTATTCACTACGTATGTCACTTCAGTTATTTCGTAGTCAGACTTAGGAAATGCCATTCCCCATGCAACCACAGCTGGTTCGCGTGGAGGATTGACCTTTTCCTTGTCCTTTTCCTTGTCCCAGACATCGAGCACATGCAGCATAAGTAATGGCCGTATGCGGTGTTGGATGTAATGCTTGTCAGATATGTCGGTGGTCTTGCTCCATGAGTTCTCGGCGGCATTTACCTCCTCTACACTCATGCCTGCCCTGACCTGCCCGCGACCACCGACTCTAAGTGCCTTGCCACTAACTGCGATGTAGTCGACGCCAGCGGGGCTTCGTTTCCAGAGGGACGAGCGAGCCTGCGCGGCGGGCTTGTATTCTCCAAACGATGCTGTTGCACTCTCACTGCTTGTCGGACTAAATAGACAAATGTCCCATCGTGCCAGTTCGTCTGACTCTCGCATCTTTATGTAGTCATTGACCGGATTGGCTTGGGTGAGCAAAGCAACGTCGTCATGGTTCTGGAATCTTGCGACGAAGTTGCGCACGAGCGGGGCAACTGCAATGTCTTTCCAGAGATAGCCGAACTCTTTTGTGTGGACAGGCTTAGATAGATCTGTGAGTACGGTCAGCAGGTCACTCAGGACCTCTCTATTGGCGGCAATCGCATCCGTACGCAAGCGTGTTGTCTCGATAAGTTCTCCGGCCAGGGAAACTGAGTGGTTAACCTTTTGCCCGGACCGCATCTTGTTCCTAGCTGTCACTATCAGAGATTCGGGGTGGGCTCGAACCTTCAGGCCAAAGTCGACCGGGCGGGCACCAGCTCTTTCCATGCGGTTGAATTCGTCTCGCAGCTCATCAATGGCGTCCGAGATGTGGGCGTACCAGTCAATGGCTTCTTCTGTCATGAAGATACGGCAGACATCCGCGTAGCCATCGCGATATCCAAACCACCGACCCATTTGCAGAAGGGTGTCATACATCATGGAATTTCGCAGGAAATAACTGATGGTCAGCCCTTCCAAGGTGAAGCCACGCGAAAGCGCAAACCCGCCAATAGCGATGACATGAAGGCCTTCATTCTTGTATCGCCTGTAGTCCAGCTTGTCAGGTGACTTGCTGTTCACCTTTCTCACTTCGATCGGTCCAGCCGCGCGCACGAGCGCAGCTTGTACATCTCGCCAGCCTTCCGGCACCTGCCCCTCATACTGGTTTCTCCAAGCCTCGTGCAGTCTATTCATTTCGGGGTCTCGGAGCGCATCTTCCACCGGTAGACCTGCGTGTCCCGTGCAGGCAGAGCGGATGGCGCTCATCAGGTCCGCGACTAGCCCGGTCAGTTTGGTCTGAACTACGTTGAACCGTGATGCATTGACCAGCATCGATGAATGGCTCTTGTCCTGACCTCGCAACACCCGGATTGCGCGTGCCAGCACAAAGGTGCGAACGGCCTCTTTGAGGCTTTCCGGAATCTGTGTCAGCGGATGGGTGATCTTGTGTTTTTCCGGCAGCAGATCGACATGGTCGTCCACCGTGGTCAAAGTACCGTGAAGATCACCGGAGTCGGGAAAAATCCGGGCTGCACCGACATAGTTGGTCGGCGCGTCTAGGGAAATGATGAAGTCTCTAGGGAAAAGGTCCTCACGCTCCATTGCGTCTTTGCTATCAGGGTCGATGAAGATATTGGCAAATGGTGTGGCTGTGTACCCGAGATAGACATTCCTGTCGAAGGAGTCGAGAAGCTTGCGAATGCGGTTGTTGATGGCCGATGGCGAATCCTCATTCGTGGATACATTGACAGAAGCGTTGTCTGCCTCGTCATCGATCAGCAGCATTGGAACGCTGCTGATGCGTGCTCCGGCTTGCCTGTTTCGAATCTCCAGCCAGTCGATCAGGTTGGCGAGTGTCCGTGAGTTCTTCTTCATAACGAGCACCAGTGGCTCGTTCAGCGACTGCAGTGCAACGCCCAGATCTCGCGTGGTGGACTTGAAGTCGTCGGCGCGTGTGGTCAGGCAGATGGGCTGCCTCTCAAGGCCGTAAAGGCCGACCCCAATCGCCGACTCTCTGCCGTTGGTTGCTTCCGAGCTCCGGCCTGTGAATCCCTCTTCGATTCGCTCTTGAGTCTGAACACGCAGATCCTCTTGTATGCCAGTGAGAATCACGATGAACTTGTAGCCGTAATCGGCTGCCTTGCAGATGACTCCGGTGTAGTTGGCTGTTTTGCCAGATTGCACATGACCCACCACGAGGCCTCTGCGTGCCCAGCGACCCGGTTTCTCTGGGTCCTGCATTAGACCGACGATCTTGTCGGTATCCTTATCCAGAACGCCCAATACGGCTGAACCGAAGCCCCGGTTTCCGAGATGTTTGCGGTACCGGTCATAGTAGTAAGGGGTCAGACTTGCTCGTCTGCTAGGTAGCCATTCCTCAAACTCCACCTGAATAGTCGATGCGTCGCTCATGCTGATCGAAAGGCGGACCTCAATCTGACGCGCAGCTTCCTCGATCTGCCCTTCGTTGATCTTTGCAGCGAGATCCGGATAGAGAGGCAACACGGTCCTCAAAACCAGCCTCACCTGCTCCGGAGTACGGGCGGGCATGTTCGAGAGGATGCCGATGGCGTTGTTCTGAAGATCTTGAAGTGACATTCGTCTTCCTATTTCGTATTAGTTTGCGGTGGCGCGTTTTGTGATCACCCCGATCTGGTCCGGATACCGGCTAAACGGCTCCATTCCTGCTAGTACTGTTGCCAACCCAGCCTGATCTAGATCCGGATTGGCCTGTACGAGCATCTTGGCTAGCGCCAGCATCACATCCATGTCTGGGTGTTCGGACTCAATTTGCTTGGGCGTGTTGGAGTAGTCACTGAAGAATGCGGCCGCAGGAAACGTCTGGCCAAACATTCGGATCATCTGTCTCAGACGTTGCCTGTCACTGACCTCTAAGTCATTGAGTAGGTTTGCCATGAGAGGATGATCGTCATTGATGACGTATTCAATCCGGTCGTTGTGTATCTTGCGGACCCATACTGGTGAGGTATCCGTCTCGACTACGACTCTGCCCCTTTGTGTGTAGGGGCGCTTTGCACCTGACCGGATCTGCTCGATAACCTGCTTGAGCCGGTTCTTGACGATGAGCGGCGGGTGTGCACGGGCCTTGCGGACATCGATGCCCCAGTGGTGATCCGTGTTGTTTGGAATGTCAATGCGAACACGTGCCAGTTTTGTGAGCTCTTCTTGTCTTGCCAGCCGAAACCAACTGCCCCATATGATCAGCCGACGGTTTCGATAAATGTAAAAGCCTTGGTTTCTGAGGTAGCCCTCGGGGCCGGCAAGCCGCTCGTATTCTTTCGCGCTGACTTTTGAATGGTGCGGCAGCACGTAAGCTTGTATCTTGACTTCTGTGTTTTTGAACCGCACTAACTCAAGTGGAAATTTTTGCGTCGCAATGTTCTGTTCTGCAAATGGATCATATGGTTCGATATTTGTACCGTTGATGGACATCCGTATTTTTTTCAAGCCCGGCTCGCCTGCAAGAAACCGATGAAAAATTCTGGCTAGATGTTGCCGTACGAATGCCATCAGTTCATTAAAGGCGTCATGTCCAATATCGCCGATACCGGCAAGTTCCATGCGATCAATCTTTCGCCAGAGTACCAGTGTCCCACTGCCTGTATTGGGTAAGCTGCATGGCAGTTCAGTCTGTTCACTCGTATGTAACTCGGTGATTTCCCACCTGTTTGTAGCCGCGACCCTGTCAAGATCCCAGCGCATTCCATTGAGTTCAACGCCACCCCTCGAAATAACGGTTAGTTCACGGCATTGGCTGAAGGACGCAGTCTTCAGCCCCAAACCAAATCTACCTAAATCATGTTCTAGGCGTTCAAGTCGGGGGTCTTTTGAGCCCGGCCTCATTGCTTCGAGCAAATCGCCCCTATTCATTCCAGCACCATCATCAATGATGGCGATCCACGGCAAATCAGCGACCCATCCATATCGCAAATCAATGTTCTGCGCCCCAGCAGCAATGCTGTTATCGATGATGTCTGCCACAGCGGAGTCAAACGAGTAACCAATATCACGCATTGCCTCGATCATCACGGAGGCGCGTGGCATCAACTCGATCACGTCTTGCTCGGTAGAACTTCTCATTGAAGATCCTGTCATTAATTTTTTGTATGGCTCTTAACCCCGTGGATCACTTCACTATTTTGATGAAGTCATGCAGGCAAATTGTCATTCCCGGTGGGGCCTGATATGTGGCCAAAACTGCCGTTGTACTGACTATCACCAAAGAAGAACCGTGCATTTCTTGAAGTTGATTTTGGGATATTGCAGTTTCGAGAGTAAACAGATGCTTGTCAGGAATTTTCGCCGCCTCGGTGAGCACCTGCCGCCAGCGATCCTTGCACGTTGTCTTTGCTCCAAGCATCTTTAACGGCGGTGATCCTATTTCTGCATTGTGATATGCCAGAGACCCCGGGAACAAAAAATCTGGTCTTGAATTGTTTTCGGTTCGTGCACCGCGTTCGTAGCGTATGGCGTTGACGTCAAATACTGCTGACAAATGATTCTCAAGGGCGTGACCGACTCGTGACTTCCTTCTGTTTTGGACAGAAAGAGAAAAGCTTATGAAATCGTCGACCTCAGCAAAGCCGGTAACGAGCTTTTCCTTGACGATTGAGCGTTCAAGCGCCCGGAACAACTTTTCTTCATGATCCATCCAAGCTTCCAGTGCGCTGTCAGGGTCGTCAATAGCTGAAACGGGATTGGGCAAGGTGTCACGGGCATATTTTGAAAACACCTTGGTAGTCGGAAATGTCTTGTTGAATTTTTTCAGTAATTGTTCGATATCGAGCGTTAAGTCCTGATCGAACTCAACGCCCAAGGCTTCCAGAATTTGTCGGGTTGCTAAGTTAATGCGCGACTCTTTGATGAAACTGTCAACCAGCCACCGATCAAGCGGTTGCTGCATTCCGAACAAGTGTCGCAACCGATATTCATCTGACGAGTTAGGACGAGCTATTGCGATGAGCAGGGTGCCTGAAGGTTGCATACCGATCAGACAAAAATCGCCTTCCCGGAGAAGCTCTGTTATTGCATTTCGACGGTAGTAAAGGCGGTACTCAGCGCTGCGATGTGGCTGCTCCACGCGCGTGTCATACCAAGTAACCCGGTCTGAGTAGCTTTCCGGCTCATCGGTATCAGGATTGAAATACAGAAATGTCGCTTCAAAAACGACTTTGGATTTACCTGGATCCCCAAGGATGGCGGTAAATTTGTTTGACCCTATTTCGTGTTGGTTCGACTTGCTTGGGGTCGCGTCTACTGCACTGAGGTATTTGGCTGCAACGCCAGAGAAATAGGATCGTAGGGTGTTCATGCGATCTAGGAAATTGTTGTTTCCTTAAGTATGCATGACAAATGCTCGATCACCTGATTCGGTGGCGTGTAATGACTAGATCTCGAGTCACACTCCCGCACCACATGAACATGCCAGACCGTGACCTCCAAGGTCGCAAGTCACGCGGATCTGTAGTCAGGCTGAATACCCATCGCTTTGTAAAAATACTTGAGCGCTACCTCGCGCACTGTGTCACCGTGGTGTTCAAAAAGGCGATCAAGTGACGCATTCAAAATTTGGCACTCGGCAGCGGTGAAAAGTTGTTCACCTGTGTCGATGGAGATGATGCTTTCAGGGCGATCGTCTGGATTGAACAGCAAGCCACTTGCATTCAGTTTGTAAAACCACCGCTCAAGTGCAAAGCGAGATTTGCCAGGCAGTTCGGGTACACGTACTTGGTTTTGCATGATGCCTCCTTGGGTGTCAGACTTTGCGTTGGCGGGATTTTGGATTGGCCTTAACCGGCAGGACAATGTGTTCGCGCATGGCCTGTGCTACGGCTTTCATGACTGGGACCACCACTGAATTGCCAAATTGTTTGTACGCTCTTGTGTCAGACACCGGAATTTTGAAAGTGTCTGGGAAGCCCATCAGGCGAGCACATTCACGTGGTGTCAGACGCCGTGGATTCTTTTTGCTTCCTTGGCTCAAAAGGATTTCCGATCCGTCCTTGTAGTAGCGTGCAGACAATGTGCGCGTCACGCTATCCGCTGTGACCATGCCAAAACCAAAGCCGTTGCCTGCTTCTTGGTGTTTTTTCTTGTAGTTTTGCAGGTACGCCCACAAGTTGTCTGTCAGTGTGTACTTGTCAAGAACCTTCTTGGTTTTGTGATCGTAGTAGCGATCTCCATCCAGTTCGATGAAAGGTTCATCAGATTTCTTGTGAAGAATTTCGCCAAGTTTTCGGTTGCCTTTTTCTGGTAACTCCACTGCATCCCAGTCAAATGGAACGGGGTCGCGGAATCCGACGATCAGAATACGTTCGCGGTGTTGTGGAACAAAGTGAGCTCCATCAATTACCTTGACGAAGACCTGATAGCCCAAGGCGTCTTGCAGTGTTCGGCGGATCACATCAAAAGTACGACCCTTGTCATGGGACTGAAGGTTTTTGACGTTTTCCAGCAGGAAGGCTCTAGGACGTTTTTTTGCAATGATGCGGGCAACGTCAAAAAACAAAGTACCTTGCGTTTCATCCTCAAAGCCATGAGCTCGACCTAAGGCATTTTTCTTGGAGACGCCTGCGATGGAGAAGGGTTGGCAAGGGAACCCTCCCAGCAGGACATCATGATCCGGAATGTTTGCTTCGTCGAATTGCGTGATGTCCCCGCTGGGAGTATGTCCAGACGGGAAGTTGGCTACGTATGTTTTTTGCGCGTAATCGTCCCATTCGCTTGTAAAGACGCATTCACCGCCAATCGATTCAAATGCGAGGCGAATACCGCCAATACCCGCGAATAAATCGATGAATTTGAAGTCTCCTTTGCCCGTTGTTGTGGGACCAAAGTCCAGCAAACGCTGTAGTTCTTCTACTGCCAGTTTGGGGGCGCTGACTTCGCCTTTTTTCCAACGCGATAGTGTCCGTTCTGAGGTGCCGAGACGATCAGCAATATTCATTCCGGGGTGTTTTTTCTGTGCGGCCTCAAGGTAGGCATTGAATTCGTCCATGTTGGGGCTGGTTTGCATGATGATGTCCGGCGGGAATAATTTAGGACATTATGGCTGAAAAAATTCCCTCTGTATAAATTTACAGTAAAATTCTTCTTGTCTTAACTGACGCAGGGAGTCACAAATGAGAACAAGCACCCACATCCATTCAGCAACCGGGCTTCATGTTTATGAACGCGGCGGACTTACCGCGGCTGCGAGTCAAGGCACCAGACCTGTTGCGCGTTTTGCCTATTGCGAACACTGCGACATCGAAGTACCGGTTGATACTGAAGAGCTGTGTACAAACTGCTTCCACCCTGTCCCTGAAGATGAGGACGAATAAGCTTTTAGGCTGAAAGTTTTGCTGTGGTCCAAAATGGACCCAGCCTCCTTAACTACTCAGTTCTGTCGTCCAGCATTCCCGCGACCAAGGGCCGGGCTTGTTCCAGCCGGTTCACCGCCATCACCCCCCGCAGCCCCACCCCAAAACTCTTGAACCCTTGCGCATCCCAGTGCGCGCTGCTGTCGATGCTGTCGTGTTGGTGGCCGTGCACCGTGGTGTGCACGCCCATGCGGCGGGCCAGTGTGTCCAGCTCTTCAAAGCCATAGGCGTGGTAGCCGGGGGCTTCGTGCGTGATCAGGATGTCGGCTTGTTGTGCGGCCAGTTGTTCCACTTCGTCGGGGTAGATGCTGGACCAGTGTTTCAGGTGTGCGCTGCCTTGCCAGCGGTCTTGGCGCGGCGTTTTGCGGGTGTGTTCGTCGCGGTTGCGGTATTGGGCTGGGCGCGTGTTTTTGGGGTACCACACCGCGCCGCGAAACACGCCGCCCAGCCCGGCAATGCGTGTGCCGCAGGGCAGCGTGACGACGCGGCCATGGATGTGCCGCTCGGCCAGCTCGGGGTGCCACACGTTGGCAAAGGTGTCTTCGCTGTCCGTGTCGTGGTTGCCGTGGATGAACCAGACGCGGTCCCAGATGTCCTCCAGCTCCATGTGCAGCGGCCGCGCAGGCTCCAGGTCGCCCAGCAAGATGACGGCGCGGGCGCGGGTTTGCTCGGCCGCATCGATGATGTGCTGCCATTGGCCGTGCGGGTCGCCACAGAAGAGGATGGGGCCGGTCATGTGTGCGCAGCTTGCGGCGGTCAGTGTTGAACTGTCCAGGGGTTGATCACGGCAACACCCGCTGCTTCAAATGGGCTGGCGTCGCGCGTGGCCACCATGAAGCCATGGCGCTTGGCTGTTGCGGCGATGTAACCGTCAGCCGTCGAGATGGCTCGGCCCTGGGCGCGGGCTGTCGATAGGATGTCTGCATAGGCCTGAGACGCACTGGCGTCAAAAGGCAGGATTCGGTCAGCAAACAAGGGCAGGATGCGTTGCTCTAGGCCCAGGTGCAGCGTCTCTTTGCGTTTGCCCGTTGGCAGGGCTGCGATGCCAAAGCGCAATTCGGCCAGGCTGATGGCGGACAGGTAAAGGGTGTCAATGGATTGCGCGTCGATCCACGCCAAAACGCCAGCGTCCGCTGACAGTTTCAGTGGCTCCGAGATGACGTTGGTGTCGAGCAAGATCATTCGAACCTCATGGGTTCTGCGGGTGTTTGGTCTCGCTCCATATTCAAGTCAAAGCCGCCCGCTTGTTGACCAATTTCTGCCAGTAGAGACCCCAGTTGGATGCGCCCTTGAGGGCGTGCGGCTTGCTCCAGAATGGCGCGCACTTCGGCCTCTGTGCTGCGGCCCGCCAAGGCGGCACGCTGTCGCAGAGCTCTGTGGGTTTCTTCGGGCAAGTTGCGGATGGTGATGGATGACATGAAAGGGTCTCCTGATTGACGTCAAATGATATCACTCAATTAACTTTGATATCAAAACTTGTTTTGCGAGTGGCAGCATGCTCATGGCAGTGAAAGCCGCCATTAGTGGTGTTAACCGGGTAACACCTTGGCTATACTGATGGCAACAGGAGCCTCAAAATGCCGACCTTTTCTGTCAAATTGGACGAACAATCCCGCGCCAAGGTGCAAGCTGCGGCCAGCCAACGTGGTGTGACGCCGCACGCCTTCATGGTGCAGGCCATTGAGTTGGCCGTGACTCGCTCCGAAGAAGAGGACGCTTTGGTTCAGCGTGCTTTGCAGGCGCGGCAAAACCTGCTGCAAACAGGCATGGTTGTGGATGGAAGGGCAATGGCCGAATACCTGAAAGACAAGGTGCGAGGCGGTACGCGCAAGCGGCCTGCGGCACAAGGGCTTGAGCAGTTGCTGGCACCGCGGCCATGACGCGACTGGTGCATTCTCCGGAGGCGGCTAACGACCTCGAAGAGTTGGTGGATTTTTTGTTGGCAAGTCGACCCGAACACGCGGTCGAAACGGTTGACTTGGTGTTGGATGCATTGTCAGTGTTAGAGCGACATCCGTTGATCGGACGCCCTGTGACACAGGGTATGCGCGAGCTCGTGATCTCACGCGGAAGATCGGGTTATCTGGCGCTGTATGCTTTTGACGCCGCAGCCGACGTGGTGTTCGTGTTTGCCATCAAGCACCAGCGTGAACAAGACTATCACTGAAACCCCATGACCTCTATCGCCGTCATCGACTTCGAAACCACGGGCATTTCGCCCAATATGGGCGACCGCGCCACCGAGGTGGCCATCGTCATGCTCGAGGGCGGGCAGGTGGTGGACCGTTACCAAAGCCTGATGAACGCCGGGGTGCGGGTCAACAGTTTCATCACCCAACTGACCGGCATCACCAACGAGATGGTGCAGGCCGCGCCGCCTGCCGAGCAGGTCATGCGCGGGGCGGCCCGCTTTGTGGCTGGGCGGCCCATGGTGGCGCACAACGCGGCGTTTGATAAAAAGTTTTGGCAGGCCGAGTTGGCCCGTTGCGGTGAAGACGGTGCACATCCCTTTGCCTGCACCTTGCTGTTGTCGCGGCGCCTGTACCCGCAGGCGATCAATCACAAGCTGGGCACGCTGGCGGCTATGCACCACTTGCCTTCGTCAGGCCGTGCGCACAGGGCCTTGGCCGATGCCGAGATGGCCGCGCATTTGCTGGCGCAGATGCAGCACGACCTGAAAACCCGCTACGGCTGCAGCCAGACGGACCACGCCTTGCTGATGGGCCTGCAGCGCACAAGCCGCCACATGGTGGGGCCGTATTTGAAGGCACGCACGGGTGGCCCTGGATCTTTGTAGGTCGGCACCTTCAGGTCCGACATGGTGCGCGTGGGCGCAGTGGGTGGCGCGTAATGAATGGCGTAAACCAAGTCGCATTCAAAGTCGCAAAATTTTCTGCAGGATTTGGTAAATACCTTTACATGACATAGACTTACGGCTTATGTCAAAGTCGCAAAAATTTCAGCTGTACGACCATCCTGCGCAGATGGAGCCCTTGCTGCCTGCTGAGCACCGCATGGGTCCGCTGCTGGAGCGCTCGCATGACCTGATCCGCAAGGCAGACCGTTTGTCGGGCTGGTGCCCGAGCGGGGCGCTGCCGGGGCTGCGCTCATCGTTGCGGGCCATGAACTCGTATTACTCCAACAAAATCGAGGGTCAGCACACCTTGCCGCGGGAGAGCGAGCAAGCCCTGCGCAACGATTACGCAAAGGACGCCGACAAGGCCCGCCGCCAACGCATGGCGCTGGCCCACATGGCCACCGAGTCGCAATTGGAGGCGTTGTGGCCTGCGTGGGACAGTGCCCAAGTCTGGTCGGTGCAGACCGTCTGCGACATCCACCAGGATTTGTTTGCCCGCTTGCCCGAAACCGATCGCCAGCTTGAATCACCCGCTGGCCCGCAAACCTTGCAGCCCGGTGCACTGCGTGAACGCGAGGTGAGTGTGGGGCGGCATGCCGCGCCCGCTGCGGCGGCTTTGCCAGCTTTTTTAGCCCGTTGGTCTTCTGTGTATTCTGGCTTGCGCCGAGGCGAGCTGCAGCTGGTGGCCATGGCGGCGGCGCACCAGCGGCTGGCTTGGATTCACCCCTTTGCAGACGGCAACGGGCGTGT